>JAEEGI010023757.1_pt1 | contig 12012 bp, 7 predicted proteins | sample 8958751 | NCBI WGS metagenome assembly JAEEGI01 (sample SAMN16246545, study PRJNA631951) | gut metagenome | biome: gut microbiome; feature: rumen; material: KS-attached | host: Bos | place: Iran: Karaj | collected 2018-10 | reverse complement strand
AGTTCCTACTCTTCCTCCGCGACGTCATCAAAGCGGTCGACGACTATCAGGATCTGCTCCGCATCTCCGTCGCGACCGCGGGCAACGACCACCGCCTCGGCGCAAACGAGGCGCCGCCCGCCGTCGTCTCAATGTTCCTCGGCGACGAGCTGAACGCCGTCCTCGAGGCGATCGAGACCGACAAACCGTATCTCGGCGCGGAAAAGACGCAGATGAAACTCGGAGTCGACGTTCTCCCGAAATTCAACCGCGACACGACGGACCGCAACCGCACCTCGCCGTTCGCGTTCACCGGAAACAAGTTCGAGTTCCGTATGCTGGGCTCGTCCAACAGTATCGCCTGCGCCAACATAATGCTGAACTCGGCGGTTGCGGAGAGCCTTAAGGTCTACGCGGACAGGCTGGAGGGGTCGCAGGACTTCGAAAACGACCTTCACGCGATGATCAGGAAGACCATCAAGGACCACAGGCGGATCATCTTCAACGGCAACGGCTACGACGACGCCTGGATCAAAGAGGCCACGGAGGTTCGCGGACTTCTCAACTACCGCACGACCGCCGACTGCATGCCGCACCTTCTCGACAAGAAGAACGTCGACATGCTGACCGGCCACAAGGTTTTCACGGTCGAAGAGCTCAAGTCGCGCTGCGAGATCATGCTTGAAAACTACTGCAAGACGGTTACGATCGAGGCAAACACGATGGCCGATATGGCGAAGAGGATGATTGCCCCCGCGGTGGAAAAATTCGCGGCCGACATGGCGAAAAACGTGAACGCGAAGAGGGCGTTCGACCCTTCGCTGCCCTGCGCGTATGAGTGCGGACTCATCAGGAAGCTCTCCGGACTGACAGACAGGATAGCGGAAAAGGTGGACGAACTGCAGAGGGCCGAGATAGCGCTCGGCGATGCGGGCAATATCATCGAGGAGTCGTACATGATCCGCGACGAGGTGCTTCCCAAGATGTGCGAATTGAGGGTCGCGTGCGACGAGGCGGAGACCGTGACCGCGAAGTCATACTGGCCGTTCCCGACGTATGAAGACATCCTGTTCAGCGTGAGATAAACCCGTGATACGACGAGAGCGGGGTGGACGCTATGTTAACTGATGAAATAGTAAGATTAGTGGAAGAAAGCGCTTCAAAGGAAGTGTTCGGGGTCTGGTTCCTTATCGGAGCTGCGCTCGTTTTCTTTATGCAGGCCGGATTCGCGATGGTTGAGACCGGCTTTACCCGTGCCAAAAACGCGGGAAACATAATAATGAAAAACCTGATGGATTTCTGCATTGGAACGGTTGTGTTTGTCCTTCTGGGCTTCAGCCTGATGATGGCGGAGGACTACGTTTTCGGGTTTATCGGAGTTCCCAATCTGAAGATCTTGACGGATTTCGGCGGGTTTTTGAAGGACGGGAACGCTCCGTCGTTCGTGTTCAACCTGGTTTTCTGCGCGACGGCGGCCACGATCGTCTCCGGTGCGATGGCGGAGCGGACAAAATTCCTGTCCTACTGCATCTACTCCGGCGTGATTTCGCTTTTCGTCTACCCGATTGAAGCGGGCTGGATCTGGAACAGCGGCGGCTGGCTCGTGAAGCTCGGATTTCACGACTTCGCGGGGTCGGCGGCGATACACTCCGTCGGCGGAATCACAGCTCTTATCGGAGCGATAATGGTCGGGCCGAGGCTCGGGAAATATATCAAGGACAGCGCGGGAAAAGTGAAGAAAGTGAACGCGATTCAGGGTCACTCGATCACTTTGGGCGCTCTTGGCTGCTTTATACTGTGGTTCGGCTGGTACGGATTCAACGGTGCCGCGGCGTGGGATTCCGAGTCGCTGGCTTCGATATTCGTGACGACAACGGTCGCCCCTGCGGTGGCCACCTGCGTCACCATGATATTCACGTGGATCAAAAACGGCAAGCCCGACGTTTCGATGTGCATCAACGCCTCTCTCGCGGGACTCGTGGGAGTGACCGCGGGATGCGACGCCGTGAACGCGGCGGGGGCTGCGGTGATCGGCGCGGTGTCCGGATTCCTTGTGGTGCTGGTTGTCGAACTGCTCGACATCAAGCTTCACGTTGACGACCCTGTCGGCGCGGTCGGAGTGCACCTGGCAAACGGTATCTGGGGAACGATTGCGGTAGGTCTGCTGGCGGACCCGAACGCCCCTGCCGGGCTGAGCGGTCTGTTTTACACGGGCAGCTTTAAGCTTCTCGGCGTTCAAACGCTGGGAATCGTCGCTGTGCTCGGCTGGACCGCGGCGCTGATGACGCTCACGTTCTTTATTTTGAAAAAAACGGTCGGTCTCAGAGTCTCGCCCGATGAAGAGGTGAGGGGACTTGACAGAACGGAGCACGGACTTCCGAGCGCTTACGCGGACTTCGTTCCCGCGGTGGAGAGCATCGATTACGGATATCCTGGTACTGTCGCCGTGAGCGGAGACACGCCGGTGAGCGAGGCGGTGCCGGTTAAAAAAGTGCCGGCAGTCGACGACGGTTCGCCGAAATTCACCAAGGTCGAGATCATCTGCAAGGAGCCCAGATTTGAGGCGTTGAAGAACGCGATGATGGATATCGGTATCACGGGTATGACGGTTTCCCACGTTCTGGGCTGCGGACTGCAGAAAGGACAGCCGGAGTACTACCGCGGCGTTCAGGTCGAGGCGAATCTCCTTCCAAAGATACAGGTCGACATTGTGGTGAGCAAGGTTCCGGTGCGGAGCGTTATCGAGACCGCGAAGAAGGTGCTCTACACGGGGCACATCGGCGACGGCAAGATATTTGTCTACGACGTTGAGAACGTTGTCAAGGTGCGCACGGGCGAGGAAGGCTACGACGCGCTTCAGGACGTGGAATAGGAGAGATTGCTTTGTGTTCGATTTTCGGTTACTGCGGCCGGGTCGCAGACGCGGCCGCGTTTGAAAAGGGCTTCGCGAGAACCAAATCGCGGGGACCGGACGACACCAGAGTCGTCAAAACGGATAAGGGAATACTCGGCTTTCACAGGCTCTCGATAATGGGCCTTCACGACGCGGGAATGCAGCCGTTTGAACTTGGCGGCTGCTTTGCCGTTTGCAACGGCGAGCTGTACGGATTCGAGAAAGAGCGCGAGAAGTTGATCCGGAAAGGGTATTCGTTCAGGAGCGGCAGCGACTGCGAGATACTGCTTCCGATGTATTTCGAGCACGGAACCGGCATGTTTGAGTTGCTTGACGCGGAATTCGCGTGCGTGATCTACGACGGCAGAACCGGGGAGTTCATTGCCGCCAGAGATCCGGTGGGGATACGGCCGCTTTATTACGGCTTCGACGAAAACGGGGTGATAATGTTCGCGAGCGAGCCAAAAAATCTGGTGGGACTGACGGAGAAAATAATGCCGTTCCCGCCGGGTCACTACTGGAAAAACGGGAAATTCGTGCGCTACCGCGACAGCTCACATGCGCAAAACGTCTGCAGGGACAGCCTTGAGACGGCCTGCCGGAACATTCGCGAAAAACTGATAAAAGGGGTCGAAAAGCGGCTGGTCGCGGACGCCAAGGTCGGATTCCTTCTCTCGGGAGGGCTTGATTCGTCCCTCGTGTGCGCCATCGCGGCAAGAAAGAGCCCGCAGCCGGTGAGAACGTTTGCCATCGGCATGAGCGGGGACGCGATCGACCTGAAATACGCGAGGCAGGTCGCGGAGTTCATCGGCGCGGATCACACAGAAGTGTTCATGACGCCGGATGAGGTAATCGCTTCGCTTGAGACAGTGATCGAGGCCCTCGGAACGTACGATATTACGACGGTCCGGGCCAGCATCGGAATGTACCTCGTCTGCAAGGCGATACATGAAACAACGGACATAAGGGTGCTGCTCACCGGCGAGATATCGGACGAACTTTTCGGCTATAAATACACGGATTTCGCGCCTGACGCCGCCGCGTTTCAGGAAGAGGCCGAGAAGCGGATCAGGGAAATTCACATGTACGACGTTCTGAGGGCAGACCGCTGCATATCGGTCAATTCGCTTGAGGCGCGGGTGCCCTTCGGCGACCTCGACTTTGTTGAATACGTGATGAGTCTCGACCCGGAGATGAAGATCAACAAATACGGCAAGGGGAAGTACCTCCTCCGCCACGCGTTCGAGGGACTCGGGTATCTGCCGGACGAAATTCTCTGGCGGGAAAAGGCGGCGTTCTCGGACGCGGTCGGCCACTCGATGGTGGACTATCTCAAACAGTACGCGGAGAGCGTCTACACGGACGAAGAGTTCGGGCGGAGGCGCGGGAAGTTCACGCACGCGGCGCCGTTCACGAAGGAGTCGCTTCTGTACCGCGAGATTTTCGAAAAGTACTATCCGTCGCAGGCGGAGATGATCAAAGACTTCTGGATGCCCAACAAATCATGGGCAGGTTGCGACGTGAACGACCCCTCTGCGAGAGTGCTTTCGAACTACGGCGCGAGCGGAAAATAGAGGAAAATCCCGGAAAAACGCGGAAAAACGTGAAATAAATGCGGAAAAGAGAGGATAACTTTATGGGCAACTGCGCGATTGTTGGAATCAACTGGGGCGACGAGGGCAAGGGCCGCATGGTGGACCTTCTGACCGGAAAGTACGACATCGTCGTCAGATATCAGGGCGGCGGGAACGCCGGCCACACCGTCGTAAACGATTACGGCAAGTTCGCGCTCCACCTGCTGCCGTCGGGAATCTTTCACGAAAACGTGGTAAACGTCATCGGCAACGGCGTCGCCCTGGACCCGGAGAATCTCGTTTCCGAAATCGCGACGGTGGCCGCGAAGGGCGTGAAAATCGGCGGAAACAACCTTAAAATCAGCGACAGAGCCTCACTACTCCTTCCCTGGCACAGGGAACAGGACGCCCTCGAGGAGGCCAGGCTGGCGGACAGAAAATACGGCTCCACAAAGCAGGGCATCGCGCCTTTTTACTCGGACAAATACCAGAAAAAGACGGTCCTCGCCGGCGAACTTTTCTACCCGGACGAACTTCGCGAACACTTGGCGGAGCTGATGGAGTGGAAAAACCTGACGCTTACCGGGGTCTACGGCGCCGAGCCGTTCACGAAGGAGCGGCTGGAGGAGTGGCTCGAGAACTTCGCGTTCAAGATCAAACCCTACATCGCGGACACCGGGAAGCTTCTGCGGGAGGCCCAGGCGGCCGGCAGGAACATTCTTTTCGAGGCGCAGCTCGGCTCTCTGAGGGACCTGGATTTCGGAATTTATCCGTTCACGACGTCTTCGAACACGACCGCGGCGTTCGCGCCTGTAGGTTCGGGGTGTCCGTCGGCGCGGATTGATGATATAATAGGGGTCGTAAAGGCGTACTCCACCTGCGTGGGCGAGGGACCGTTCACGTGCGAGTGGTCAGGCGAAGAGGCGGACAGGCTGCGCGAGGCGGGCGGAGAGTACGGAGCCAAGACTGGAAGGCCCAGAAGAGTCGGCCCGCTCGACCTTGTGGCGACCCGCTACGGCGTGAAGGTGCAGGCGGCTACGTGCATCGCCCTTACAAAGCTTGACGTGCTTTCGTATATGGACAGAATACCGGTGTGCACACACTATCTGCTCGACGGAAAGGTGACGGACGAGTTTCCGTTCCCGGCGGCGCTTCCGGGCGCGAGGCCGGTGTTCGAGTACCTTCCGGGCTGGAAGAAGGACATTTCAAAGGTCAGAAACTTCGAGGACCTCCCGAAGGAGGCGCAGGATTACGTTCTGTTCACGGAGGCGGGAATAGGCTGCCGCATCGGCTACGTTTCGGTCGGGCCGGAGCGGGACAGCATCATCGTGAGGTAGTTTTATGGGCAAAGACGTTTATGAATCACCTTTGGCGTCGCGGTACGCGTCGGAATATATGCTGAGACTCTTCTCCGCTGACACCCGCTACACGACCTGGCGCAGGCTGTGGGTCGCGCTGGCGCGGGCGGAAAACGCGCTCGGACTTCCGGTCACCGAGGAACAGGTCAGGGAACTTGAGGAGCACGTTTCCGATATCGACTACGAAGCGGCGGAGGCGCGCGAAAAAGAGGTCCGCCACGACGTGATGGCGCACATTTACGCCTTCGGGAAGGCCGCCCCCGGCGCCGCGGGAATCATTCACCTCGGGGCCACCAGCTGCTACGTCACCGACAACGCGGACATAATAATCTACCGCGACGCACTTAATTATTTAAGAAAAGAGCTTGTCGGCGTGATGAAAAAACTCGCGGACTTTGCGCTGAAATACAAGGACATGCCGGCCCTTGGCTACACCCACTACCAGCCGGCCCAGCCGGTCACCGTCGGCAAGCGCGCCGCTCTCTGGCTGCAGGATTTCGCTGCGGACCTGGAGGAGCTGGACTTCACGCTTGGGCGTCTTAAAATGCTCGGCTGCCGCGGCACAACCGGCACCGAGGCGAGCTTCATGGAGCTTTTCGGCGGCGACGGCACAAAAATCGACCGGATGAACGAAATGATTTGCGGCGAGTTCGGATTTGACGGCTGCTTCGACGTGTGCGGCCAGACCTACCCCAGAAAGACCGACTCTTCAATACTCAACACGCTCTCGGGAATCGCCCAGAGCGCTTACAAATTCGCGAACGACATCAGGCTTCTCCAGCACGACAGGCAGATCGAGGAGCCTTTTGAGGACAGCCAGATCGGGTCGTCGGCAATGGCCTACAAGCGCAACCCGATGAGGTGCGAGCGCATCTGTTCACTGGCGAGATATATTATTTCCGACGCAATGAACGCGCCGGCGACGGCTTCGGCGCAGTGGCTCGAGCGGACTCTCGACGACTCCGCGAACAGAAGAATTTCGATGCCCGAGGCTTTTTTGTGTGCGGACGCGGTGCTCCGGCTGGTGATGAACGTGGCGGAGGGGCTGAAGGTCAACGAAAAGATCGTCGCGAAGGCCGTGCGGGATTATCTGCCGTTCATAGCCACCGAGAACCTTCTGATGGAGGCGGTGAAGCGCGGCGGCGACAGGCAAAAGGTGCATGAAATGATCCGCCGCGCGTCCATGGAGGCAACCGCCCAAATGAAGGAAGGGCGGGAGCCGGATCTCATTCACGCCCTCGCGGCAAACCTTGAATTCGGCATGACCGAGGAGGAGATGAAGGCGCTTCTCGAGCCGGAGCGGTTCACGGGAAGGTGCGCGGAGCAGGTGGAAAACTACGTGAAAAAACTGGCGCCCGTCACGGCGCAGTACGAAGAATTCGAAAAGGAACTTGAAAAGGAGATTTCGGTCTGACTTATGGAGAAGGTGCTCGTTCTCGATTTCGGAGGTCAATACGACCTGCTGATCGCCCGCAGGGTGCGTGAAAACGGAGTGTTCGCGGAGGTTCTTTCCTACGACAGGATCACGCCGGCGGAGATAAAGGCCGCGTGCTACAAGGGAATCATCTTCACGGGCGGTCCCAACAGCGTTTACGACGAAAAAGCCCCGCGCTGCGGCAGGGAAGTGCTGGAACTGGGCATTCCCGTCCTGGGAATTTGCTACGGCCACCAGCTTATCGCGTTCCTGGAAGGCGGCGTTATCAGGCCGGCGGGGAACGTCAGCGAGTACGGGAAGACCCCGGTTTTCGCACAAAAATGCAGACTTTTTGAGGGAATTCCCGAAAAAAGCGTCTGCTGGATGAGCCACACGGACTACGTGGCGGAGCTTCCCGAAGGGTTCGCGGTCACCGCGTTCACGGAGGCCTGCCCCTGCGCCGCGATGGCGGACGAAGCGCGTGGAATTTACGGCGTGCAGTTCCACCCGGAGGTCACCCACACGGAGTACGGGAAGGCGGTACTCAGGAATTTCCTTTTCGGCGTGTGCGGTTGCGCCGGCGACTGGCGGATGGACGATTTCATCGAAAAGACGGTGGAAAAGTACAAAAAGGAGCTGGCGGGGAAGCGGATTCTCTGCGCGCTCTCGGGCGGCGTCGACTCGTCGGTGGCGGCGGTTCTGATGCACAGGGCCGTGGGCGACCGGCTGACCTGCGTTTTCGTGGACCACGGACTTCTCCGCAAAAACGAGGGCGACAGCGTGGAGCGAGTTTTCCGCGGGCTGTTCGACATGAGGCTCATAAGGGTGAACGCGGAGGAGCGGTTTCTGAAGAGGCTGGCGGGCGTTAGGGAACCCGAGGAAAAGAGGAAGATAATCGGCGGCGAGTTCATTCGCGTTTTCGAAGAGCAGGGCAAGGTGCTCGGCCGATTCGACTACCTGGTCCAGGGAACGATCTACCCGGACGTGGTGGAGAGCGGAAAGGGCGACGCGTCGACTATAAAGAGCCACCACAACGTGGGCGGGCTGCCGTCCGTTATGGATTTCGACGGAATCGTGGAGCCGCTGCGTGAACTGTTCAAGGACGAGGTGCGCGCGGTGGGCCTGAAACTGGGAATTCCGCGCGAGCTTGTGATGCGCCAGCCGTTCCCGGGGCCTGGTCTCGCGGTCAGGATTATCGGCGACGTCACGAAGGAAAAGGCGGACACTCTGCGCGAGGCGGACGCGATTTTCAGGGAGGAACTCGACAACTCGGAATTCGGCGGAAAGGCAAATCAGTATTTCGCCGTGCTCACAAACTGCCGCACCGTGGGCGTAATGGGCGACGCGCGCACCTACGGCTACACTGTTGCCCTGCGCGCGGTCACAACGGACGACTTTATGACTGCGGATTTCGCGAGAATCCCGTTTGATGTTCTGGCGAAGGCGTCCAACCGCATCACCAACGAGGTTCGCTCGGTGAGCCGTGTTGTTTACGACATAACTGCAAAGCCACCTGCAACGGTGGAGTGGGAATAATAGTTATCCTGCACAAAAAGCAGGGCAAAGTTTATTGCAAAATCCACATATGTTCCGAATTTTTCGTTTTTGTCAAAATAGAGTTGACAGTTGAAAATACGGGGCGTAAAATGATAATCAAGAAAGGCAAAGGCGTCTTTGAGTTCCGGCTCATCGACGCCTTCTATCTTTTTTATATGCTTTTATATCAAATCCGCACAAAAGGAAGCAACGGCGCTTTTCCGTAAGGGAAAAGCGCCTCTTTTTTATTCGCGGACGCAGACGAAAGGGGCTGATTCTATGGAAGATGACAATCTTGCGGGCAATTTCTTTTACATTGAAGAACCGCCCATAGAGTTTGACGCTTACGAAAAAGGCAAAGAAGAATACGGGGATATTTACGGCGCCGACCGGGATACCGATGAAAACGGCTGCGCCGGCGCAATTGCCCGGAACCAGAACTCAAATTAAATTTACGGAGGAAAAAACAATGAGTAAAATCACAAAGGAAGAAATACTTAAGAGCGCAAAGGAAAACAATGTTGAATTTATTCGCCTGCAATTCACCGACCTTTTCGGCATTATGAAAAATGTTGCCGTTACGGTATCGCAGCTTGAAAAAGCGCTTGACAACGACTGTATGTTTGACGGCTCGTCAATCGACGGCTTCGCGAGAATTGACGAGAGCGATATGTATCTTCACCCCGACCTTGACTCCTGGGCCATCGTTCCCTGGAGGAAGCACCACGAAATCCAGACCGGGCGTCTCATCTGCTCGGCTTACAAGGCGGATAACAAAACCCCGTTTGAGGGCGACCCGAGAAACATCTTCAAAAGAGTTATGGACGAAGCGGCTGCCGAGGGCTACGGCTTCAATGTAGGCCCCGAGTGCGAGTTCTTCCTTTTCAAGCTTGATGAGAGCGGAAAGCCCACGCTTGAGACGGGCGACGAGGCGGGATACTTTGACCTGAACCCCATTGACCACGGCGAGAACTGCCGCAGGGATATCTGCCTTGCGCTTGAAAAGATGGGCTACACCATTGAAGCGTCGCACCACGAGGTTGCGGAAGGTCAGCACGAAATCGACTTCCAGTTCGGCGACGGTCTGACAACGGCCGACAGGGTTATGACCTTCAAGCACGTTGTAAAAACCTACGCCACAAAGCACGGACTGCACGCAACCTTTATGCCCAAACCGATTTACGGCATTAACGGCAGCGGTATGCACACGAATATGAGTCTTTACGATATAAAGACGGGCAAAAACATTTTTGACGACCCCGACGGAGACCTCGGACTTTCAAAAGAGGCGTATTCGTTTATAGCGGGCATTATGGACCATATCAAGGGTATGGCGGTGTTCTCAAACCCGACGGTAAACTCCTACAAGCGTCTTGTGCCCGGCTATGAAGCGCCGAGCTACCTTGTGTGGAGCACGTCGAACCGCTCCTGCCTTGTGAGAATCCCCGCCGCAAGAGGCAAGGGCACCCGTGTTGAGCTCCGCTGCCCCGACCCGACCTGCAACCCCTACCTTGAAATGGCGCTGTGCCTCGCCGCAGGTCTTGACGGCATAAAGAGAGGGCTTACACCTAAGCCCGCATACGACAAGAACGTGTTTGTTCTCTCCGACGAAGAGCTTGCGAAGGAGGGCATTGACTGCCTGCCCGGCACCCTCGAAGAGGCAATAAAAGAGGCGGAGAAAGACCCGTTCATCAAAGAGGTTATCGGCGAACAGGCGTTTGACAACTACATCAAGGGCAAGAAAGCCGAATGGGACGATTACAGAACAAAGGTAAGTCAGTGGGAAATTGACAGATATATGATTAACTATTGATTATTTATTCAGAACACTTCTTACATTTTGCTCCTTTTCAACGGGAATGCCCTTTGCTTGCGGGCGGGGGCGTTCCCGGCATTTAAACAGAAAAAAACGGCACATAAGCATTTTGCATGCGTGCCGTAATCAGACGAAAGTGATTATAAAGATATGACGGATTCAATTTTAACAGCCGTGACGCAAAACGTATTCGGCGTGTGGTTTTTAATCGGAGCGGCACTTGTGTTCTTTATGCAGTGCGGCTTTGCAATGGTCGAAAGCGGATTCACAAGGGCGAAGAATGCGGGCAACATCATAATGAAAAACCTGATGGACTTCTGCATAGGCGCCGTTATGTTTATTCTGCTCGGCTTCGGTCTTATGATGGGCGAGGAGTGCCTCGGCGGTTTAATCGGGATGCCGACGCTCGGAGTGTTTACCGACTATGCCGGTTTTGACCGTGCAAATTTTGTTTTTAACCTTGTGTTCTGCGCCACTGCCGCCACAATAGTTTCGGGCGCCATGGCGGAGAGAACGAAATTTTCATCATACTGCATTTATTCGGCTGTTATTTCCGCCGTGTTTTACCCAGTGGAAGCGGGCTGGATATGGAACGGCAGCGGCTGGCTTGCAAAACTCGGATTTCACGATTTTGCAGGTTCAACGGCAATTCACATGGTCGGCGGTATAGCGGCGTTTATCGGAGCCGCAATGCTCGGCCCGAGAACAGGCAAATATAAAATCGACAAGGCGACGGGCAAAAAGACAGCGAGGGCGATTCCCGGTCACAACCTGACCGTCGGCGCTCTGGGCGTATTCATACTCTGGTTCGGCTGGTATGGCTTCAACGGCGCGGCCGCAACAGACGCCGAAATGCTCGCTTCAATATTTGTCACCACAACGCTTGCCCCTTCGGTTGCCACTGTTGTTACAATGATTTTTACCTGGATAAAAGACGGCAAGCCCGATGTTTCAATGAGTCTGAACGCATCCCTTGCGGGTCTTGTGGCAATAACGGCGCCCTGCGACTGCACGGACGCTCTCGGCTCGATAATAATCGGCGCCGTCTCGGGTGTTCTGGTGGTTGTCGCAGTTGAGGTGATTGACAAAAAGCTTCACATAGACGACCCCGTGGGCGCATGTGCGGTTCACCTTGCAAACGGCATCTGGGGCACATTCGCGGTAGGGCTTTTCTCTACCGGCGCAAACGGTGTGGGCAAGGGCATCTTCTACGGCGGCGGTTTCCGCCAGCTGGGCCTGCAGGCGCTCGGCTTTATCAGCGTCGCTGCGTGGACGGTATGCACAATGCTGATTGTATTCACCGCAATCAAAAAATTCCACGGTCTGCGTGTCAGCGAAGAGGAAGAAATCAAAGGCCTTGACGCTACCGAGCACAATCTTCCCTCAGCTTATGCCGACTTTATGCCTGCCATGGCAGTTGCGACATCGGCATCAATGAAGGC
>JAEEGI010023754.1_pt1 | contig 12013 bp, 9 predicted proteins | sample 8958751 | NCBI WGS metagenome assembly JAEEGI01 (sample SAMN16246545, study PRJNA631951) | gut metagenome | biome: gut microbiome; feature: rumen; material: KS-attached | host: Bos | place: Iran: Karaj | collected 2018-10 | reverse complement strand
AACCGACGGCCTGAAAATCTATACCACCCTCGACTCTCGCATGCAGAAGTATGCCGAGGAGGCGGTGCTGGAGCAGATGTATCAGGTGCAGCAGTCGTTCAATCACCATTGGGGCAGTCAAGACTTTTGGATCGACGAGCACTTCCAGATTATACCGAACTTCCTGGAAGATGTGGCGACTCGCACCGAGGTGTATAAGCAACTGGAAGCACGCTTCCCCAACAATAACGACTCGGTCATGTACTACATGAATCAGCCCCACAAGGTGCAGCTGTTTGAGTATCAGCGCGACCCGAAGACGGGCAAGATTGTGGGAGGCTACAAGGAGGAAGAGATGAGTTCGATGGACTCCATTCGCTATGCACTCAAGTTCATGCATGCCGGCCTGGTGGCGATGGACCCGCGCACAGGCTTTGTGAAGGCTTGGGTGGGCGACATTGACTTCAATACCTGGAAATATGACAAGGTGAAGTCGATGCGTCAGCCAGGTTCCACATTCAAGCTGTTTGTCTATACCGCAGCCATGGAGGTGGGCATGAATCCGTGCACACGCTATAAGGACCACTACATCAGCATGCCCGTCTATAACGAGCAGAAGCGTGAGATGGAAGATTATGCTCCTCACAATGCCAATGGCCGCTTCACCAATGCCGACATGACGCTGCGCCAGGCCTTTGTGCAGAGTATCAACAGCGTATCGGTGCAAGTGGGCACCGACCCTGCCGTGGGCATGAACCGCGTGGAGACCACCGCCTATGAGATGGGCATCAAGTCGCCCTTGCGGCCCGACATGGCCAAGGAGGCGAAACCGTCGCTGTGCCTGGGTGCCATGGATGTGAACTTGCTGGAACTGGTCGATGCCTATGCTACGGTGGCCGCCGGAGGCTGGCAGCGTCCGCCTGTGCTTGTTACACGCATTGTGCGTGTAGAGCCCGACGGCAGCGAGACCGAAATCTATAATTATAAGGAATTTGCCGAGAAGTATCAGGCCATCACGGCACGCAGTGCTTACCTGATGCAGCGCATGCTCATTGCCGGCACCACCGATCCCGGCGCCACTTCGATGAGTCTGAACCGCTTTGTGGGCCGCTACTCGAGTGCCTACGGTGGCGGTAAGACCGACTTTGGCGGCAAGACTGGCACGAGCAACAACCACAGCGATGCCTGGTTTGTGGGCGTATCGCCACATCTCGTGGCGGGCGTGTGGGTTGGCGGCGAGTACCGCTCCATCCACTTCCGCACCGGCAAGTTGGGCCAGGGCAGCCGCACGGCATTGCCCGTGTGCGGTGCTTTCTTCCAGAAGGTGTGGGACGATGCACAGTTGCGCCCACTGGTTGAGGGTCACTTCAAGAACGTTGGCATCAGCGAGACGGAGTATAACTGCGACTATATGCCTGCTCTGGAGGACTTTGAGTTTGAGGACAGCACCTTATATTATGAAGATTTCGAGGGTGATTCGCTCGATTTGAGCATGCCCGAAGATGGTGGCGAGTCGTTACAGTACGATAATCCTGAGGCTCCGGTTTCTAGCCCCGATGCTCCCGCCAACGCTCCACAGGGTAACAAGCAGGCAGTGCCGCCGCGTCAGTCATCGCCGTCGCAGCAGCAAAAGCAGCCAGTGCCAGAGCCCAACAAATCTCATGCAACCGAACCCAAAACGATATAACAACCTTTAGAAAACAACGATATTATGGTATTTAAATACGACTATCTCATCATAGGCTCAGGCGTTGCCGGCATGAGTTTTGCCCTGAAAGTGGCTGATACCGGTCGGGTGGCGTTGATTTGCAAGAGTTCGCTCGAAGAAGCCAATACCGACCTGGCTCAAGGCGGTGTGGCAGCAGTGACTAATCTTGAGGTGGATAACTTCGAGAAACACATTCACGACACCATGGTGGCAGGCGACTGGCTGAGCGACCCCGAGGCTGTGAAGCAGGTGGTGACACAAGGCCCTGCACAGATTCGGGAACTCATCAAGTGGGGTGTGGAATTTGACAAGAACGAGAAAGGCGAGTTCGACCTGCACCGCGAGGGCGGACACTCTGAGTTCCGCATCCTGCACCATGCCGACAACACGGGACATGAGATACAGACCTCGCTCGTTAAGGCAGTGCGCGCCCACAAGAACATCGACATCTTCGATAACCACTTTGCCGTCGAGATTCTCACCCAGCACCATCTGGGCAAGATTGTGACGCGCCGCACCTCGGGCATAGAATGCTTTGGAGCCTACGTGCTCAACCAGGAAACGGGCAAGGTGAACACCTTCCTGTCGCGCGTGACGCTCATGGCGACTGGCGGCGTGGGTTCGGTGTACCAGACCACTACGAACCCGCTCATTGCCACAGGCGACGGTATTGCCATGGTGTATCGTGCCAAAGGCACGGTGAAGGACATGGAATTCATCCAATTCCATCCAACAGCCCTGTATCACCCCGGCGACCGCCCCGCCTTCCTCATCACCGAGGCTATGCGTGGCTACGGTGCCGTGCTGCGCAACCTGGCAGGCGAGGAATTTATGCAGAAGTATGACCCGCGCCTGTCGCTTGCCCCACGCGATGTGGTGGCACGCGCCATCGACAGCGAGATGAAGCAGCGTGGCGAGGACCATGTGTACCTCGATGTGACCCACAAAGACCCTGAAGAGACCAAGCACCACTTCCCCAACATCTACAAGCATTGTCTGGAATTGGGTATCGATATTACCAAGGACTACATACCTGTGGTTCCGGCTGCTCACTACCTGTGCGGTGGTATCAAGGTTGACCTGAAAGCACGCTCGTCGATCAAGCGGCTCTTTGCCGTGGGCGAGTGCTCATGCACAGGTCTGCACGGCGGCAACCGCCTGGCAAGCAATTCGCTCATCGAGGCGGTAGTGTATGCCGAGGCAGCCGCCGAACATGCCAAGGAGAGCATCAAGCACTTTGACTTCCGCGAGGACATTCCCGAGTGGAACGATGAGGGCACACAGCACCCCGAAGAGATGGTGCTCATCAGCCAAAGCGAGAAAGAGGTGAACGAGATCATGAGTTCGTATGTGGGTATCGTGCGCAGCAACCTGCGTCTCGACCGTGCCTGGAACCGCCTCGACATCCTGTATCAGGAAACCGAGAAACTGTTCAAAGAAAGCAAGGTGTCGCGCCGCATCTGCGAGTTGCGCAACATCATCAATGTGGGTTACCTGATTATGCGCCAAGCCAAGGAGCGTAAGGAGAGCCGAGGCCTGCACTACACACTCGACTACCCACCCGCCCCCAAGAACGAAGACGACCTGAAACTTTAACTGTTTTTCCTATGACAAGAAGATTTCTATTGACGCTGATGGTGCTCGTGGCATCGTTGGCCCTTGTTGCACAAGCCAACCCGACCTTCGAGGGGTCGTGGGGCGGCACCTTGAATGTGGGCATGGAATTGCGTCTGGTGTTCAATATCGAGAAGAATAGCGACGGCACCTATAGTGCTACCATAGACTCACCCGACCAGAAAGTGAAAGGCATTCCTTGCAGCAAGGTGGTGGTGAACGATGACGAACTGCTCGTTGAGGCGGGCAATGGTGCCATTAAATATAGTGGTCGCTACGATGCCGACAAACAGACCATAGTGGGCACCTTTGAGCAGAACGGCATGTCGCCGAAGCTGGAGTTGAGCCGCATCGAGACTAAAGAAAAAGGTAACGAACGGCCTCAGGAACCGCAACCGCCATTCCCATATAAGCAGGAGGAAGTGACCTTTGGGCATGACAAGGTGACCCTCGCCGGTACGCTCACGCTGCCAGAACAAGGCACCAAACATCCGGCCGTAGTACTGGTGACTGGCAGCGGCCCACAGGACCGCAACGAGACCATCATGGGACACAAGCCCTTCCTGCTCATTGCCGACTACCTCACCCGTCAGGGAATTGCCGTGCTGCGCTACGACGATCGCGGTGTGGGCCGTTCGAGCATCGCCACGGGTTATGAAACCACCCTTGACCTTGCCCAAGATGCCATGGCAGGTGTGCGCTACTTGCGCGGCCGTGCCGACATCGATGCCTCGAAAGTGGGCATCATTGGCCACAGCGAGGGCGGACTGATTGCCATGATAAACGCTGCCGAGTATCCCAAGGAGGTGTCGTTCATCGTGTCGCTTGCAGGCCCCGCACTCAAGGGCAAGGACTTGATGATTGCCCAAAACATGATGATTATGGAGACGCAAGGCATTGAAGCACCGGCCGAACTGAAGGATATGATTACCAACCTGTTCACCACCATCGACGAGAGCAAGGACATTGCCTCGTTGCGCACCCAGCTGCAGTCGATGCTGGGCGACTATCCCCAATTCCGTAGCCAGATACCTGTACTCACCTCGCCAGGCTATGTGGCAATGGTCAAAATGGACCCGACACCCTATCTCAAGAAAATCAAGTGCCCCATGTTGGCACTGAATGGTGCATGGGACTCGCAAGTGGCTGCAGCCGAGAATCTTGCTGTCGTCAAAAAGCAGGTGAAGCAGGCCGAGGTGAAGCAGTATGACCGACTCAACCACCTGTTCCAGACATGCGAGAACCGTGCTGGCAGCATGGCCTATGGACAAATAACCGAGACCATGGCTCCACAGGTACTCGCCGACATGGCTGAGTGGTTGCAACGAGTGACGAAATAGCACCCCGCTCTCTGCAGTGAGAAAAAACACAAATGGAAATAATTGGCATAAAAGTTGCATTTATTCACGAAAAATGTGTAACTTTACAAGTTGAATTGACTACTAATCGTAAATCAGTAACAACCTAATAAATTAAAATTATGAACAACGATCCAAATCTCAACCCCAACAATGGGGGAAATCAAGGCATGAACTTTGATATGAAAAACGGCATGAACGGCCTGAATATGGGCAACATCACCGGCAAGCTGGGCAAGGGCTGCAGCGGTCTGGGATGCCTGTTGGCTGCGCTTGCAGCACTCGTCATCTGGGGCATCAGCACCTACAACGGACTGGTCAACGACCAGCAAGAAGTGGAGAAGGCTTGGGCTAATGTGGAAACACAGTACCAGCGCCGCGCCGACCTCATCGACAACCTGGTGAACACCGTGAAGGGCTATGCCAAGCACGAGCGCGAAACCTTTGAGGCTGTGACCAATGCCCGCACCAAGGTGGGTTCGATTGAACTTAACGCCGAAAACCTCGACGAAGAGACTCTGAAGAAATTCCAAAGCGCTCAGAACGAACTGAGCGGCGCCCTGAAGAGCCTTATCGCTGTGAGCGAGAACTATCCCGAACTCAAGGCCAACGAGAACTTCCTGCAGCTGCAAAGCCAGCTCGAAGGCACCGAGAACCGCATTGCTACAGTGCGTGAAGACTTCAACAAGGTGGCTAAGGAATACAACACCAAGATTAAACAGTTCCCGAAGAACATCTTTGCTGGCATCTTTGGCTTCAAGGAGAAACCCTACTTTGCCGCACAGGCCGGTGCCGAGAATGCACCTAAGGTGAACTTCGACTAATCATTATTACTCCCTAAAAACCAATTATGGCACTCGTTGATTTCATTCCCGTAGACGGACAGAAGCGCATTGCTCAGGCCATTACCGAAGCCGAGAAACGCACTTCGGGCGAGATTTGCGTGCACATAACGCCGCGCTGCCGTTTCAGCCCCATCTGGAAGGCTAAACGCAAGTTTAACAAACTGCATCTTTACAAGACGCTGCGACGCAACGCCGTGCTCATCTTCATCGCCTACAAGTCGCAAAAGTTTGCCATCATTGGCGATACTGGAATCAACGACGCCGTACCCGACGGTTTTTGGGATCAAGAGAAAGAAACACTTGCCGCCAGCCTGGCGAATGGTCGCCAGGTTGACGGTCTGTGTGAAATCATCGCACGCATCGGCGAAAGCCTGTCGACCTACTTCCCCGCCGATCGCGAAGACCTTAACGAAATCAGCAATGAAATCACCTATGAAGACTAAACGACTGCAATTGTTTCTGGCACTCGCATTGTGCTCGCTCATGGCAATGGCCGAACTCCAGCTGCCCGAACGTCCCAACCCGCCACGACTGGTCAACGACCTGGCCGGTGTGCTGGGCGACACAAGGGCTATGGAAGACTCGCTCGAGCAGTTTGCCATGAAGACGAGCAACCAGATTGCCGTGATCACCGTCAACGACCTTCAAGGTGAAGACGCATGGTACTATGCTACCCAGCTGGGCCGTAAGTGGGGTGTGGGTGGTGCCAAGCACAACAATGGTGTGATCATCCTCATCAAGCCCAAGAACGAGACAGGCGGGGGCAAGGTTACCATCCAGGTGGGCAAGGGCCTTGAAGGCGCGCTCACCGACGCTTTCTGCTCCACCATCATCAGAAACGAACTCATACCCAAGTTCAAGGAAAACGACTACAACGGCGCCGTGTGGAATGCCCTGCATGTGATTATGCCTGTGGCAGCCGGCGAGTATAGCGAAGAAGAATACAATAAGGATCATGATGATGCCGGTTGGGCCTCGATGATTTGCCTGATTGCCATCATCCTGTTCATGCTCTGGGTCATGAGCCGCAACAATGGCGGTGGTACTGGTACTGGTTCGTCGCGTAACTCAGGCACCTGGGGCGGTCCCATCATTTTCCCGGGCAGTTTTGGTGGCGGCGGCCACAGTGGCGGCGGTTTTGGAGGCAGTTCCGGCGGTGGCTGGGGCGGTTTCGGAGGCGGCAGCTTCGGTGGTGGCGGTGCCAGCGGTTCGTGGTAAATTCTTATAGGTGTAAGAATGAACAAGACACAGGACGGTTCTTTCCAGAGCCGCCCTGCACTTTGTCTATAGAAATGTGGTTGGTGATCAGTCGTGTTTTTTGAGATAGTAGCGGAGACTGATGTGGTCGGGTGAATCGATGTGTGAAATGGTGATGTGGGTGGCATCGGCCTCTTCGATGACGAAGGTGTTCTGCCGCTCGATACCCGTCAGGGAGCACTCGAAACGCTCTGCATCGGGGAAGTTGATGTGAAGTCGATGATTGGCTTCGTCGGCCTCCCAAGTGCCAAACGACTGTTCGTGGTTGTGCAGCGTGTCGTTGGCAGTGATTCTGATGACCTTACTCTGGAACTGCATGTAGAAGTTGCCTTTGTAGTCGGGCACAGGCTGGTCGTCGTGCGCTGTGGTTACCTTTTCGACATGCCAAGTGCCGAACCAGATGCCTATGTCGCCATTGTTGTGGGTGCAAGCAGGCAGAATGAGGGAAAATGCTGCTGCCAGGGAGCACACGAGGGCCGATATGTGTGAAGTGCGTTTCATTTTCCTAAAGTGAAGTTACCGTGATAAGTGACTGATAGCAGACCGCCGGTGTTGTTGCCGTAGAGGGAGCCACGGTCGAAGGCGAACTGAGCCTTAAGTGTGAGTCCGTCGAGCCAGGGTGCCTGATAGGTGCCTTCGAGCATAAACGAGGTGTCGGTGAGCGGGTCATGTGGCATGTAGGGTGTGCCCCACGTCTTGCGGAACGAGAGCATGGCTCTGTAGGAAAGGGTGGGGATGATGTTGCCAGTGACTGCCAGATGGAAGCCTCGCACCAAGTTGTCGGTATATCGCATATAGCCGTCGGTGTTGTAGATGGGCGACTTTACAAAAGGCGAGCCGACCGACATGCCTCGGATGTGGTAGCCGTTGTAGGTATAGTTGTTGTAGTAGTCGTCGGCTCCCGTGGCTTTTGAAGTGATGTGGGTGCCCTCGAAATCGCCTGGTGCCCAATGGATGGGGCCGCTATGATTGGTGAGGTCGATGTATTCTACTACGGCACCGTTGATGAAGCCTTTGTTGGGACTGCGGTACTCGATGCCCCATAGTCCGTCGAAACCGTTGAGCATACCAATGCCCGAGCCGTCTTCCCATATGCGCTGGTGGTAACCGCGTAGGATGTGTCCTGACGCGAGGCGATAGCGTAAGGCTATATCCCAACTGCCCAGGTGGTTACCCTCGACGAACTTGTCGCCGGCACTCTCGCCGCCACTGCCGGCTATGATGGTGCGGAAAAAAGCTTTGATGTCGGCCGCCAACTTGATGGTGCTCACCAATTTTCCGTTAGAAAAGGTACTCATGGAGCCGGCAAATTGGCAAGCCGACTGGGCACCGATGGTAACGGAGAAGGGCTTTTCGGGATTGGTGCGCAGCGCAAACTGCTTGTAGTGGAGCCAGTAGCTGGCCGAAACGAAGTGGTTGTAGTAATTATAGTGGTTGTCGAGCCATTTGCCATCGGCGGGTTTGTAGTAACCCACCTTGCCCTCGATTTGTAGCCATCCCTTGGTGAATGGGATGTTCTGGAAGTTGACAAATCCCAGTTCCGCACCAAATGGCGGCCGTGCGTTGCCGCTCATGATGAGGTCGCCGCTCGACAGCTGGTTGTTGACGATGGGCGACTGTGGTTCTTTGGCGCCGAGGGTGGCTAACACGCCGCGAAACTTGACCTGCGCATAGGCCTGCTGCACCCAGAAACGAGCCGGGTGCTGCGCATTGGGCTTGAACTGATTGATGTCGGGGTCGTAGAACTTATAGTTGACATCGGAAGTATAGCCACTCCATAGTTCGGCACCAAAGCCATAGGAAAAGCGTGTGGTGGTGTCGAGCTGATGCCAAGCCGCTGCGTGGATGAGTGCCGATGATGCCTGTGTGATGGTACCGCCGCGATTGGAGGCGATATAGTAGGGGGCAAAATCGTTGCTGCCGGCATTGGCGGTGGCACCGACCTCAAAGTCGATGTCTATTTGTGCTGCAGTTGCCAGTGGAGCGCATGCAAGAAGGGTTAATATGATAGTGCGGTATAGATTCATAGGTAAAAGCGGGAATCAGAGTCCCGGGGAGTGCAGAGGGTTGTAGGTCTCGATGTGGCGACTTTTCTTGTTGTCGGCAATTTCGTCGATCTTGAAGAAGATGCCCGTTTCCTCAACTTCGCCAAACTCGTGATTGACCGCTGTTCCCACCATGCGCATAGTGGGCGAGAGGCTCATGTAGGCATTGACCAGCGGTGGAATGTTGATGTCGTGTTGGCGAATGTAGGCGTTGAGTTTGTTGTAGTCTTGTTTGAAGTCGTTGCCCACAAAGAAATTGTCGAGCAATTCAGGCTCAGTCTTGGCTGTGACGGGCTGCATGGGCCAGATGAGGCGGTCGGGGTCGGGGAAGTAGATGTTGAGGAAGCGCAGCAGCAGGTCGCGGCAAGGCAGGGGATAAGTGGGATACATGGTCATCTTGCCGAAAAGATACTTGATTTGGGGGTACTTGACGGTGAGCGCACCCAGTCCGTCCCACAGGTTGTCGAGAGCGAATATGGCCTTGACTCCAGCCCTTGTCGATTGGTATTCGGGCCTGACGAACGAGCGGCCGAGTTCAATAGACTCGGGCAAGTACTTCTTGAGGAACTCGGGCGAGAAATGAAACATGTGCGCCATGGCGATGTGTGGGGTGCCATCGTCGCTGATTACCATGTCTTCGCCAAGCAAGAAGCGGTAGGCTCCGATGATTTCGCGTGTCTCGGGATTCCACACAAGCAGTTGTTTGCAAGGAACGGGCATGATGTCGAACTCGTCGATGTCGCAATCTTTGCCGGTACCGCCTCCCGATGCACGGAACGAGATTTCGCGGAGTCGGCCTATTTCGCGCATGGTGTTAGGAGCGCAATGAGCGTCGACAACGTAGATGCGGTTGCCCGCCTTGTTGGTGTGGCGGAGCCAGCGCTCGGGGGTGAGTTCCTGCTCGATGAGTTCGGTCTTGACGGGTTCGATGATATTCTGAATCATGCCTTTTGATTTGAAGAGGGTCCTACATTCTTGAGGTTATAAGTGATGTCGCAGATGCGCTGCGCCTCTTGTGCGGGGTGGGCAGCGTCGAGCGATTCCCAACCGACGGGTTTGCCGAAGTACACCTTGAAATTAGAACCTTTGCACTTGAACATTTCGCCGGGAAGGTAGATCATTTCGTAGTTGAACTTGATGCCAAGGCGTTTTCTCCACTTGGCCCTGCGATAGAAGAACTTGGAGTTCTGTGCGTCGAAGAACACGGGAATGATATCACGCTTCGACTTGATGGCCTGAGTGACGATGAACTTCTTCCACTCGAGGTCGTGGATGGCCCCTTTCTTGCCCATGCGTGAGCAAAGGCCGGCGGGGAAGGTGATCATCTGGTTGTCGCCCTGATACTCCTGCTCGATCATGGCGGCAGCCTGTCGGGCCTGCCTGCCATGCTTGTTTACCGGCAACAGGATGGGTTACAGGGGTTTCACCGCCATGAGCAGGTCGTTGACGATGAAGCGTATGTTGCCGTTGTATCGATGGCCGATGGCCGACATGAGCGCCATGCCGTCGAGTCCGCCCAGTGGATGATTGGACACGAAGATGAAGCGGCCGCTATCGGGAATGTTTTCGGTGCCGAGCAAGGTGGTCTGCACCTGCAGATCGTGCAGAGCGCTGTCAGCAGCTTCAACTCCGGTCTTGGTACCCATATTCACCAGGATTTGATTAAGTTCGTCTTGGTGAATGGCGCGTTCGAGCCAACGCACAGCCCACTTGGGGATGTAACGGTAGTGCTTGGGAAGCTTTGAGCGCAACACCTCATTGAGGTTGATCTGTATGGGTTTGAAGTCGTCCATCGTGAAAAGTCGCAAAAACACTGCTTAGAGTCGAATTGAAAAGCAAAGATAAAAAATATTGGGCACAAAAACACGTAAAGAATTGATATTTTTCACTGAAATGGAATAAAAGTATTAATTTTGCAGAAATTACCGATGAAAAATCGATTCGACAACCCCATGTTACGCAAGAATGGAAATACAAGCCTGACGACAAGCGGCAAATTGCAGCTGCTTGTTGAGGTCGTTGCCTTGGGCGTGCTGGGTATGGTGACCACACGCTGCTTTGGCTTTGCCGACGGGTTGTCTGTCACGCTTGCTATGGCTGTGGCCTATCTGGTGCCACGACTGGTGCTGGGCAGGATGTCGTTTAATTGCCGCAAGTGTAGCTGGCTGCTGCTGGGTGCGGCAATGATGATAATCACGTTTGCAGTCATCAATTTGTGGGATTGGAGCATAGGAAGTGGCGCCACACTACAGGCACCGCACTTGCTCTCCGACGATAGTGGTTATTTTCACTGGGCACAGCATCACTACGATGGAAGTTGCCCTGAACCGAGAATGACGTTTAAAGGCCTGCCCGTGACCATGTTGCTGCTATGGAAAGTGCTTGGTCGGAGTGTGGTGTGGCCTATTGCACTGAATGTGATGATGTTGCTGCTTTCTATCGTGCTCACGGGTGCCACTGCGGTGCGCGTGGCGGGTAACCGGGTGCGATCTGAGGCCGGATTCATTGCTTTCGTGGCCATTCTCATGACGTCGCTGCTGGGCTTCTATGTGTCGCAGGGCATCAGGGTGCAGAAGGAGGCTGGCCTCTATGTGGGCGTGGCACTCATGGCCTATGCACTTGCCCGCATGACTGAGACACAGGTGCGCAACAAGTTGTGGAAAGATGTGCTGCTGTTCACGTTGGGTGCTTTCATCCTTGCCTTCTATCGCAGTAATATGCTCTACTTCATGACGGCTGGCGTGCTGGTGATGCTGGCAGGCAACTGGCGGCTACACTGGCGCTACGCTGTGTTGCTGCTCATTATATGCATAGTAGCGTTCACAATAGGTTTCTTGTGCTCAAGCTACACCATGCTGCAGCAGATGAATATCGCAACGGGGAGCGGTCGCATGAGCGATGTCTTTGCCATGCACACGCCCTCACAATCGCCCTATCGTGGCATTATAGGCAATTACTTCACCTACCCCATCTGGCAACGTATTCTCATGCTGCCTATCACGGCTGCCATTCAATATGTGATACCCTTCCCGTGGCTCTACGAATTTCAGCCCGCCATTGACAGTTGGTTGCCCCGACTGCGGCTCATGTGGTATGTGGTGGGAGGTATGGTGCTCTATTATTACCTGTTCATTGGTTGGCGCAAAGACCGTGGCGTGGGCTCTTGGGGTCTGGTGCCTGCCGTGTGCTATTTGGGCGTGTGCTATA
>JAEEGI010023753.1_pt1 | contig 12013 bp, 10 predicted proteins | sample 8958751 | NCBI WGS metagenome assembly JAEEGI01 (sample SAMN16246545, study PRJNA631951) | gut metagenome | biome: gut microbiome; feature: rumen; material: KS-attached | host: Bos | place: Iran: Karaj | collected 2018-10 | reverse complement strand
CCTTGAAAATCATCCATTGAAGCAGTACCTAAAGCAGGGAATTCGATGCGTTCAGGGTACAGATGGAGCCGCACTTTACGGTACAAGCTCAATAGATGAGCAGCTTTCTTTGGCGAAGATGCTTGGTCTTACAGATGATGAGTTAAGACAGATGCGCGATGCCGAAGCAAGTATCATAAAAGAAAGCCAAATAGCATATTCTACTAAGAAGGCAGCTTTCACAAAGCTGTTAGCTGGCAGGGATATGGAAGAAGTACTGCTTGAGAAGATGGAAGCAGTAAAAATATCAAATCATGTGGGTTCAAAGAAGGCTAAGCTTAACGCCAACACTGAATTGAAGGACCAGATAGAGGAGATTACCTGGGATAGACTTCCAGTTGTACTTCTTGGAGGAAGCTTTAACACAGAAAGCAGAACCACAAAAATCAGCGCAAATGCCACAAAGCAGATGGATGAGCTGATGGAATACTTAAATCCAGAGGAAGTATGCTTTGTGGTAGGACACAAGCTTTCTGGTTATGAAAAGTATTTGCTTGAAAATAACAAGAAGGGCTTCAGAGTGTATTCTTTTGTACCAGCCCTGATTACCAAAACTGAAGCAGAACGAATTAAAGCTTCAGATGTAAAGGTTAGAGTTTCCATAGAATCAGAGGGAATGGGACTCTACAAGAGTATTAACTACGAGATTTTTGAGCGCCGCCCATCTATGGTGGTGGCTTTTGATGGAAACAGCGCAGCTGCCAACCTGATTCAGGAAGCCAAAAATGGTAAGGGGCGCTCGGCTATATTCGTATGGGCTCATTCAAAGAACCTGATGCAAAAGGCCAATTCATTACATGGATATGTATTTTCATTTGATAAAGACAATACTATCAAGAAGGTAATCGAATCTTTAAAAAATACAATTGAAAAACAATAGGTTCCTATTCATAACACGAAGGGTTTAGCCGATATTAAATTGTAAGCTAAATTAGATGTGTTGATTTCAGTTAGGTTGAAAGGAGTATTGTGCTATGTTGAAAAACAAAGTTATTACTGTTTTAGCAGTGGCTTTGCTCACTGGAATGGCAATGCAGCCTATGGCTGTAGCAGCTCAGGAAACACCAGAACGACAAGTAATAAGAACAACTCCAATCAATCCTGAGCCTGAAACAACTATTGAGGATGAAGATACTCCACTTGCTGGCGGAATCATAGAAGATGAAATAGATACCGAACAAGAGGAAAAAATCAGAATTGTAGATGAGGAAACAGCAAAGGGCATTACTGTAGATGACGAGCACAGAGCTTCAAGACCATGGTGGTTATTACTACTGGTTCTTATATCTATAATCGTAGGCTCCACCGCAATTATCTCTATGAAAATGTCTACTGATGATTAACAGTAAGTGAGGTGGGGTATGGATTTTAATTTTGAAGATGAGAGTAAACCTTATTCATCCGATGACGCATTTGAGGATTTGGAAAAGATAAGGAATATTCTTCATGAGGCTCAGAAGAATATTAATAAGGACAAGCTAAAATCGACTCCTATAGATTTGAGCATACAAATAAATATTGATGAAAAATAAAAGGCTGAGAAATCAGCCTTTTTATGTATGTAATTGTATTGTGCAAAATGAATATTTTAGCTATATTTAAAGCGTAAGATTAAAGAGCAGGAGAATATGAAGATGGGGAAAACACTTTATTTAGAATGTAATTCAGGAATTAGCGGAGACATGACAGTAGGGGCATTAATAGACCTTGGAGCAGACAAAGAGGTATTAAATAAGGTGCTTTCAACAGTTAATATTGAAGGCTTTGAAATAAAATATAGCAGAGTAAAGCGTGCGGGACTTGATTGTCAGGATTTTGATGTAGTGCTTGATAAGGAGCATGATGGGCATGATCACGATATGGAATATCTTTATGGACACACTCATGTGCACGAAGACCACCATGAACATCATGAAGACCACCATCACGAGCATCACCACGACCATCATCATGAGCACAGAGGGTTAAAGGAAATCACAGAAATAATTGATAGTGCAGCCATGACAGATAACGCCAGAAAAATCGCAAAGCGTATCTTTGAAATCCTTGCAGATGCAGAATCCAAGGCACACGGCGTGCCAGTTTACGAGGTCCATTTCCATGAGGTTGGCGCAGTAGATTCCATAGTGGATGTTATTTCAATAGCTGTATGTATAGATAATCTAGATGTAGATAAAGTAATCGTTCCAAAGCTGTATGAAGGTCATGGCACAGTTAGATGCCAGCATGGAATACTGCCGGTTCCAGTTCCAGCGGTAACAAATATAGTGGCTGACCACAAAATCAGATTGGAAATATTAGATGTTAAGGGTGAGCTTGTAACACCAACAGGCGCAGCTGCAGTTGCTGCACTTAGAACAGATGAGACATTGCCAAAGGAGTTTAAAATAAAAAAGGTTGGCATGGGAAGCGGTAAAAGAGACTACGGTTTAGCGGGCTTTGTAAGAGCAATGATTATAGAATAAGAGGGCCTCAAAAGTCTTGTAATTTGGGGGGTTAAATAATATATTATTAACAGAAGGTTAATATAAAAATGTGGGAGGAGTTAGAGTTGGCAGACAAAAATAACGGGGATTTAACTGTAGAATTAAACGATTTTTCGGCAGGAGATATCTTGCAAATGCTTAGGGAATTACCCGATGCATGCTGTCTTTTTCAAGTAATAACAGACCCTTTTGGAACAGTGCAGGATATGCAGTTTTTGTTTGTAAATGAGAAATACTCATCGCTGGTAGGAAAGCCATCGGCAGAGCTGGTTGGATCTACTTATTACAGTACAGTAAGTAACAGGGATGAGGATTGGATTAGACTTACATATCAGGCTGCTTTTATGCGTCAGTCTGTTATTAATAGAACATTCAACACTCAGTTTAATAGATGGTTTGAATTCTGGGCTGTTCCCGTTTACAAAAAAGGATTTTGCGCCTACATCATCCATGATGTGACTGCAGAAAAGCGTAAGGAAGAAACAAGAGAAATAGTCAGCAATTCCAACAACCTAATCATAGAATGTGCCAAAGTGCTTTCTACATACGATTTCAAAAAGGGAATCAGAGCCGTGTTAAAGAGCCTTGGCGCTGTCTTAAAGGCAGACAGAGTCTACATGGTGGAATCAAAACGAGGGGAAGCTGGAGATTTCTACGAGTGGATGGATAGACAAAGCGGAAGAGGTCTTCCAGGCAAAAAGGAATTTGAAAAATACGACATCTTTACAATATGGAACAAGCAGCTTCAGGGCAATAAGGTGGCTATAATAGAAGATTCTGTAGATGTTCGTTCTATTAGCGAGGAGATATACGAGGATGTTTTGGTAGGAAACATCAGCCGCTACGCTGTTGCAGCCATAAGTGACAAGAAGGATATTATAGGATATCTGATAGTAGATAATTACGTTCTTAATTTGGACGTTAATCTTAGAGAGGTTATAGAATCTATTTCAATTTTCATATCTGAAGAGCTTAGAAACTATAATCTTGCCCATGAAATGATGTACATGAGCACGCATGACGTTCTTACTGATTTGAATAATAGACAGGCCTTTAGTTCTACTCTTAAGATGATAGAGGGAATGAATATGTCTGTAGGAATATGCTATGTAGACATTAATGGTCTTAAGGAAGTGAATGATACAAAGGGCCACGATGCTGGAGATGAATTAATAAAAGAGGTGGCAAACACTGTATCTTCTGTATATAAAAAGAAATATTGCTATAGAATTGGCGGAGATGAATTTATAGCAATAATTCCACAGATAGACGCTGAATATTTTAGCGAGTTAACAGATAAATTAAGGAAAAAGGGAAAGAAAATACCTATGGCGATAGGTGCTATCTGGCAGGATAATGCAGAAAATATTGTGACGTTGATTAATTCTGCAGACCAGCTGATGTACAGCGATAAGGCGATGTATTATCAGGATGGCAATGAACGTAGGCATTAGAGAAGGTTATGGCAAAGCATAAGAAACAGATTGAATATAGATACTATGAGATACCCGATGGACATTATGTAATGGCCCTTCTTGGAGAGACCTGGGTTCGTAGCTATGGCGCGGAGCAGGAGAACCTGCTTCATTTCCACAACTATATGGAAATAGGCTATTGCTACTGGGGAAATGGACAGCTTACCATCGAGGAATCCACTGTTCCTTACAAAGGAGGATTGATAACAATCATTCCTGAAAATATTCCTCATGAGACCAAAAGCTACAACCATGGTATATGCAAGTGGGAATATCTTTATATCGATATAGACAGCTTTATTCGAAATGAAATGCAGTTTAAGCGAATGCTTCCTGAGGAAGTAATAAAAAGGTTAAATAATCACGGTTATGTTATTCAGTGGAACCAGAACAAGGTTATGACCAACATAATCAAGAATATTATTGAGGAATACAGGGAGACAAAGCCATACTACAAGGAGGCTGTAAAAGGTTACCTAAGAGCCTTTGTGGTAGAGCTTCTAAGGATTAACGAGGATATGAGTTCATCCTTAACTTTGGAGGAAAAGCGATTAAACAGCTATATCGAAAAGAGCGTTAATTACATTGCTGAGCATTATGCAGAAGAGATAAAAATGTCTGACGTGGCAAGCGAATGTGGATTGTCAGAAAGCCATTTTAGACGTATTTTCGAGGAAAGCATGAGCATGAAGCCTTTGGATTATCTGAATATGATTCGTATAGATAAGGCCTGCGAGATAATCCAAAACAAGGATTATGCCATGGAAGAGGTAGGATTCAGGGTAGGTTACCAGACCCCATCCACCTTCAACAGAAACTTTAAAAAGCTGACTGGAAAGACTCCTTATCAGTGGAAAAAGGAAGAAAATATCTTAGGAATATCAAAAAAGAATTATCAAATCAGTGCTAAAAAGGGATGGTAGGTTCGTCAAGAATCTACCATCCTTTCTTCATAGTTTCTACAAATTTTCGTGGAAAAACAATTATTTAACAATCTCAAATAGTCGAATTTGCACATTTCTAGCGCAAATATATAAGACTACCTGTTGCGCAAAACTAGTATTATGACCATATGAGGGGCGGGTATAAAACATATTATTGTGCAATATGCACAATATACTCGCAAAAATTTTTACAAATAGTAAGGAGAATGGAGAATGAAGAGAAAGTTACTTTCACTCATGCTTGTTGGCACAATGGCTGCATCAATGGTAGCTTGCGGAAGCAGTGCTGACACAACAGACAACGCATCTAAGGATGCAGCAGATGGAACTGCTACAGAAGCAGTTCAGTCAGATGACGAGAACACATTAACAGTTTATGCTTGGGATGAAAACTTCAACATTCCAGCACTTAAGGCGGCTGAAAAGGATTATCAGGATGTTAATCCAGATTTCAAGCTCGAGGTTATTACACAGTCACAGTCTTCAGATGTTGAGCAAGCAGTAACACTTGCAGCAGAAGCTGGTGACTATAGCACACTACCAGATATCGTGCTTTTCCAGGATCACTATTTCCAGCAGTACGTAACAAACTATCCAGATGCATGGCAGGATGCCAGCGATGCTGATTGCGATTGGAACGGACTTGGAGCTGAGAAGCTTTCATACTCTACAATCGATGGCAAGCACTATGGTTTCCCTGTAGATGCAGGTACAGCAATCTTCGCTTACAGAACAGACCTTCTTGAGCAGGCAGGCTACACAATCGATGATGTAACAGGTATTACTTGGGACGAATTCGATAAGATTGGTAAAGATGTTCAGGCTAAGACAGGTAAGTACCTCCTTTGCATGGATGGATCAGGAAACGATTTATTCTACATGATGCTTCAGGAGGAAGGCGTTTCACAGTTTAAGGACGGAAAGCCATACATCAAGGATAACGAAACACTTGTAAAGGTATTCGAGGTTGTTGCACAGCTTGCAAAGGATAACGTTCTTTACCTTGCAAATGATTGGTCTGATTATACAGATCAGGCAATCCAGGGCGACATGGTTGCTGGTGTATTCAATGGTAACTGGATTATCCCAACAATGGAGCAGGTTTCTGAGAACTCAGGAAAGTGGGAAATCGTTCCAGCTCCAACACTTACAGGTAAGCCAGGATACGCTTCAAACGGTGGTTCTTCACTTTATATCACAGCTAACTGCAAGAAGGTAGACCTTGCTAAGGATTTCTTAGCTTACACATTTGGTGGTCGTTCAGCTGAAGACGGACAGTCTACAACATACGATGAGGCACTTCTTAACGGTGGTGTTATCGGAACATGTGCAGCAGCTGCAGAGTCAGATGTATATCAGCAGGGCGTTGATTTCTTCAACGGACAGCCAATCTACGCTGACATCGTAGAGTACACACAGAACGTAGCAACAGTAGAGCAGTCAGATTACCACTATCAGGCTAGAACACACCTTGGTACTGCACTTCAGAACGTTCTTGATAACGGATACACAACAGAGCAGGCTCTTGAGGAGGCTGAGTCAAATCTTAAATTTGATATGGGACTTTAATTTAATTAGATAATGTATTTAATGGGAAGTGGTTCACCCCACTTCCCATTTTTAAAAGAAAGGGTAGACATCGTGGAGAAGAAGAAAAAGGGAATGACACTTGCAAAAAAGCAATTAGCAGCTGGCTGGTTGTTCCTTACACCAGCTACAATACTTATTTTTATAATGAGTTTTTATCCAATCGTACAGGCTTTTATCACATCATTTAAGAGTGGAAAGGGCGTAAACATCAAGTTCGCAGATCCACTAACATACAATTACCAACGAATGCTACAGGATGTAATTTTCAAAACATCGATGAAAAATACATTCCTTTATTTAATAGTAGAGGTTCCAGTGATGTTAATTTTGGCTATCTTATTAGCACAGCTTCTTAACAACAAGGATCTTAAGTTTAAAGGTATTTTTAGAACATGCATATTCTTACCATGTGCAACATCTCTTGTATCATACTCATTGATTTTCAAGTCAATGTTTGCTACACAGGGCCTTATCAACACAGTTCTTCAGAACATTGGTCTTACACATGAGAACATCAATTTCCTTGGAACAGCATCAACAGCAAGAGCAATCATCATCATTGCCCTTATCTGGAGATGGACAGGATATAACATGGTATTTTACCTCGCTGGTCTTCAGAACATTGAATATTCAGTATATGAAGCAGCTAAAATCGATGGTGCAAACGGATGGAAGACATTCTGGTACATCACAGTGCCACTTCTTAAGCCAACAATCGTTATGACAGCAATCATGTCTATTAACGGTACATTACAGCTCTTCGATGAGTCAGTAAACTTAACAAGTGGTGGACCTGCAAACTCAACAATCACAATGTCTCACTACATTTACAACCAGGCATTTGGACAGGGTGTAGGTAACTTAGGTTACACATCAGCAATGTCATTTATAGTATTTATAATGGTTGCAATCCTTGCATTTATCAATCTGAAAGTAGGTGATACACGTGACTAAGAAGAAAAACAGATCAATGATTCAGCGTAGGCTGATTCCTACATACATTTTCTTAATTATTTGCTCATTCATTTCGGTATTTCCACTTTACTGGATGATTGCAGCAGCAACAAATGCTTCAATTAACGTGGCAAGAGGTTCTATAGGATTTGGAAATCAATTGTTTGTTAACTTTGAGCATTTGAAAACAGCAGTACAGGGCACACTTTGGAGCAGTATGGGAAATTCCTTCCTTTACTCTATAGTACAGACAGTAGTAACACTTTTCGTATGTTCAATAGCAGGCTATGGATTTGAGCTATATCATGACAAGGGAAAGGATAAATTATTTGGAATCCTTCTTCTTGCAATGATGGTACCAGCTGTAGCAACAATGGTTCCTTTGTACGGACTTGTATCAAAGGCAAAGCTCCTTAATACAGTATGGGCTTTCATTCTTCCTGGTATTTCAACACCATTTATGATTATGATGTTCAGACAGAATTCTCGTAATTTCCCACCTGACATCATGGAGGCAGCCAGAATTGATGGACTTGCTGAATGGAAAATCTTCTTCAAGATGTATGTACCTATTCAGAAATCAATCTATGCGGCAGCTGCAGTTATTACATTTATGAATGCTTGGAACGCATATATGTGGCCAAAGGTAGTAATGAGCGACAACCGTGCTCAGACAATGCCAATGTTCATTGCAAACATTTCAAGCGGTTACACAGTAGATTACGGTATGACAATGCTAGGCGTATTATTCTGCTCACTTCCTACAATGATAGTATTCTTCGTACTTCAGAAGCAGTTTGCAGAAGGAATTACAGGATCGGTAAAATAAGATGAAAAATTTCGACTATGAAATTGTAAAGGACCCAAGAATATTTGAACAAAACAGGCTAAAGGCTCATTCAGACCATGAATATTACGATAGTGAAGCCTATGCTTATGGAGAAAAATCCAGCTTTAAATATTCCCTAAACGGCACATGGAAGTTTGAATTTGCCAAAAACTATGAGTGCTGTGATAAGGATTTTTATCAGGATTCAAGGAATTGTAGAGGCCTAGACGATATTAAAGTCCCAGCCCACATACAGCTTGAAGGCTACGACAAGATAATGTACGTGAATACCCAGTATCCATGGGATGGTCATGAAGCTATTGAGCCAGGAGAGATTCCTACCATGGAAAACCCTGTGGGGAATTACGTGAAGTACTTCACACTTCCTAAAAACATGGAGGATGGCCCTGTTTATATATCATTTCAGGGTGTGGAAAGCGGCTTCGCATTATGGCTAAACGGTGGATATGTTGGTTACAGCGAGGATTCCTTTACACCAAGTGAGTTTGATTTGACTCCTTATATTCGTAAGGGTGAGAACAAGCTGGCAGTTCAGGTATTCAAATGGACTTCTGGAAGCTGGTGTGAAGACCAGGATTTCTTTAGATTTTCCGGTATCTTCAGAGAGGTTTATTTATACACGGTTCCTAAGACTCATATTAGAGATTTGCGAATACAGACACTTCTTGATGATGATTACAAGGATGCAACCTTAGTAATCGACATGGATGTTGTGGGAAGCGGCCTTGTTCAGATGACACTTTCAGATGATGATGCTGATATCCACACCAAAATGGCACTTGAGGAAGGCATGAATCACATGGAGGTTCATGTGAGGGAGCCAAAGCTGTGGAGCGCGGAAAATCCTTATCTTTTTGACCTTCAACTTAACGTATTTGGTGAAACGGGTCGCCTGTCTGAGGTTATTAAGGAAAAGGTTGGATTTAGACGCTTCGAGATGAAGGATGGCATGATGCATATTAACGGGAAACGCATCGTGTTTAAGGGGGTTAATCGCCACGAATTTTCTTCATCCACAGGACGTGTTCTGTCAGAGGAAGATATCTTAAAGGATATAATCACAATCAAGCAGAACAACATAAATGCAATTCGTACAAGCCACTATCCTAATCAGACATACTTCTACAGATTATGCGATATTTTTGGTTTATATGTTATAGATGAAACAAACTTAGAGACTCATGGAACATGGCAGACACCAATCCAAATTATGAAGCTAAAGGATGACAGCTACGCTGTTCCTGGCGATAGACCAGAGTTTACAGACAATGTAATCGACAGAGCCCACAGTATGTTTGAGAGAGATAAGAATCATCCATGTATTCTTATATGGTCTCTTGGAAATGAAAGCTATGGCGGCACCAATCTTCGCAAGATGCAGGATAAAATTCATGAGTGGGATAGCACTCGTTTGGTTCATTATGAGGGAGTATTTAATGATAGACGTGTAGATTTGTCTGATATGGAATCTACAATGTACGCACCTGTTAAAGCTATCAAGGAGTGGTTGAAGGACCACAAGGATAAGCCTTATATCAACTGCGAATACATGCATGCAATGGGTAACAGCTGTGGCGCAATGAGCAAGTATACAGAGCTTGCATACGAGGAGCCTTTATTCCAGGGCGGTTTTATCTGGGATTACATTGATCAGGCTATCACAATCAAGGATAATCGCGGTATCGAATTTGAAGGTTACGGTGGTGATTTTGATGACAGACCAAACGATGGAAGCTTCTCAGGGGATGGCATCTGCTACAGCAAAAACAGAGAGCCTAGCCCAAAGATGCAGGAGGTAAAACACGATTATCAGAACATAAAAATTACCTTCGAAGGTAATAAGGCGATAATTGAAAACCGAAATCTGTTTACAGATACAAACGAATATACAGCTATTCTAACAATAGAGAGATTAGGTGATTTAATTGCAGAGGAGGAGCTCACTATTGATTGTCCACCTCTTTCCACTACAGAGTACGAGCTAGAGCTTGATTTACCAAGAGAAGACGAATATATAATCACGATTTCATTTGTGCTTAAAGAGGACACTTTATGGGCTAAGAGAGGTCATGAAGTGGCTTATGGACAGACTACAGTTGGCAGATTTACATTTGAGCGCGGACAGGCGCAGAAGCTGACTGTTACTCAAGGCTTCCATAACCTAGGAGTAAAGGGCGATGATTTTGAGGTATTGTTCGTTGGTGTAAAGGGCTTAAGCTCATATAAATATCACGGCAGGGAGCTATTAAAGCGCTTTGTAATGCCAAACTTCTGGCGCCCAATGACAGAAAATGATTTGGCTAATCAGTTGCCATTCAGAGCAGGCCAGTGGAAGCTTGCCAGCAAATATATTGCTACAAATCGCATGGATGATGGAATTAACGAGGTTCCACATGTAGAAGCTTCTGAGGACAGCGTAAAGGTGGTATACACATATCATCTGGCTACAAGGCCAGCTGGCAAGTGTGAGGTAGAATATATCGTTCATGCTGATGGTTTGGTAGATTGTACACTTCGCCTTCCAGCATCAACAGAAATAGGTGAATTGCCTGAGCTCTCAATGGCATTTGCACTTGATAGTAGCTTAGAAAACCTGGAATGGTACGGAAGAGGACCAGAGGAAACCTACAATGATAAATGCCACGCAAAGCTGGGAATATTTAGAAATAAGGTAGCTGACAACATGGCCAAATACTTAGTTCCTCAGGAATGCGGAAATCATGAGGATGTACGCTATGCAAAGCTCACAGATGAAAGAGGAAATGGAGTACTGTTTTTGGCTGAGGGTAATGGATTTTCAGCATTGCCATACACAGTGCATGAAATTGACGAGGCAATGCACCCTACAGAGCTTCCTTCAGTGCATTTCACGCATGTGAGAGTAGGTAAGCAAATGGGCATCGCAGGAGACGATACATGGGGCTCAAAAACACATCCAGAATTCATGCTTGATAACAGTAAGGACATGACGATTTCCTTTAGTTTTAGGGGTATTTAAGGCATAATTTATATGGTATAATGAATGTCGGCTGCAAAGGTGTGGCCGGCATTTTTTTAAAGCAAATACTTGCTTAAACTAGAAGGAAAGTTGAGGGATAATTATGTTTGAATCAAATGACACATTCGTAGAAGAGGCAGTAAAAGTAATTGAGACAGCTCAGGATAAAACAAAGAAGACAGCTGCTTCAATAATTACATTACTATTATTAGTTAGTCTTGTTACCTATTCACGAGGGTTTTTAACAATTATTATGGCGATTTTGCTCATTGCTATGTCTATATATACGATAATATTATATTCGAACAAAAACATAGAATATGAATATGACTACACAAATGGTAGCCTTGAGATCGCAAAGATTATTAACAATGAAAAGAGAAAAAAGGTTGTTAATATTGAATCAAACGAAGTAAAGATGGTTGCAGCAACAGATACTAATGAATCACTTAAATACGACCATGTTCAGCTTAAAACTTATGATTGCAGCGCCCATGATTCAGAGCAAAAAGATTACATCTTAGTGGCTCACAGCGAGGCAAAAGGCAACGATTTTAAAGTAATATTCACACCTTCAGAGAAGTTGCTCAAAGCAATGGCTAAATACAACAAACACGACATATACCTTTAAGGAGAATTAAATGAACGCACAAGAATTAAAAACTATATTCGAAGAA
>JAEEGI010023752.1_pt1 | contig 12013 bp, 10 predicted proteins | sample 8958751 | NCBI WGS metagenome assembly JAEEGI01 (sample SAMN16246545, study PRJNA631951) | gut metagenome | biome: gut microbiome; feature: rumen; material: KS-attached | host: Bos | place: Iran: Karaj | collected 2018-10 | reverse complement strand
ACCGTTGTTGATACCCGCGTCGTCGAATGCAAACGTAAGGTTGCCGCTGAACAGGTTAACGCTTCCGGTCCCCGCCCTGCCCGCGCTGTGTGAGGAATACGAGAACCTGCCCTCAAGTCCCGTGGAGTTGATGAATACTACGCTGAAATACGGATGGAAGGGTAGACTGCTCGAATACCTCGAAGACGCAAACATGGTATAATAATCGCTCTTGAGGACTATACCATAGTTCTCTTCCTCGCCTGTGAGCCATTTCTTGTACAGATCGGTAATATCGAAAATGCTCTTGCCTTGGTACCCGTTCGAAAGGGCAAGCGTCTCTATCCTCGAAGTATCATATGGCTGTCCTCCGTTCAGCCCGGAAAAAAGATTCCAATTGAGCTCATCTTCGTTCCAGTCGGCATTCATTCGGTAAGCGTCGATCTCTTTGCCCGCGCTGCTGCTTGTTGATATCCTGGTGAGGTTGACCGTTGCCGAAATGATGACGTCGCCTGTATTGCGCGGATCGATACTATCCAGCTTTATCAATGTATGGTAATCGTTCGAGTCTCCGACCTTCAATGCGCCGGGAGCGGGAGAAGTGGGCAGACCGTAGACCTGTGTCGGGTATGCCTGAGTGACGTAAGTATTTTGAACGTTGCTCCTGAAGTTGATGTTGATATCGGGGTCGATGACTACCGGGTATTCCGTCTCTTCGCTCATCAAAAAGTCTTCGTCGGGAGTCAGGGCGTACGTATAGCTGCCATCCTCGTTGGCGATAAGCTCTACCGTAAAGTCAAAACATTCATTTCCCTTGGCGTCGGTCATGACGGGAGCGGAGAAATACATGACCGTTTCGCCCTCTTCATTTTCAAAGAAGACTACGTTCTCCTCGATGCGCGGAATGAGGGTTGTAGTGAAGGAATAGACGTATGTGGGAACAGTCTCGGGCTTCTCTTCTGCGGTTATGTATTCCGAAAGGCTCTTGCCGCTGAGCTTGTATTCAAGACCTGCTTCCTTGCCGTCCACGGTGTAATACGCTATCGCGGAGGAAAGCTCCTCCGGGAAACGGAGCAGATCGTCCTTCTCCTCATCGGTGAGATCCTCCTTCTTTTCGCGCTCTTCGACAGCGGCGGAAAGCTCTTTATCGGTAATGCCGGGAAGGTCAATGCCGGTGATCGAGAGCGTTTCGCCGTTGTAGCTGATATTCAAAACAGGCTCGTCCTCAGCCAGCTCCACGATGAAGTCGTTGCCCGTATTGACGAACCTTCCGGTCTTCTCATCATATTTCAGGGTGTTATCTATCGCTGCCCATTTGCCGTTGTCATTGTAATGAACAGGAAAATCATATGAAACGAGCTCTGTCGCGCCGTCTGCCCTGCGGAAACGCTTGACTGCTTCTTCTCTTTCGCTTGTCAGTTCGCCGACAAGAGGAACGTAGTCGTTCGGATCGCTTTCCCACATGCTGTTTATCGTTTCGATATTCTCACTCAGCATGCGCTCATTGCGTGAGCCGGCAGCCAGCGCAGACGCAGGCTCGAATACAACGTATGCGAATACGCATACGAGCGTCATGACTATGGCTAATATCCTTCTGAATGTCCCTGTACTCATTTCCTGTGTCCATCCTTTCATTCTGCTTGTTGGGCCTTTTGGTGATCATTCTTTTGCCCTCATCTATTAAGTGTCCGTCAAATCCAAAACGAACGCAGTTCTCAAAAATATATTTCCACAAGAAAAAAACACACCGCTTTTGCAGTGTGCTTGATCTGCCATGTTTGCTTTTATTCATCGATTAGCAGTTCGATTATTTCTACTAGCCTTTTACGCTTCTCATGAGACAGACTTCTTATCATTACCATGTATTCTGACACATCCATAAACTGGTGTTGTTTTGAAGGATTACTTGATGATTTAAGTATTTTTCTCCATCGTTATCAATTCATCGTTTCCATTGGCCGGATTATTTGTTGCTTCGACCATATTAAAAGAAGTGTTTATAAGGTTTTCAACTTTTACCATCGTCCTGTCAAGCTTCTCTTTTATTTTCCTTTCATCCTCAGGTTTGCTGTTATTCACTGGTTTTCCGGTAAATGGGTTGCGTTTTCCGCAGTTGACTGAATGCCTAATATACATTTGAGCCAATTCACTAATCAATAACGACTTATAACTATGCAGGACTTTGTTTCGAAAGTCTTCTTCAAATGAAGCTCCATTTTTACTGTCGTCATATAGTTTTTGGCCATATGTGGTGATAGTCAATACCGCTGAAACACATATTTCGGAGGGCACATCATTGTGGAGGTTGAAAAACGAGCAGACTATCGAGCCTGGTTCTATAAGAGGGTATTTTGCATATTTTCTTGACCTGTCCGGATCCCTTTCCGCAGTAACCTTTTTAATTCTTTTTCTTGCACATTTGTCAGCAGCCACCATATCATACCGCAAGTCTTTTTTTGTAACTATATAATGGAACTCATCGCTGCATGTCATATTAGTACCTTTATCATTTCGGATGCATGGATTCAGCTTGTTTTTGTCGTTTGCAAAACAATAACCGCCCTTTCTTGTTCTGACATACCAATAAAAGGAGCACCTGTCGCACAACAGTACACGCGGAGAGTTCTCAAGATCATTATCTCCGCTGCTGATCAAGCGCGGCTCGTCTTCGATTGCATCATGATTATTTTGCTCCGGACCATCTTCCTGATCATTGTCTGTGTTTTTCTCGGCAGGTAGCTCTTCTGTGAATGGCAACGGCTTATAGAAATACAGCAAATCAACGGTAACATTATCGCTGTTCAATCTCCCGCTTTCATCCATATCAATGATAAGATCTCTCAGACTGATAAGGATGCTTCTGATTTGCTCATGAATATCATATGTCAGCAAATTGCGATAGTAGTTAATTGGATTCCACGTCGCAACTTTGCCATACGTATAACGCATTACTTCCTGTGTCTTGCGCCAGTTTGCATTTTGCAGAGCAAGGAATGTCCCATTTGAGTACCTTTCCTGACGAAGCAGCCTGTTGTAATTCGGTAATGTTCGGCCCCTATAAATCATAAGCACTATTCTAGCTACAACAGCAATCGCTGTGATAATTAATGCTATTCTGAATACAGCTTGATTTTTGGCAAATAAACCGATTACAATTCCGACAAGGACCAATATAAAATCCACCACATCAACTATGTATGTATCCCATATATGTTTGTTTGTTCTCCCGTTATTCTTTTTGCTCATTATCTTTCACTTCCTCTCGCTCCATCTCGGCGGTGTTTTTATTCTCGGTTTCTTATTTGGAATCGGTTTTTGTTTTGAAAACCAAGCCTAAAAGCATATATAATTCATCCTTATATGGAAGGATCTGTGTGTATAACTGTGTATATGCTCGTCCAATAGCGCCATGGAATAGGATCATTTCCGGAGGATTCTCTCCGCAAGACAAAACATGCTTATACGATATTCCGGGATACTGATCAATATAAAAGATTTTGCAAATACCCGTGTGATAAGCTTTTTTCGAGCAAAGCTCGCATGGGCTCGCGGTAGTGAATAGGAATCCGCCTTCGACAGTCGGCATGCCGATCTTTGCAGACTGTAAAAACGCCATCTCCTCTGCATGAATAGACCTTGTGTGTACTTGATTGCTTTTCCCTTTGAACTCATTATACGCATCCTTAAAGCAATACGAGCAATTTCTCCCAAGCAGCAAATCAAAATCTATGTCTTTTACTTTTTCTTGTAAAAACTCTCTGTAATCCTTATCCGAGCGTTCAAAGAAACTTGTACCTCTTATATCTTCGCTATCCTCCCTTGTAAGTGAAAACAGCGATCTTAAAGTACAGGGAACTTGCTTGTCCGGGGCGCAGTTCCAACCGTTAGCAATAACATTATAGCTTTCATCTGTTATTACCGCTCCGACCTGTCTTGACAAGCACCCAGAGTTAAGCTTTGAATCATATGCAATCTGCATGCAGCGCTCAACTTCAGTAGGCGGAACGAGGCCTGGGTGCATTATCAAGCTTACATATCTTACCAGCTGTCGCTTTGTTTCATCACATGTTCCCGAAGCAGAATACGGATTATTGATGTGGACGTCCGCTATTTCGATCGTTTTTTCAAGATTGATCGTATAAAAGTCCTGTATTGTATTATTCAAAGAGGGATACTCTTTTTTATCAAGAGCGATTATCGCATCGTTCTCAAAGTTCAGCTCAACAAGCCGGCGTTTCCTTTCTTCATCCGGCGTATTAACAGCGAACAAATAGAAAGCGGAGTATCTGTCTTTAAAGAAAGTTGCTTCATATTGGTTCCTAAAAGCATCTATGACCACAAGGACGCGTTTTTTCTCTTTGATGTTCCTCCTCCGCAGGATCTTTATCATCATATTAATTCTCTGCGGAAGATATAGGATTTTATCGGGACTGATTTCGCTTGAATAAGCCGAGCCAGATGCCCGAATGTTATCGCCAAACTTCTGCAGCAGCAATGTATAGTATTTTTTGTCTACAGCAACTTTAAACTTTTTAAAAAATGCAGGTATTATTTCAAAGTAAAACTCGTACAACTCATCACTGTTTGGTACTGCTTCTCCTATATCAGTTCTATCTGAAACTTCTTTCTTCCAGAATAGACGTTTTTTATGAAGCTCATTAAACTCTTCTTCAAGCACATCCAGCTTAGAGAATGAGTCTTTTTCTTCGGACCACTCAGACTTCATAAAAGCGATTAGCTTATCAAAATTCTCTTCCAGTACGAATGAAAAGATGATATGCTTAACTTCTATAAGTCTGAAAGGCTCCCATGCATTCTTCGCATAATTGTAGAGGATCTTATCTTCTCTGTGCTGAATGCTTTCAATAGAATTATCAGCCGGAGGCTGTAAGTCCTTAAACTCCTTGCATAAAAAACGGGCGACAGTTGTGCAACCAGCGCCTGTCCTGCCGGTTAACCCAATAATAATGAAATCCTTGCGCTCAGCAAAGATCCTCTCTACCGCTTTGCTCTCTAACGATCTCTTTTGCATTTTCATAACATGCCTCCTATATCATACTCGAGCTATCAGCCCGCTATATAATAAGTGTACACAAAATGCAAAACGAACACTAAAAGGACAAATATATTATTTGCGCAAATAGCACATCGCTTTCGCAATGTGCTATTTGATGGTCTATACATCTAGTACTTGGATGAAGCATCTAATGTGTGCTTAAAGATTACCTTTGTTCCATTGTAGAGTTGTTGATTGCTATTTGATACCATCGAGTGTCTTGCAAATATGTTCATAAAACTGTTCTTTGACGCTATCTGGGGAGAGTACTTTCATCTTGTCGCTGAACTGTGCCAGCCACCCGAAGAAGGTTGGGGCTATCTGTATGTGCAAGGCTGCAGCGCATGTAGTATCATTTACGGACAGCATTTCGGTATCCTCACCAAACTTATCAATTACAGGACCGATAAGCGATTTATCAAACTGAAGCATCACGTCCTCCAGCTCACCGCTGTACATTTTGAACGCCTGTTCCGTGTATCCGGCAATGCCGTTCAGCTTCTCAAAAGCTTCTTCCGAAATCGTTGAATCCTCAAGAACCGTAACCTGATCCATTCGATCAACACGATAGTTTGCCGTGCGCTCAGGATGCCTTGAACTGTATGCCATTAGATAATAGTTATCTTCGCAGAGTATCAAAGCGATAGGCTCAACAACATAGCGTTTTCTGTCTCCGTACTGTGTTGTGCGATAGACCCTCTTCTTGTCTGCATTCAGATCAAAGTAAAGAAAAGCAATCTTTTTCTTTTCAGCAACAGCCTTCTCGATACTGTCGACATTATAAAGAATTGACTCATTGGTGTGCTTATGCGAATTGAAGCTTGCAAGGTTACGCTTCAGAAGCTCTGCCCTATAAGACCCACCGAGAGCTGCGATCTTATCAATAAGCTCTCCGGTCTTCTTTTCCGTTACGAAGCTTGATGCTTGAATGGCGTCTATCATAATCTTAAGCTCGGGGATAGAAAAGCTTCGCTCAGGAACGTAGTAGACCTTTTCACGTCCATTCATAAAACCACAGACCTCATAACCGAATTCATTGAGAACGGCAATATCGCGGGTTATAGTCCTCTCATGGCAGGAAACGCCCTGCTCGTTGAGCCTACGGCACAGATCCGTTTTTGATATAGGATGTTCCTCGTCGGTTTCGTTCATAAGAAACTCGTAAAGCTTCATCAACTTGATCCTGTTGCTGTTTTCGGACATGCCCTTCTTCTCCTTTTCTATTCTTTCAAAAACATATTCTACTATCAGAACTATTCTTTTTCAAGCCTACCCTGGACAATTTTGTCCATGGTATAGTGTCTTTCCATGCAAAGCAATGAAATGACGCAAAACAAACGACAGAGTTGTCATGCGTGCTGGAAAATTGCAAAAACGGTATTGACCGTCGGTGTTTCAGCAGCTATAATTGCAATGTAAGTGAACAAATATGTTCAATAAGGAGGCGACAGCATGAGAAGCAAAGATAAGACGGTACTCAATGCGATAGAGGCGTTTATCTGCGACTATTCTGATCTCAACGGGTATTCACCGACTATGCAGGAGATCGCGGATAAAGTAGGCGTATCAAGACCGACCGTGCACAGGTATGTTGTTAAGCTTTGTGAAGACGGCATACTAAACCGCTCAGGTTATCGAAGCTTGACCTCCGTAAAGGGTAAAGCGCCTGTCAAGCGTGTTCCGGTAGTCGGGGAGATAGCCTGCGGTGTTCCGATGCTTGCGGAAGAGAACATCGAGGAATACATGAGCCTGCCGACATCGTTGATCGGAAATGGAGACTTCTTCCTTCTTCACGCCAGCGGTGATAGCATGATCGAAATCGGCGTGAACGACGGCGACCTCGTACTTGTCCGGCAGCAAAGCTCCGCTAACGAGGGTCAGGTAGTTGTCGCGCTCACAGAAGATGGGGCTACGCTGAAAAGGTTTTACCCCGAACCCGAGAATCATCGCATTCGGCTTCATCCCGAGAACCGCAGCATGGAAGATTATTATGTTTATGACTGCGCAATACAGGGAGTCGCCGTCAAGGTGCTAAAGGATATTGAATAACAAAGCTTGGAGGAACGAAAATGAAACAGTATGACGTGGAATGCCCGAACTGCGGAACGGTGAACAAAGGCCTTTTCCTTGAAGAAACAAACGGATGGATGATCTGCGAGCACTGCCTTGCCGAATATCAGCATGAGGATTTTGGCGGCGGCGCTGTAATGAGGATACCCGTATTTGATGTTGATAAATTGCCCGATTATTTACGGAGGCTTGCCGGGTAACACCGGCAAATATACAAGGAGCGATGCAGGGTGGCAACGTATGATGATTGGAAGGTATTTAAGTGGTACTGTCCCAACTGCGGGAATCTTGTCTATGGATGTCAAAACGGGAACGGAGAGATAAAGGTGCTCTGTAAAAAGTGCAGCACAAAGATGATTAGACTAATCAGATCCTCCGTTCATGAGACGATCGAGGTTTACGCGCCTGATGAGCAGGCGGACGATTGCGATTACCGTAACGCTATATAAAAAGTGAATACTATCTGGCATAACGACGGGCAGGCATGGATGAAAGGCCTATAAGTCCCGACCCAGGTCATATGCCAAACTTATCTTGATAACCGAGGAACGACGGGCAGGCAGCTGAAAACATAAGACCCGACCCAGGTCACCCGAGGTTCGGAGGACGATACCGCCGGCAGGATAGCTTCATGGAGAGCGATCTTCATGAACTGTTCTGTCGGCGGTTTTTGCTTTTGCAAATATATTTTATTCGAAGTCTTGAACGTGCAATTAGGTTGCACCTTCGTTTTCTACAATACACGCATCAAGGGCGGAAGGAGGTGAGAATATGCGAAATACAGCTGAACGCAGGCAGTTGATTCTGGAATACATCAGCGACCATCGAGTCGTAACAATGCAGGAAATTGCAAATGAGTTCGAGATCTGTCTTCGAACTGCAAAAGCGGATGTGAGCATACTCGCATGTTCTCACCCAATCTACACCCAGCAGGGCGGCGGAGGCGGCGTCCGAGCTGTTGACGGTTGGTATTTAACGCACCGATACCTGCGAGAGGACCAGGAAGCATTGCTTCGGTCGTTACTTCCCATGCTCGGCCCTGATGATCAAAACACTATGAAGCAGATACTCACCGCATTCGCCAAACCGAAAGAGGAGGACAAGCAGTAAAGAAAAACCGTTTCTGCGCAACAATAGCGCGTTCAGTACACCAATAGATCGCTAAAACAAAAACAATAATTCAATGCCTGATATGCATTAAGGGCAAAGGATATGAATAAGGTTCCCGGCATTAACGGGAAGCCGAGATTCAATACCCTTATCTTAATGCATTCAATCGGACGGTATTGAACTCACTCCGGCAGTATAGTTCCTTATTCTGTCCTTCCCCAAGGCACCTTTCAGGTGGAAAGGAAAAAGATGAAAAACAAAAACTATAAGGTCGTGAAGGATGATGATGGAAAGAAGACTTACTTTGCAAAGGCATATGGGGAATGGATCGAAGTAACAAAGGAAGTATTCAGCTTCATGACGTCTAACGACAGGCGTATGCGATACATATATGCTCGGGAAGCGGAAGAAGGCTACATCTCTCTTGACGCAATCTATGAGGCTACCGAAGAAACCGAAAACCCATTATTCGCAGAAGATATGCCAAGCACGCCAGGACCGGATAACGATATTCTGGACAAGCTTTGCGGATCAACGGATGAACTTTTCATCTCCGTTATCAACGAGAAGATCGACGAGCTCCGAGGCCTCGACAGGATCATCGCAATGGAGGTTTTCATCAACAAAAGAAGCATGGTCGAGTATTCGGCAGCGATCAGAGTATCAAGGCACGCTCTTATGAAAAAAGTCCATAGGATATCAAAAGAGATCCGAAGCAGCTGTATGAAGGAGTTAATGGAGAGATATGAAGGCTGAAACAAGAGGCAATCCCAAAGCTGAGCGGTACTGCCGCTATGAGGACGTTCCTCTGCTCCTTGACGCAAATGACATCGTTATGCTTACCGGCCTTGCGCGCACTAACGTCTACTACATGCTTCGGGCAGATGATTTCCCCGTGATCGTGATAGGGAAGCGGCGTATGGTCAAAAAGGAGAAGCTGTTTGCATGGCTCGATGAACACGAAAAGAAGATCTGTCCCGGAAGGAGCGAATAAGAGCATGGTCAATGATTGTTTCAAAAGATGTCGCGACATCCTCAACATATCAATGAAGGCCGGTTATACTGCAATCGAACTCAATGACAGAAGGAGGTAATATCATGGCAAAAGCTAAGAAAAGAGAGAACGGCCTGTATCATAAGAACATGGTCGTCGGAAGAAAAGAGGACGGAAGCTATATCCGAAAGTCCGTGTATGGGAAAACAAAAAAAGAGCTCGAATCAAAGGTGATGGAGCTTACGCAGCAGATAAATAACGGGATAGCTGTATGGAAAAACGATATGACCTTTAAGGAACTGTCCGACATTTGGTTCGAACAGTATAACCCGACGGCGACAGAGAGGTGGCATTATCATAACGGCCTTACCGTAAAGAATCATCTGCTGCCATATATAGGCGGGATGAAGGTGCGTGATCTGCGGCAGATCCATTTGCAGTCGATCATCAGCAATCTTGCGAAAAACGATTATTCCACGCATACCATGAGGGATATAAAGCAGATCGCCGCAAGGATCATGAAGGTCGCTGTTGATTCCGACCTCATTATGAAAAACCCCTTCTCCGGCGTCACCATCCCGAATAAGGAGGCAAATGCACGGCAGCCATTGTCTCCGGAGCAGATCAAGCTTGTGACGGATAATTGGAGAGGTCACAGGATGGGCCTTCCGGTAATGATAATGCTGTATGCCGGCCTCAGGAGGGGAGAGATGCTTGCGCTGCAATGGGAAGACGTCGATATAGACAAAAAGCTGATCCATGTAACGAAGTCTCTCTGCTTCCTAAAGAACACCTCCACAATAAAAACGCCGAAGACAAAGGCGGGAACGAGGTGTGTACCGATCCCTAATGTGCTTCTTGCCCCACTCATCGAAGCAAAGAAAACAAGCGGAACAATATGCCCCTCTGTCGAAGGAGAGCTCATGACCTATACCGCATATAAGCGGGCATGGGATTCCTACATGAACTACCTGAACGTATGCGCGGGTGGATTCATAAGCGACTGCAAGCAGCGGCCGCGGATACAGAAGATGGAGCCGTTCACCGCGCACATGCTGCGTCACACATATGCAACCTTGCTGTTTGATGCGAATGTCGATGTGAAATCCGCGCAGAAGTTTTTGGGGCACTCCAGCGTTGAAGTCACGCTGAGCATTTATACTCATCTGACTCAGTTTAAGGAGGATGCGGCAATAGAAGCGCTGAATGAGCATTTGGAAAAGCGCTAATGGTTGCACATAAAGAATAGGCTCCGATGAAATGCCATCGGAGCCCTTGCAGCACACAGACAATCATGTTTTTGCTAAGCCGAGGTCGAAGAGGATCATGTTTCAGTCTTTTCGATGAATAGCAGATATAGGATATGCATAGTATAAGATAAGGATGGAAGCATCATTGTGGCTAGATGACATAAATCCAAGTTGCTGTTGGCAGGTCGTAACTGCAGCAATTAGCGACCAGTCGGGGCAGGACCGGCATGCTATTCATCCTTTTTCCCTATTTGACGGAATCTTTTAGCCATTAATTGTTTTTGATGCTGCTTGTTTGGGAAAAACTTATTATTCGCCCGATCAAGTTGCGCATGAGTAAACCCGTCATTTTTTACAACTGCATGCTCAACAACACGCTTAATAACAGTTTTTTCCAGAAGCATATCACAACCATCGAATAATCTCTCAGCCTCTTTAAGAAATGAGCCTGTAGACTCTTGTCTTTCTAACATCATGAGATGTTCAATACTATAAGTATGCTTGTCCAAATAACATTCCTTGGAAAGCAAAGGCATGGTGTTCTCTCTCGCCGAATAAAAGGCAGCAATATTATATAATTCCAAAAGCAATGACATTGCCGACCACTGTAGAACATATTTTAACTCACCGTCTGTGATAGGCTTCTTCCTGGAATAATATGCTTGTGATTGCTTCCTAAAGTAATCGAGTATTTCATCAACCTCTTTGTCTGTTTCTATTGCCCAAAGATTAAAAATTTTGTTGGGAAGTCTAAAAACTATTTTAGCAAATCTATCTTTTTCTTCTTTACGCATCATATGCTCAAAATTTGGAAGACACCGTGCTGCTACAGACAACAAATGTGCAGCGCGAATAAACTGGTTGATAAATCTTTCAGCATCCTCTTCAGAGTAGTCATAGATATCTATCGTCTGTACGAGATCATTTGTCTCTTTTTCCAGCTCGATCTCATTCTTCTTCTCTCGCTCTCGTGTTTCATCGCAAGGCGCCTTAATCTCCTCCTCGATGGCGCCATCAAGAAATTTAGGAAGTTTATCTTTTGAAAACTCAAATTCCTCCCATTCTTTTGTAACGTTTTCGATAGTTTGAGCCAATAATTGAAGAATTCGAATATTGTCTGTTATGTATGAGATAAACAGCAATATATCCGTATTAATGCCAAAGCATGCATACTGAAGCAAATAATTCAGTTTTGTTTCATCCCGAGTTTCATTATATTCTCTGTTTACTTCCCTTGCTGCAAAGTAAGCTAAATAGCTCTTGTTGACGAATCTGTATCCATTTCCCGAATCGTCTTGGATCATTATTTTGGATGCAATCGCTGTATTGATAAAATCGTTAGTTCGAACCGTGTCCTCATACTGGGAGTTATACTCTTCGATTACAGACAACAAATCCTGTTCTAAAATAGGGTATGCTTTGTTAAAATGTATGTATGATGCTACCTTGGATAGTAGTATAAACACTTTATCTGTAGACATTTTGGTTCTGTTATTTGCAGAGACAGCGTGGATTAAATTCGCCTCAAATACTTTGCTTAACAGATTGCCATCA
>JAEEGI010023745.1_pt1 | contig 12015 bp, 10 predicted proteins | sample 8958751 | NCBI WGS metagenome assembly JAEEGI01 (sample SAMN16246545, study PRJNA631951) | gut metagenome | biome: gut microbiome; feature: rumen; material: KS-attached | host: Bos | place: Iran: Karaj | collected 2018-10 | reverse complement strand
GGGTGTAGTCCGTGCAGGGGATCTCGAAGCCATGACTCCGGAGAATTTCGAATTCGTCACCAACATCAACTACAAGGCCTATTTCTTCTGCGCCAAGGTTGCGAGCCATGTGATGAAGGTCGAGACCGCCCATGATCCTGAGTATTTTGCCGACATCGTCCAGATCAACTCAAAGAGCGGACTGGTGGGAAGCAAGGCCAATTTCGCCTATGCAGGAGGTAAATTCGGAGGTATAGGACTGACCCAGTCCTTCGCCCTCGAGCTGGCTCCGTTCAGGATCAAGGTCAATTCCATCTGCCCCGGCAACTATTATGACGGTCCGCTTTGGAGCGACCCGGAGAAAGGCCTGTTCATCCAGTATCTCAAGGCTGGAAAGGCTCCGGGAGCAAAGACGGTGGCCGATGTCAAGGAATATTATCTCTCAAAAGTGCCCATGCGCAAGGGATGCAACCCGGTGGATGTCTGCAAGGCGATCCTCTATGCCATAGACCAGACCGGCGAGACCGGACAGGCCATCCCTGTTACGGGCGGCCAGGTAATGCTAGCATAATATGAAACAACTGGATATTAAACTCATGCATCCTGCCGAGCAGATTGCGATAATCATAGGCAGGATCTACCGCAGCGGAATGACCACCACCTCCGGTGGCAACCTGTCCATCATGGACGGAAACGGTGACATGTGGATAACCCCTGCCGGAATCGACAAGGGTTCACTCAGACCAGAGGATATAATGTGCGTGAAAGCCGACGGCACGATTGTCGGCCCTCACAGGCCTTCTTCGGAATATCCTTTCCATAAGGCTATCTACAGGATGAATCCCAAGGCCCGTTCAGTCATCCACGCCCATCCCCCTGGACTCGTGACCTTCAGCGTGGTCCATGAGATTCCGGACACAAGCATCATTCCGCAGGCAAGGGCTGTCTGCGGACCGGTAGGATTTGCTGAATATGCTCTCCCGGGCAGCGAGCTCCTCGGAAAGAAGATTGTCGAAGAGTTCAAGAGGAATCCCGAGTTCAAGGCAGTCATAATGGAAAACCACGGTGTGGTTCTCTATGGAGAGGATATCGCAGATGCTTATCAGCGTTTTGAGACCTTGGAGCTCTGTGCCAGGACAATTCTCAATGCAAAGACCCTCGGTGAGCCGAAATACCTTACTGAAGAGCAAATTAACCGTCATGAAATGGCCGTAAACACTCCTTTCGAGCATTTCATGAATGTGGACCATCCTTCAGATGAAAGGGCTATCCGTTCTGAGATCTGCCAGATAGTCCGCAGGGCTTGCTCCCAAGGACTTATGTGCAGTTCCTATGGGACAGCTTCAGTAAGGTGGAGAGGCAATGACTTCCTGATCACGCCTTCCAATGTCCAGCGATGGGACATCGATCCTGAGGACATAGTCCAGATCAAGGACGGAATGGTCGAGGCCGGTAAGATGGCGAGCCGCTCGGTTGCCCTTCACTACGAAATCTACCGCCGCAATCCCAAGGTCAATTCGATTATCCTGACCCAGTCACCTGCCCTCATGGGCTTCTGCACGACCGGGGTCAAGTTCGATGTAAGGACTATTCCTGAAAGCTGGATATTCCTCCAGGACATACCGACCTTCCCATTCGGAAGCCAGTACGACGAGCACCTTTCCACCCTTGCCGACGAATTCCGCAACAGGCCGTTCGTGATGCTTGAGAATGATTCCGTGGTTGTCACGGGAGACAAGCTCATCAACACTTTTGACAGGCTGGAAGTGGCTGACTTCAGCGCCCGTTCACTCATCCTCGCAGCCCCTCTGGGCAGCCTTAAACCGATAACGGACGCGGAAATCGAGGATCTCCGCGTCGCGTTCCATGTTGGTGAATAAGAGTTGAGGGATCAGTTCCCCTTGATTATCCTTGCATCCTCCGCACGGTCTATACCGATGCGGCGGGTTATTTCGTCCCTTCTTTCGTGGATTTCCTCCTTGTGCCTTATCACCCAGTTCTCAGCGTAGATGCACACGAAGGAGAGGAAGAAGTAGATAATGGTCTGAAGGACCATGAATGTCATCTGCCTTCCTGCTGCGGAGATGTCGCCTCCAGCAGTGCTCAGGTTGATAAAGCCCTGGACTCCGAAGGTTGAGGGGAACATGTAGGAGAATGTTTTCCAGAATCCCGGGAAGGCCACTGTCGGCCATGAGCATCCTGTCAGGAAGACGAGGATTGGAGACATCGCCAGGAACAACAGGAACACGGATTCCCTCCTGGTGATAAAGGTGCTCCAGGTCATGCTGAAAAACACGCAGTCGGTAATGAAGAATACCAGCAGGGCAAGGACGTTCCAGAAATCACCCCTCTGGGGTATGCCGAAGATCGCCGGTACTATGAAGGCGATGTACATGCCTATTCCCAGATAGAGAATCCAGTAGGCTGCTCCTCGTCCGAGAACCACACGTCCCACTCCATTGCCCTGGAGTCTGTCGGGGAGGGAAGCGAAACTGTGGTTTCTCTCCCTTTGGGTTCCGACCAGCAGGGACATGCCGTAGAACAGTGTCTGCTGGATTATGATCATAAGTATTGCTGAGATCAGGAAAAAGCTGTAGTCGAAGGCCCTGTTGTAGGGGTTGTTGTCCTCATAACCGAGAGGTTTGATGACCTGAGAGGCAGCCTGTTCCGTCATTCCGGCCATTGAATATCTTTCCATCTGGATTTGTCCTACCTCGTGGAGCATCACGAAGTTGGTGCCGATCATTGCGTTCTTGTAGTACAGGAAGCTGCTCATGTCGGTGTAGAGGGACAGGGTCGCTGTCTCTCCGTTTGCGAGCTTCTTTCCGAATTCGCGGGGGAAATAGACGATCCCGTTTACCTTCCTTTCCTGCATGAGTTTCTTGGCCTCTTCCATGTTGATGCATTTGGCGGCGACCTTGATTTCCCTTGTCGCATCTATCTCCCTGATGAACCTGCGGCTGTCGGAACAGGCAGCGTCGTCCACAATGGCTACCGGAGTTTCGGATAGGATTCCGTTTAGATAGATTACATTGTAGAGCAAAGGATAGGCAAGGCCGGCGACAAAGAAGATCAGAAGAACTCCTCCATCTGAGAAGATCTGTTTCAACTCGTGGCAGAAGATTCCCCACCAGTCATGCAACCAAGTCTTTATGAATGTGTTTGCCATGATTCTTATTCTTTAGGATAGTTCTGGTGGATGTAGGCATTCTTGAGGCGGATCAGGCCGGCCAGCGGAATGAACAGGAAGAGCATCAGGTAGATGACTTCTTTCCACCATCCGGCGAACCCGGCCCCGAAGATCGCTTCCTGGACATAGAAGAGATAGTAGTGCCTCAGCGGGAAGATGGCGGCAAGCCCCTGGATGTACGGAGGCATGGCTTCCAGAGGCAGGGTGAATCCTGCAAGGGAGAAACCCAGTACGCTGTAGAGTGCCCCAATACTCAAGGCGAGCCTTGGAACGGGGACCAGTTCTATGATGAATATCGCAATCGCTTCACTTGCAAGAACCAGTAGCAGCATCGGGATGAACATATTGAATATCTTTCCGTTCATCGGGAAATGCAGCTGATGGTAGAGCAACATCACCAGGATGAAGCCGAGGACCGCGAATACCCCGGTCCACACAAGCAGTTTCCCTGAGATGGCATTCACTATCGAATGACCGGAGGTCTCCATCAAATGCCTGGATGTCCCGAACTTGAGTTCGGCCCCGAGGGAATAGATGAGCACCAGGATCACTATCATCTCCAATATACCCGGCAGCAGCAGGCCGCTGAGGTAGTAGTTGTAGCTGGTGGTGACGTTGCCGATCTGGTGGGTGTCTATGTCGATAGGGCGTATCATCCCCATTATCTGGCTGTCATTGTAGCCCTTTGCCCTTAGCATCTCCCTCTGTACGGCACCGTTGGCCATGTTCACCATGGTCAGGAGGTCTTTCCATGCCAAAGCTCCACTCACGAAATAAAGACCGTTCACGTAGAAGGTTATCTTCGGTTGACGGAAAGCCTGGACGTCTTCGTTGAGGCCTTCGGGAATCAGACAGACGGAGGAGATCTTCCCGCTGATCATGTCTTCCCTGGCGGATGCGAAAGATTCGTAATGGACTGTCTTTCCCAGTTGTGTCGCGTCGAGTTGCTGGCAGAAATTCCTGGAAGTAGAGGAATTGTCTTCATCGACCACTCCGATAGGTATGTCATGCGGAAGGCCTCCGCCCAGGAATGTCAGGAAGAAGATGGCGCAGAAGGCGATCACGCCCACCGAACCCACCAGATAAAGAGGACGGTTCCTGATTATCCTGAGTTCGCGGCCCGCGACAGCACGTATCCTTTGCCAATTGGTCATGATTGAAAAGCCTTATTTCTGTTTGACGATTGCAGACATTCCGGGAAGTATCCCTTCCACGGCCTGGTCCGGAACGGCCCTGACCTCGAAGGTCTTTGCATCGTACATTCCCGTCTCTTTCGTGGCCTTCCAGGTGGCGTAGGATTCACGGACAGCGATGTAGTTGACAGTCGCGGTGATCTCCTTGCCGTCAAGTGCGGGAATAACCACGGTGACCTTGTCGCCTTGCTTCATCCCATGAAGATAATCTTCCCTGACGTTGAATGTGAACCAGATGTCTTTCAAGTCGATGACGCTCGCGACAGGGGATCCCTGACCGACAAGTTCTCCGACCTTGGGATAAGTGGCTGAGATGATTCCGTCGGCTGGCGAAACCAGGTACAGTTCGCTGAGATAGGACTCAACTTCCTGAACGGCGCCCGAAGCCTGATCGACAAGAGCCCTGGCAGCGGCCTTGTCTTCCATCCTCGCTCCGCTGGCGGCCATGTCGTACTGGCTCTTTGCCGCCAGTGTCTGGGCAACAGCAGCATCGTACTTCGCCTTGGTTTCATCGTATTTCTGGGCGGCTATCACTTTCTGGTCGTACAGCCTTTGAACCCTGTCCAATGACTTTTTCATCACGTCTTCCTGGACGATTGCCTGCTGCCAGAGCTGGTAGGCACCCTGGATCTGTTCACTGCGTGCACCGTGGCGGGCTTTGTCACTCTGGGCGGCTGCAGCGCTTCTGGCCGCATTTGCCTGGATCAGTTTGGCCCGGACTTCCGGAGAGTCTATGAAGGCGACCGTGTCACCTTTATGAACTTCCTGGCCTTCTTTGACATAGAATTCTTCAATCCTGCCGGGGACCTTTCCGGAGATCCTGTATTCACTGGCCTCGGCCTCTCCCTGGATTACCAGAGGTTTCGGTTTTGAAACGAAGTAGCCGACTATCGCTATGATCAGGATGATCAAGATGAGGGCTGCTATTCCGATCACTAGGTTGTAGCTTTTCTTTTCCTTTTCCATGATATTATGTCTTTTATATTATTCTTGTTTATTTGATCCTGTGGTTCCCTTCCGCCTTGTCCAGATTGGAAGCAAGCATCTGGAGTTCAATTCCCGCGTCGATATATTCAGAGTGAGCCTGAAGCCAGGCTGTCTGGGCGGCAAGTGCGGTGTTTGCGTTGATCACTCCTTCATTAAACCCTATGGTTGCGGTACGGAGGTTTTCTTCGGCGCTTGAGAGGTTGCTCTCAGTCATGGCGAGTTTCTCCAGTGCTTCGGATTCCTGTTTACGAAGCTGGGTGACCTGAAGGTTGATCAGATCCTTCGCGTCTTCAAGCTGTGAGCGGTATAGGGTCGCTTCAGCCTTTGCCTTACGGATCTTGTTCAAGGCTTCGAAACCATGGAAGATAGGTACGTTCACAACGACACCCACTCCCCAATAACCGTTGAATTGTTTTTCGAATCCGTTCTTGAGACTTGGATTTGACATCATGTAGCCACCCATGGCGGCTACTTTCGGGAGCATGTCAGCCCTGGCGACAGCCACCTTGCCGTCATATATCCTTGATGCAAGTTCCAGGCTTCTGGTTTCGGGTCTGTCTGTATAGATGTCATCCATGCTCTTATGGGAGTCTATCCTTGCAACCGGGATGGCTTCAAGCTGTTCGTCTGCAAGTACGATGTCGGTTCCGAGGTCAAGACCTATCCTTTTGCAAAGGAGCATCTTGGCCAGGGTGAGGCCATTTTCAGACTTTGTCTTGAGCATTTCAGCCTCGTTCGCCTTTACCTGTATCTGGAGCGCATCTGATTCAGTTGCGACACCTTCCTGAACGGAGAGGTTGACATCATGCACCATGTTATTCAACAGGTCTGAATATGACTCTGCGAGCTTTTTCTTTGCAGCGATGGATACTATCTGCCAGTAAGCCTGATCGACATCGACTATCGTCTGCTGATATTGCTGGTCGTATCCTGCTTCAGAAAGATCCTCTGCCAATTTGGCAATCTTGTTGGCAGCAATAATCTTCCCTCCCATGAACAGAGGCTGCTGGACAGTGACCGCTCCTACCAGGATATTTTCAAGGTCCGGATGCAGGGCATCGTCGATATCTTTGCCTATTGCGTTGATAGTGGAGCTCATGTCTGTGGATGACAGTTTCCCCAGCAGTGTCTGGAGAAGCGGATCCTGCATCAACTGCATATACTTCATTGCGCTGGCCGGATCTTTGGCGGCAAGTTGCTGGATGTAGGTGGTGATGTCTGTCATCACTTGTTGCTGGTACTGCTGGGAGATGCCGTGTACAGTCGTTCCGATGTTCTGCAAGGTGTAGGAAGTGGCGTCACTGATGACCGAGACGTCGTTGGGGTTGTATAGATACGCCCCTTTAGCAGAGACATTGGGGAAGTAATTAGCGCGTGCGATCTTCCTGTCGTAACCTGCCATTTCAACCTTTGTCCTGGCTTGTTCCAGGTTCTTGTCATTCTGGACAGCCATCTCGCGGCACTGCTCGAGAGTCAAAGTCTGTTGGGCATTTGCCACTGTTGGAATGACAGCCGTCATTGTCAGTAAGTAGAGGATTTTTTTTAGCATATCGTAATTATTATTTCTTATTCTGTTTATAAACTGCGCCAGCGACTGCTGCAAAAAGGTTGCCTAAAAAGCATTAAAAGTACTATAAAATACCATTATTTATTGTCAAAAGGTCGAATTATTAGACTTTTCTTTTGTTTTTTAAAATATTTAATCCTTATCTTAGTAAAAGATCATCAGTACATGCATAACGAATTACAGATTATAGGATTAAAACAGGTGTCCAAGTTTATACACTTGGATGAGGGAATGCGTTTGGGCGATGATTTCTTCCTGTTGGATGTCGAGAATGGTAAGGGCCTCCAGTTCATGAACCATCCCTTCCGTACGGATGCTTATTTCCTTACCTATTGCGTAAATGGTAGATTGGAATGTGAGGTGAATCTCCAATCATTTTCTTTGGAGCAGGACTCCCTCCTCATTTGTCTCCCGGGAAGCATTATGAGGGTCCTGACTCCTTTGGCAAAGGAAACGAGTGCCGGGCGTTTTATCGTTCTCGCCTTTTCAAAGGGGTTTCTGTCTGAAATCAACCTGGACATGAAGAATGCATCCGATGGACATTTCTTCTTTGCGCAATCTCCCTGTTTCAAGGTCGGTCATAAGGAAAAACGCTTCCTTGCAAAATTCAAAAGCATCCTTCAGGATGTAATGGATGCGGACATTCCAGGTAAGAGGGGAGCTCTCGGAGCACTGTTCTCTTCTGTTTTCTACGTTATTTCCGGTTTCAATCAGAAGAGTTTGGAGGAGGCTGGTGAAGTCCAGGGGGTAACTCCTGCCCAGGTGCGTTTAAAACTGCTTTTCGACAACTTTATGTCACTGGTTTCGGAGTACCATGCTTCAGAGAGAGGAGTGTCCTTCTATGCAAACCGTCTCGGACTCACCCCAAAGTATCTTTCCAAACTGATCAGGCAGTACAGCGGCAGGCCGGCTCCAGACTGGATAGACTCTTTCGTTATCCTGGAGGCCAAGAGCCTGCTGAAGTACTCGGGGGATAGCATAAAAGAGATAGTCTTTAAACTCAATTTCCCCAATCCCTCAGTCTTTTACAAATATTTCAAGGCGCACACGGGTTTGACTCCGACTGAGTATAGGAACGGGGTGTCTGCTTAATGATTTTAAGTATTTTAGTCCCATTATTAAAATACTTTAACAAAAATCGTTTTAATTTTTTGTCGAAATAGTTTTGTAAATTGAATAAAACTTGATACCTTTGCTTCCAGACAGACAAAAGTTCTTTTTGTTGTCTATTTGTTAAGTTCGTTTTATATACAACTGCCCGGCGCTTTGGGGAAAGCGCCGGGCTTTTTTTTTTCATGATTATTTCTTAGCTTTGTATAATGTACATCAGGCGTACGCAAGAACACATTAACACATAAAACAAATTCTGCATGGAAAAGAAAAAAACTAACATGGTTGCCATCGTGACGATGTGCTTCATTTTCGCGATGATTTCATTCGTCACCAACATGGCAGCTCCATTCGGCAACATCTGGGGCAACAAGTTCGAGTGGTCCAAGATGGCCGGAAACCTCATGAACTTTGCGGCATATCTCTTCATGGGAATTCCCGCAGGTAAGATGCTCCTCAAGATCGGTTACAAGAACACGACTCTTGCCGCTCTCGCTACCGGATTCGTCGGAATCGTTATCCAGTGGCTTTCCAGCAAGATCGGCGCTGACACCTCCGCTATCATCGTCTATCTGATCGGAGCATTCGTTTGCGGTCTCTGCGTCTGTATGCTCAACACCGTTGTCAACCCGATGCTCAACATCCTCGGCGGTGGCGGCAACAAGGGTAACCAGTACATTCAGATCGGAGGAACCCTGAACTCCCTGACCGGTACCCTCACTCCTCTGCTCGTCGGTGCCCTTATCGGTACTGTGACAGCCAACACTTCCATGTCTGATGTAGCTCCTCTGCTCTTCATCGCAATGGGTGTCTTCGCACTTGCCTTCATCATCATCTCGCTCGTCAAGATTCCCGAGCCGGCAAGAGAGCGCAACGCCACTGTCTATGAGCACAGTGCATGGAACTTCCGCCACTTTGTGCTTGGAGCCATCGCAATCTTCTTCTATGTAGGTATTGAAATCGGTATCCCTTCACAGGTGAACTTCTACCTCGCCGACGCTACCGGCAGGGGTGCCTTCCCGGCTGGATTCGCAGGAGCTGCCGCCATCGGTGGAGCTATCGCTGCCATCTACTGGCTGCTCATGATGGTTGGCCGTCTGTGCAGTACTTTCATCTCCGGCAAGGTCAGCACCAGGGCCCAGATGATCACTGTCAGCTCAGTAGCCATCCTCCTCGTGCTCATTGCCATATTCATCCCCAAGACTGTTACTGTCAACATGCCTGGTTACAGCGCCGCCGATGGATTCTCAATGTTCCAGGTCCCGCTCAGCTGTCTCCTCCTTGTCCTCTGCGGTCTCTGCACCTCCCTCATGTGGGGCGCTATCTTCAACCTTGCCGTTGAGGGACTCGGAAAGTACACCGAGGCTGCATCCGGTATTTTCATGATGCTTGTTGTCGGTGGTGGTATCATGCCGTTCATCCAGGACTTCATCGCCAAGGGCGCCGGCTACATGAACAGCTACTGGCTCGTCATCGCGATGCTCTGCTACCTCCTCTACTACGCACTTATCGGTTGCAAGAATGTTAACAAAGATATACCTGTAGACTAATCGCCATGGATAATCTTGATCAGAATCTAGTAATAGGAGTAGATGTAGGCGGACAGACCAGCAAATGCGGAATAGTTGACGCCCGTGGAACCGTAATCGCCCAGACTGTCATCCGCACTGACAACCACGACACGGTCGAGCCCTTTATCACAGAGCTTTCCGATGCTCTCAAGAAACTGATTGTGGAAGCGAATGCCGAAGGCAAGATCCGTGGTATCGGAGTTGGAGCTCCTAACGCCAACTACTACACTGGTGACATAGAGAATGCTGTCAACCTTTCCTGGGGCAGATCAGGTGCCATACATTTCGCTGCTCTGCTCAAGGATGCCATGGGTGGCATACCCGTAACCCTGACCAACGACGCCAATGCTGCTGCTATGGGTGAGATGACATACGGTGCAGCTCGAGGCATGAAGAACTTCATCATGATTACCCTCGGTACCGGTGTCGGAAGCGGAATCGTCATCAACGGTGAGATGGTCTATGGCCACGACGGCTTCGCCGGCGAGCTTGGCCACACAACCCTCGTACGTAATAACGGCCGTCTCTGCAACTGCGGAAAGAACGGCTGCCTCGAGGCATATTGCTCTGCAATCGGAATTGCCAGGACGGCCCGTGAGTGGTTGGATATGACCGATGAGCCGTCACTTTTGAGGAAGCTTGACCAGATCACTGCTAAGGACATCTATGATGCCGCCAAGGAAGGAGACAATCTAGCATTGAAGTTGTTTGACTACACCGGCACATTGCTTGGAATGGCTTTCGCAGACTTCATCGAGTTCTCATCTCCTGAGGCCATAGTGCTCTTCGGCGGAATGGCAAAGAGCAAGGAATTCCTTACCGAGCCTATCGAGAGGGCTATGAACGCGAATGTCCTTCCTCTTTGGAGAGGCAAGGTCAAACTCGTCTACTCTGCCCTTAAGGAGTCCGATGCCGCCATCCTCGGCGCCTCGGCCCTCGCCTGGTAACCAATAATGCTTTTTAATTCCCTTACATTCGGGATATTCCTGACTTTAACCTACGTTCTTTACTGGAGTTTCTTCAGAAAGAACGTAGGTTATAGGAATATATTCCTCCTGGTCGCCAGTTACTTTTTCTACGGCTGGTGGAACTGGAGACTGCTGCCTTTGATAGCCGGAATCTCGGCAGTTGATTATTTCTCCGGCATGCTGATTTCACGTAGAAAGGAAAGGCCCGGGAAAGGGAAGGGTATCCTGTGGTTAGCCCTCCTGGTCAATCTCGGAGTACTGTGTTTCTTCAAGTATTTCAATTTCTTCGCCGAAAGTTTTGTTGCCGCATTCGGTTTCATATCCGGACACCCTTCGGACTACAGTCCTTTGAACATTATCCTTCCTGTCGGGATCAGTTTCTACACCTTCCAGGGGTTGAGCTATGTCCTTGACATCTATTATGGAAAGACCACTCCGACTCGTGATGTCGTGGCATTCTTCACGTTCATTTCCTTCTTCCCCCAGTTGATAGCCGGTCCTATTGAACGGTCAAGGGACTTGTTGCCCCAGTTCTCTTCCAGGAAGGAGTTTGACTATGAAGATGCCCGCAAAGGATTGTCCATGATAGCCTGTGGCCTTTTCAAGAAAATGGTCATTGCAGACCGTCTGGCCGTTTTCGTGGATTCTGTGTACTCGGATCCCACCGCCCATCAAGGGCTCCCTGCTGTGGTTGCGGTGTTATTCTTCACGTTCCAACTCTATCTTGATTTCTCTGCTTATTCACAGATAGCGGTCGGAACCGCCAGATTGTTCGGTTTCAGGCTCCATGACAACTTCAAGAGGCCATATCTCTCTACATCCTTTAAAGAATTTTGGAAGAGATGGCATATTACTCTCACGTCCTGGTTCATGGACTACCTTTACATCCCCTTAGGCGGCAACCGGCGGGGGAAGGGCAGGACTATCCTGAATGTGATGGTAGTCTTCGCCGTCAGTGGCCTATGGCATGGTGCTTCCTGGAATTTTGTCATCTGGGGATGCATAAACGGTTTGTTCCTGGTCTTGTCCAGCAAGGTTTTCAGCATGAAGCCGGAAGGGATGTTCACAAAAGTCATGTCATGCATTTTCGTGTTCATCGTCTGGGCGGTTTCCCTGGTATTCTTCCGGTCGGCTACCTTTGGTGATGCGATGACAATGTTCGGCAGCCTTGGCTTTACAGGTGCGGATTCGCTCGTAAACTGCGGAATGACCATTTTCGAACTTCGTTTGTCGTTCATCCTCATATTCGGTCTGATACTCTACGAACTGTTGACCCAGACCCGTCAGGAAGAGTTTGAAAGGACGTTCTTCAACTTCCCTTCGGTGCTACGCTGGGCCTCCTATGTCCTTCTGGTCCTTTCCATATTGTATCTGGGAGTTTACGGGGCCAGCGACAACGCGTTCATTTATTTCCAGTTCTGATGCCATGATGAAGAAGTTCCTCATCCAG
>JAEEGI010023744.1_pt1 | contig 12016 bp, 5 predicted proteins | sample 8958751 | NCBI WGS metagenome assembly JAEEGI01 (sample SAMN16246545, study PRJNA631951) | gut metagenome | biome: gut microbiome; feature: rumen; material: KS-attached | host: Bos | place: Iran: Karaj | collected 2018-10 | reverse complement strand
CTTCCTCGGTAGCTGGATTCAGCACCTGGATCATTTTCCTGGATCCGTTGGGAATGAATTTCCCGTTGATGAAAAGTTCGTATTGCCGCATGAATGCATCCCTCCTTTGTTCTGTGTTGTGAGGTCCGAATAATTTCGGGACCTATGGTGCAATGACTATACGGGATTTTTCCTTATTGTGCAAGCCTTTTTTCTGCAACCGCGTTGCGTCATAATCCCTGTTACCGAATGCGGTGCGGGATTTCGGTGACGTTTTTTATTGACGCAACGGGTTGACGCGCCATCTGAAAATGCTCTTGACAAGTCAAACTACCTTGTATACAATTCTTGCCCGAAGCTTACCCCATCAACCCAACAAGGAGAATCCAAATGAACAAGACGACTGTTTGCGCATTGATCGCGGGCGTCTGCACGGCGGCGGCCGCCCATGCGACGACCTGGTACTTCAACGGCGGCAACGACACGCAAAACGGCGGCGTCTCCACGCCATCGAAGTGGGTGGATGCCGGCGGACATGCCGCAACGGCGTTTAGCGCGGACGACTCCTACATCGTTCGGGGGGGAAGCCGCCTGCGCATCAAGGGATACACCTTCACCGGCGGCACCATGCAGATCGGCGACCTTTCAAACAACACGCGTGGCGGCATTCTGCATGAAAACTCCTCCACGACGCTGGCGTTTCCCAACGGCCTCTGCCTGGATTACGGCTACTATTGGGTGTATATCAGCATCAATCTTGAAGCCCAGCGGGACGGCGCGCTGAACGGGGGCGGCATCACCGTCCGCTCTCCCCAGGAGAGACCCTTTGTCTTTTACGAAAACAATGTGGGAAATCCCAGCAATGGCTTTTTCAACAACCGACGCCTTTTCATCAACGCGCCGATGTCTTCAGAGGCCAACGCCGGCATCGTGATCGGCCCCGCCGTCGTGTCTGGCACCACCTACAATTGCGGCACGAACTTCACGGTGGCGCTCGGCGGCGACTGCTCGGCCTATCTGGGGACAATCTCCGTGACGACGGCACAGCATGTCGCAGAGGGCAAATGGGACGTGCGTCTGGGCGTAGGCGACATCACGGTGGGCGGCAAGGTGCGGATGGCGCCCGGAACGGCCATCACGGCCTGGCGCGGGGCATGCAACACAGGCACGAGCGTTCCGACTGAATGCACGATAGGCACGTTGGAGCTGGCGGCGGGTTCGGTCATCCAGGTCGAGGGCAATACGACAACGCCCACGAACGGCATCATCCACGTACGCGATTCACTTTCCGTTGCGAAGCCCGTGACAGTGAAGATGAACTACAGGGCCGCCACGCCCGGAACGACTGCCGTGCGCCTGACAATTCTCACGGCGCCGTCATCGAGCCGCCTTGACGCCAATGACTTCACACTTGACCTAGGCACCATCAGTTCGGCGCAATACTACGACCTCGTCGTCGAGGAGAATGCCCAAACGCGGACGAAGTCGCTCGTCGCCGTCTTCGGACCTACGGTCTGGCAAACAGGCCAGTACACCACCGAAGGCGTCAAGGACAGAACCCCTGGCGACAGTTCACTCACCAATGCCGCCTATTGGTCGGATGGTCTGCTGCCGCACGGTGGCGCGCACTACTATTCGGGGAGCCACTATCTGAGGACGCTGGTGGACGAAAAGACCGATTGCGTTTTCCCCGGCCTCTCGTTTACGCAGGTTGACGGACGCTTCACGATTCTTTCAAAGTCGTTCCAAGTGCCCGAATACCATGCCCGCGGATGGACGACCATTTGGCTGGGGCAACATTACGGGGTTGAAAAGACGATCAAGGTTGACCGATTCGTCGCCAGGAACGGCACTGTGAATCTGGGGGCGTACAACGACCAGACGCTTGTCATCGACGGCGAGATCGTCGGCGCGGCGCATCTCAATTTGCGCGGCGTGACATCGACGAGCGCGACGAAAGGCAACTACAGGTTTACGGGGCTGAACACGAACTTCACAGGCAACATCACGGTCGAACAGCAGACGGTTGGGGCGTATCTATCGTTCGACTCCAAATATCAGACACTCTATGTGGGGGACGGACGTAACCTCGGCGGCGCAAAGGAGACCTTTGACCCGGCAGCCCTCAAACTCGCCACCATGAGCCGTCTCCAGGTTGAGAACGGCGATGTCACGCTGGCGTCCGGACTCAATCGCGGCCTCTACATCGACAGTGTAGGACGTTTGCATGTCGGCAACCCCCATACGCTGACCGTCAACTGGCCCATCACGATGCACGGCAAGTTGTGGAAGGAGGGAACGGGCACACTCGTCCTTGGCGGCGACGCGCGGTTCGATTCGGCGAACGGCGCGCCCGAGGCGACCTCCAACCTCTTCGAGGTGGCTGCCGGCACGGTGAAGGTGGCATCCTACAACGCGCTGGACGGCATCGAGACGACCTTCCGCAACGGCACGTCACTTGTGCTGGCACTTGATCCGAACGACGCCAACCTCACAAAATACGGCATCCTCAACGCGAAGACGGAGACGCCCTTCACGCTCGGAAGCGGTCTCTCGAAACTGCCGCTGACAATCGACACCACAGCTTATCCGACAATTGCGGAGATGCCCGTTTCGTTCGGCATCGTCACGGTGCTGAACACCCCCGCAACCGTTGCGGCCGTCCGCGCCATGCTGCCGCGCATCAAGGCCTATCCCAACGTCCACAACGGCATCGTCGAACGCGAAAACGTCGGCGAAGGCACCGTGACGTTCGCGCTCAAGTTGGAGGTCATCGGGCTTCGGATTATCGTGCGATAAGACAAGATGGCGTGTCGGCTACAAGTTTAGGCGGATTGACAGAATGAAAAGAGCAATAGTGGCGGCAATGGCCTCGCTGGTGCTGGCCGGATGCCTCGGCCAAGTCGAAAGTCGAAAGCCGGAAGTCGATGGTCGAAACAACTCCCCCACTCCCCCACTTACAAACTCGCCGACTCACCAACTCGCCAACTCACCAACTATCCTAGCCTCCTCCTTCGGATGGAACGCGACGAATGCGACGAAGTGCCTTCAGGCGGCTTTCGACTCCGGCGCGGCAAAGGTGGTCATCGACCGCCAAGCGGGGAACTGGATCGTCGAACCGGTCTTCCTGCGCTCCAATCAGGAAGTCGTGATTGAATCGGGCGTCGTCGTTCGGGCGCTGTGGGGCGCGTTCAAGAATCCGAACGATTGCCTCTTCACGGCGCGTGGCGTGACGAACGTGGTGCTGCGCGGCGAGTTGTCGGCGGACGCGACAAAGCGCGTCCCTCCCGGAGGCGAATCGGGAGGGCCCGGCATCGTCCGGGCCGCTACGGACGCGACAAGCGCGTCCCTCCCCACGTTGCGCATGGAGCGCGACGCCTACGCCGACCGCTCGGCATACTGCTTCAGCGAATGGCGGCACACGCTTTCCCTCATCGACAGCGCGAACGTCCGCGTCTCAGACCTCGCCTTCCGTTTTTCCGGCGGTGACGGCATCTATGTGGGAAGGGGAAGCGCGGACATCGACATCAGGCGGGTTGAGTGCAGCGACCACTACCGCCAGGGCATCAGCGTCATCAGCGCGCGCAACCTGACCATCGCCGATTCACGCTTTACGGCCACAAAGGGAACGCCGCCCCAGAGCGGCATCGACTTCGAGCCGAACAAGCCGTCTGAAGCGCTCTCAAACTGCCGGGTTGAGAATTGCGACTTCGACGGCAACGCCTCGCACGGCATTGCGTTCTATTTGCCTAACTTGGATGAGACTTCGGAGCCAATCTCAATCGTCCTCAAGAACTGCCGGGCGCGTGACAACGGGGCCAACGGCCTGGCAATGACGGTGGGGACCAACGGCAAGCGGAAACCCGTAAAAGGGGCTATCCGCATTGAGGACTGCACATTCTCAGGGAACGGCACGCGGCCGATGTCCGTTGGCGGCCTTTCGCGCGATACGGCATCCGTCATCTTCAAAAGAACACTCTTCGACGCGCGCGGCAGCGCCTGGGGCGGCTTGCTGATCGACAACACGAGGCTGCTGGCCGACGCCGCCAACCTGGCATTCGAGAACTGCCGACTTGTGACGGACGGCAGCGCCGAGAACTCAACGGGCGGCATGCCGCCCGTTGAGTTCTCGGCGCTGCCTGGTGTCGGAATAGAGTCCGTGAGAGGTACTCTGCTGGTCGAACAGGGCGGTGTGGCCGAGCCGTTCGACTTTGAAGCGTTCGCCGCGCGGAACCGTCCCAATCCCGAATTGCGCGAAGCCTTCGGCCCGAGGTTCACGGATTGGCGCGACCTACGCCCGGTTGCGCCGGACGCAACCGTAAAGACGGCGACGCCGATGTGCCGCGGCAAGTTCACCTTCCTCCAGTATCTGCCGGCAGAGGGCGAATACACCATGACCTTCAAGGCGGAGACAGTCGGCAACCGCAAGCTGAACTGCCCCGTGCAGATGCGCGACATGGTGGGAACCGATCTCGGGACGTTCAGCATAACCAGCACTGTGCAGAATGTAGTGGTCAAGGCGTCCGGACAAAACCTGCGCCGATTCGAAATCGACACGCGCGGCAACACGGTCTCTATCTTTTCGCCCTATCCTGGCCAGGGACTGCTCGCCGACACGCCGTTCGACATCTTCCGCGAATCGTGCCGGCTCTGGTTCCCGGTGGCAGATGACGGGGCGAAGAAGGCCGTTGTCTTGCTTGTACCCGAGGAACCTGCGGAGGCAACGCTTCTCGATGCCACTGGGGCGGTTGTGGCCTCAATGCCGTTCCAGACGAAGGCGGAGACTCTCTGCGGCAAGAGGCTTGCGGACGCGACGAAGCGAGTCCCTCCCAAAGACGAATCGGGAGGGCCCGGCATCGTCCGGGCCGCAGACGCGCCCCGCAAGCCGGAAATCTGGTCAATCAACGTCAAAGCCGAAGAGGACGTAACGCTGCGCCTTGGCGGTGCCGTGCCAATCTTCGCGACGGAGAAGACATCGGGACTCGTGCGGTGACGAAGATGCGCCGCGTTTGGTAGAATTGTTACGTTGTGAATGACGAAACGCCAAACATGAGGAAGCCGCCGTTTTCGATTGAGCGGCACGCGCAGCGGAACCTCTCGACCCAGATGGCCGAAGGGCTGCGCAACGCCATTCTCACCGGCTTCTACAAGGAAGGCGAGATTCTGCCCAAAATCCTCGACTGGGCAAAAATGTTCGGCGTTTCGATCCGCGTGCCGGAGGCGGCCGTCGCCACGCTTGTCCGGGAGGGCCTCGTGGTCACGCATCCCGGCGTGGGATGCGTCGTGCGGCCAAGGGCGACGTCAATCTGGCGTGGGCACGTCCTGCTGGTCATGCCGGACTCGACGACGGTCTATCATGCCAACATCATGTCAGAGCGGATTAGAAAAGCCCTCTCGGAATCCGGCTGGCTCGTCTCGCAGATTGACGTGCCGCATGATTCGGATGGGGAATACGACCTTTCCCGACTTGAGTTCGCGCTAAAGCACCCTGTGGAACTCGCCATTGTCCTGGCAAGCCGGTCGCCTATTGAGTCGCTTCTCTCAAGCAGCGGAACTAATTTCGCCGTTTACGGAGAAAAGCCGTGCGTCCTGCCGCACTGCGTGGGCCACATTCGGCTTGATCTCGAAGCGGCGATCCCCGACTTCGTCCGCCATTGCACCGAGGCTGACGTAAGGGACGTCCTCCAGGTGTGGAAACTTGGAGCGCCTAAAGCTTCCCGCGCACTCCGCAAGGCCGGCATAAAAGTCACGACGTGGCTATTGCCCGAACCGGACGGCCTTCGGCCGGAGGCCGTGGAACGCACGGCCATAGATGCTTTCAAAGCGCGTCTGGCGAAAGGCCGTGACTGGCTTCCAGACCTGTTTTTCTTCAGCGACGACTATCTGGCCGCCGGTGCCATCACCGCACTCCTGCACGAGAACGTCCGCATTCCCGAAGACGTGCGGCTCGTTTCGATCTACAACAAGGGACTGGGCCCGGTCACATGGGACACGCTGGCGTGCTGGGAGCTTGACTCGCACACAGGCGGAGACCTAGCGGCCCGGCACATTCTCGCCTGGCTGGACGGCGACCGACGCTCGCCAATCTCCTGCACCATCGGCACGACCTACCATCGCGGCTCCACCTTTTCATAGAAGGCTTTCCCCTCCCGCTTGAAGTGCCTTGCCGCGAACTCGAAGTCGTTGTCGCGGTCTATCGGGCCAAATTGCCCTCCACCAAGTCGCCTTACCGTCTGGGGATTGCACCTAGGGAGCCGGTGCGACCCAGCGGACCGGGTTCGGAGTTCGGCGCGAGCAACGCCGCCGGCGGCGCTTCGAGTTCTTCGGCGAGGCGCGGCAGGTCGGCGTCGCCGGGGGCGAGCAGGAAGCGGAACCGGTGTTCGCCGAGGTCTGTCGCGGTGCGCCAGGATTCAAGCGGGTTTTCGTGCCCGAGGCCAAAGGAGTAGCCCGTCGCCCGGACGACGCTTGGCCGCACCGCGCCGCCGAGGGCATCGTAGCCGCAAAGGGCGTCGCTTGCAAAGCCCATTGCGGGGTTCCCGTCGCGGTCGAGGGCGCGTATCCATGAGCGGCACGGGACTTCGCCAAGTGCGGCGGCGCGCCGCACGACGGCGCCGGGGACATCGGCTTCGGTGGCCGTCGCCCCGCAAGGAATGGAGAGTTTCAGCCGCGAGGCGCGTTCGTTCCAGAGCAGGCGCGCTTCTGCGTCGAGGACGTCGCGTCCCGCAGCGAGGCGGAGCGTCAGTTCCAGCCAGGAGCGCTCGCCGGCGAGGCGAACGAAAAGCGCCGAACGAAGCGGCCCGCTCTCTGTGATCTCAACATGCGAAACGCGCCACGCGACGGGCGGCGTCGATTCGTCGTATTGACGCGCGGCGTCATCGCCCCACGAGCCCTTCGGGTCACGGAAGAGGAGCGCCTGAAGGCCTTTGCCCTTCAGCCACGGCTTCCCGTCGCGCAGGATGCGGACGCCGTCGGCACCGAGCTTCGCGGCGATTGCAAAGCGGCCTCCAAATATCTCACGCAAAGTCCGCGAAGTCCGCGAAGTTGTCATCTCACGCTGAGCCGCAGAGACACGGAGTTTCTCGACAGGATTTACAGGATTTTCAGAATTTGTATTTTCATTTTTGTCATTGATGCCCAATTGAAGTTTTTGACAATCCCTCGTGTCCCAGCCCAACGTGTACACGGCGAAGCCGAGCGCGGGAATCCGCGCCTCGACGATGACGCGGCTGCGCCAGAAAACGTTGCCGAACTCCGCTTCGGTCGGGATGATCTGGAAGGGGATGCGGCGGTTGGCCGCGTCGCGCACGACAAGCGGCGCCTGACCGCCGCCAAAGGCCTTGAAGTATTCGGCGTTGTCGTCGATGCACCCTTCCAGTTCCACTTGTCCCCGGAACGCCCACGGATGGGGGTTGAAGAGGAGGAACGGCAGTGGCGCGGGGAAGTCGCCCTTCGGGCGGGCCACGGAGGTGTCGGTCTGGCGCGCGAGGGCGTTGAGCGCGGAAAGGACGGCCTCGCGCGCAGCTTGGCGGACGCCGCCCAGCTGCTGCAGTTGCTCCGCAGCCGCGCGCTCGATGCAGGAGCCGGGTAGAATGTCGTGGAAGGCGTTGAAAAGAAGCGAGCGCCAGGCGCTTGCAAGGTTGCCAGCGGCGACCTCGCAGCCGCCAGTGACGAGTGTGGGGTGACGGGTTACGAGCGAGGTGATGCGCTCGGCGACGGCAAGTTCACTCTCCGCATGGCGGAAGGCGAACTTGACGCGCGCGCCGGAAGTGTAGCATCCCCTCAGCGTGTAGCCGAGTTCGCCCTCGATTTCGGGGAAGAACGCGTCGCCGCCCTTGGTGGCGGCTTCGGCACGGAGGGCGTCGAAAAAGCGCTGAAGCCCGCTCCACACGACGCGCACCTCAGGGTGCGCCTCCGCCCAGACGCAAATCTGGCGGATTTGCCTGCGCGAGGGTCCGCCGCCGTGATCCCCCACGCCAATGAAGACCGGGACGTTGTCGAAGCCACGCCCGGCGGTCGCATCGGCGGAGGCGGCGGCGAGCATCGCGTCGAGGCGCCACGGCACTTCGTCGTTGCGCGTCCCATACCAGCCGACTTCCGGCCGGTAGCAGAGGATGCGCCCGCCCGACGGGCCGCGCCACCAGAAGGCGGGCTTGGGCGTCGGCATCGTGGCCGGGAAGGGACGCGTGAAGCCAAAGTTCTCCATTCCGGCGACGGCAAGGATGTCCGGGTAGCCGGCGCAGTGACCGAAGGAATCGGCGGCCCATGCGGTGCGCGGACGGACGCCAAGATGCTCCTTGCAGTAGGAAAGGCCAATCTCGAAGTTGCGGGCAAGGACCATTGCGGACGGGAGGTTCGTGTCCGTCTGCAGATACGTCCCGCCCACGACTTCCCAGCGCCCATCGCGGATGCGTTCAAGGACGCGCCGGAAGGTTTCCGGATCATTCTTCTCGAGGTGGCTGTAAAGGACGGACTCCCCGCGCATGAAAGTGAGGAACGGAAACTCGTCCATCAGGTCGAGTACCGCGCGCGCGGTGCGGATCGACTGGTTCAGGCCCTCGGCCGCGTCCCACAGCCAGACGGGGTCGATGTGCGCGTTGGGGATTATGTGGAAGGTGAACATGATTTGCAGAGTCCTGTCATTCGTTCCCGCCGGACAAGGTTCGGAACAGGCTATTCGAAGCCCAGCCATCCGCCGTTCCAAGCCCCGACGGACGGCACCGTGACGAGCGCGTCCCGCCCGTCGCGTTTCAGTTCAAGCCGAACAGGCTTGCAGCGCATTTCGTGCCAAATGGCCGCTGCCGTTCCCGAAGGCACGCCCCTGAGCCGCAGCGTCAGTTGCTTCTGGACATCGATGCGCGCGTTGATGAACGCGACGGTGCGCAAGGTGCCGTCCGGCGCCATGCGCGGCATCGCCAGCCCGACGGACGGTGTTTCGACCACGACCGGCACCCTGTGGCCGGACCTTTCGTCGAAGCGGTGGCGGAGGTCGAGCAGCATCGACGATGTCATTTCCTCGATTCGGAATGACAAGTCCGCGTCCACGACGGTTCCGAAAGCCCTTCCCGGGCCGGGCAGGACGGGAACTCCGGCCAGCGCGAAGTGATAGACCGCGCCCGGCGCCGCGGAAGTCGCGTCGGCGAATCCAGCCGGAAGCGTCCCCGCGCCGTCCCGGAGATAGGCGTCGAAAAACGGCCTTTCGACGGAGAGCGGCGCGAAGAGGTTCTCCCCGTACCATTCGACCGGTTCGTACCGGCCCAGAAAGTTGAGGCTGAGGCCGTTCATCCCAAGCGCAAGGTTGACGAACGCCTCGTTGAGAATGCCCTGCGCGGTGCGGCTGGCGAACGCACTCGGATACGTTTCGATCTCGGGACACCAGACGCCAATCCATTCCGGGTCCCCAAGGTCGTTGCGCTGCCTCGCCATCATGAACGCCTTCTCAAGCTGCGCATTCGGATCCAAGTCGTAGTATGCGCCGCCGCCGGGGCGCGACCCGACCGGAAGCCCGGTTTCCGCGTGGAGCGCCTCGAAGATCACAATCTGCGAACATTTCCCATACCGGGGGCCATGCTGGTACCCAAGGCGCGTTCCCGGCGAGACGGCATGGATTTCCCTTGCCATCGCCCTCGCCACCGCGACGATGCCGTCGAAGGAGAACTTCTCCCAGCGGTCGAAAAGCGCGGCGTCTTTCGCCATCGCGGCATCGAGCGTTTCGCGTGTCCACGCGCGGCCCGTCTCCTCGCCGAACGCCGAGAGGCACGTCGGGCACCAGCAGCCGATCCAGCCGTCCTTCATCTTGTCCCACGGCGAACCGGAGGCGTGGCCCTCGATGCGCAGGTCGTCGTCGATCCACACGGAGCCCGGTTGGAACGATGCGTAGAGTCTGGCCATTTCGCGCACGTAGTTGAGGAATCCGGGTTGGCGCGGGCAGGAGCAGGAGCGGCACTCCAACCCGCCGCGCCCGGTGAATCCGCCCCACGTCTTGCCGTCGGTGCTTTCCATGGACATCATGTCGTCCTCGTGCCCCAGCGTTGCCTGAATCTGGAGACTTGGCACGATGCCGGCGTCGCGCAATTGCCCCGCATACTTCGTGAGACGCTTCGCATGCGCCTCGTGCCACGCCATGCCGGGATAGCCGATGCCAGTGGAGAACCAGACCTCGTCGCAGGCGGCGCGGTTCTCGCACAGGACCTTGAACGTCTTCGCCCACTGCGCATCGTCGGCCGTGTGCAGTATGCGGAGCCTGATCGCAAACAGCGGCGGGGCGGCCGTCGGCGAGGCAGACGTGTCGGCGCAGGAAACGCCGGAAAGTGTATTCGGTTTCATGTTTAATCCACTGGTCACGGACAACCTGACATTTCGAGGTCGCTGAGGATGCCGGTTTCGGGATTGCCGCCGTTGACGCCCGCGCCCAGCGCGGGCGAGAGGTTGCCGTAGGCGCGCAGGGGCGGCAAGGAAATCTCGCCCTGAAGTTCTCCGTCCATGAGGAGGCGGAGCGACCGGCCGTCGTTGACGACTTCAATCAGGACTTCCCGCCCTTTCTCCAGAGACAGGCGCGAGCGGACGGCGTGGCGGAACTCGGCTGGACCGCATTCAGAGCTGCCGCCGACGTATGCGGCTTCAATCCGGCCATCGGCGAGAAGCGTCAGTTCCGGTCCCTCGTTCCAGCCTACCCGTCCGACGATGAGGTGGTCTGCGCCGTCTTCCGCAAGCCGCGTGAAATGGCAGGCGAGGCGCGACGGCCCCATCGGCCAGCGCCGATGCGGGAGCATCGGGCGGGCCATCGGTTCGCCGGAGAAGTCGAAGCGCGCGCGCCGAATCGCCTGCGGGGAGACACGCGCCTCCACCACCCGCGTCTCGCGGACGGGCCAGTCGGCCTCCGGCGTCAGGAAGACCCTGTCGCCCGGAATCCCCGTCGCGCCGGAGGGATGGTCGAGCGTGACGGGCGTCTCTACGACGTTCATCGCGACCGGCTCGCGCGACGTGGCGAAGGGATGGATGAGGTCCGATTCGGCGAAGGAGCCGTCGGCAAGTTCAAACTCGACCCAGTAGGCATCGTTTTCGCCGGGAGGCGTCATCCAGACGTCGGCCACAAGGGTCCCGGCCAGCGCGCCGAGTTCCGGCAGGTCGTATGCGACCCCCTCCTCGTCAAGCCAGACGCGGCCGCTGGGCGGACGCGCGTCGCCGCCGGCCACGGTTCCCGGCGGCGTCCAGCGCGTCGGGAAGGCCGGAACGCCGGAGGCGACGAGCGAGGCCGGCGTGAAGCGCACCGACTTGCCGTTGCTCGAAAAGACGACGGGGTCGTCCGACCCGGCCTCGACGCGGGCCGAAAGCATCGCCCAGCCAGGGGTCTTGCGGGAGATGACGCGCTTCTCCGTCCACGCGAAGTTCGGCGCGCCGTTCGTCTCGCCCTGCTTCACCGCCCGGACGATCCGCGCATCCCCCTCCGTCCGCAGCTCGATGTCGCCGGTGCCTGAGAAGAGGAGATTGAGCACCTTGCGCGAAGAGGGCGCGAAGGCCGTCACGGGGCGGTCGTTGCGGAAGAGGATCGCCCGGCGAATCGCCTTCTCCGTCGAGAAGTCGCACCGCGCCCGCAGGAGGCCGTTCGTGTAGGAGACGGCAAGGGCCGCCGCAACAGCGCCGTAGTCGTTCTCGGAGACCTTGACCGTGACGGGGTCTTCCAGCCATCCCGCCGCGAAGTGGATGCGCGGCGTCCGCACCGTCCGCGTCCTATCTTCGCCCCTCTCCGAGAGGGGGGTGGCGCGAAGCGCCGGGGGGAGTAGTTCGTGCGCGGCCAAGGCAGCGCGACGGACGGTGAACTCCGGCACGAGGACGGGCGACTCGGCGAGGGTCGTGGTCGGCACGAGCCATTCGACGCGCGGCCAGCGGTCGTCCGCAAGGTTCTTGCCAAACCCCGGCCGCGACGATGCGCGGCCCTCCCAAGTGCCAGAAATGGGAGGGCCCGGCATCGTCCGGGCCGCAATCACGGAGGTTTTGCAAGCCTCCCCCCCGCCAAACGCCTTTTCCGGCAGTTCCGCGA
>JAEEGI010023742.1_pt1 | contig 12016 bp, 8 predicted proteins | sample 8958751 | NCBI WGS metagenome assembly JAEEGI01 (sample SAMN16246545, study PRJNA631951) | gut metagenome | biome: gut microbiome; feature: rumen; material: KS-attached | host: Bos | place: Iran: Karaj | collected 2018-10 | reverse complement strand
ATTAACGACATCCTTTCCGAAATCCGTGAAATGGGGCAAAAGATGACTTCCATCTAAAAACAAAAGCCGTCAGGTAACGGCTTTTAAATGAGGCTCGGACCAAATGAATTGGGAGGGTTGTCATCCCTTCTAACGAATTCCCCTTCGACGAATCCTGATGCAAAGGTAAGAACAATTCTCTATTATTCACTAAGTTTACACTATACCTATGCGGAATCATAGGCATTGTCTTGGCAAAATGCCACTGATGCTCAGCGATAAACGCCCTCACTCTTGCCAACTCGTCTGTTTGCATATCCTTTTCCTCAGCGATGGGGAAAATGTAAAAGAAGTTAGTTTTTGTTCAACTTACAGGCCTCACGACCGAGTTTATTCTTCCACAGAGTCTCAAAATCCACAGCCCTATCTTGATTAATGCCTAAAGGAAGAAGTTGAAGAATCGCCCACGTAAAATTTTTCTTAGCATAGTCCTTATCCGTCTTTAGAAGCTTTATGAGTTCTTTATCTCCACCATGTCCATTTGCAGCATAATCTTTCCATCGGCCCCAAATACCATCATGATTATAGGTAGAGCCAATATATAATTTCCCAGATACTTTATCAGATATAACATAAATGCAATTGGTATCGCTAAGCTTGCTCTTCCAAGTGCTAATTTGCTTCGAAAAGATTCTCTTCAATTGTTCATATGAAAGCATTATTCTCTCATAATCAGGACAATACCAATCAATATCATTGGGGTCTATTGCAAATACTTCTTTATCCTTACCTGCTTTTAATCCTTGATGCCAATTGCGCCCTTTCCCCCAGTCTATGATAACCCTTTGGTTAAGTTCCTCAAAACCATCAACTTCTTCTATCTTATAATAGAAATATTTGTTATTGTCCTTATTCAGACGTTTCATTTTCTCTAAATCTAGGCCGAGAATCCGATATACTCCAATCAATCTAGCCAAAGTACCTTCCTCTCCAAGGAATGAAATAATGTAATCAATGTTTTTGAAGACCTCTTTTTTCTGTTGCGCCTGATATGCAATGAACATCTTTCTATCACTTAGATACCATTTATAAGGATTCCCTTCTACAGTTTTTCCTTCAATTATATGCGTCTGATTATGATCTTTATGACGAACAAGTTTAATATTTTTGTTTAAATCCAGACCAGTTTCACGAAGCAGTTTGCCTATAGTTAAGATTTTCATAATACAAACTATTAATAATCATTCATTAACTCAACTTTCTGACATTAGTTTTATACTACTTTTTAGGCAATCTTCTAAAGCCCTCAACAACAAATAATCCCAGAGAATCTTTAACCTGTTGATTAGACTCTGACAACTTTCCTTCTATAACAAGAATGCTTTGTACCTGACATAAAATACCATGTGTCTTTGCTTCTGCTTCTAGCACTGCCTTATATTTAACACATTGGTATAAACCACGTAAAATATCATCATCAGAAGAAACTGATGATTTAACCTCGACGGCAATCTTAGTTCCGCTTTTTTGTTCAAAATAGACGTCTAATCTGTCTCCAGATAACAAAATGTATTCAGTTTTTCTTTCCGAAATGTTCTTTAATCCAATACTTTCCGGATGAGAGAAGATATACATTTTCAAAGCATTGTGTTTCTCTCCTTCACCAGAATAGCCAAAGGCTCCACTTCTTATTAGATCCTCGTCTTTCTTTGAATTAACGACAGAAGGTTCTAAACCCAATAATTGAAGAATAATATCCCAGTCCTTATAAGAAATTGCCTTCTGGTTTTCATTTTCGGCCAGAGCCTTTTTCACCGAATCTGGATATGATGAATACTCAGGAAAAACATACTCAAAACCGCTGCTAGGCAGATTATTTTTCCCTTTAACCAAAGCATTTAAGGTTGGAATATCTAATCGCAACAACTTCCTTAATTCTTTAAAAACATCCTCAATACAGCCTAAAACATAACCGATGCCAGAGAAGCGTTCATAACCCAGTTCATGAATAAGATCGCCATATGTATTTGTAACAATTCCATTTTTAGCCCAACGAACAAGAATAGGTATAGCTTTAGACACATTTATTGTCGTCTTTTTCGATCCGCAAATGTCTGATATAAGATTCGGATATGTTATCATCTCTCTAATAATTAAACGTTTAAATAGCATTTACAAATCAATAAAAACATATTCTTTATTGCATCAAGATTTCTACCTTCCAGCCCAAACGCAATACCTTGGATATTTTTTCAAGATAGTTTTTCTTCATTTGGTTATTGGAATGAGTTATTACATATAAGCCAGGCTTAACCTCCACTTGTGTAGACTCATATTTGGCATCCTTTGAGGTAGCAACAAGAGGCACTTTACAGCAGATGATTCCGATATCTCGTACTTTTAGTGGACCCGCCTCTTTTATGGCTTTAACTAGAGTCGCCGCTGCCGTCTTTTCCTGAATAATCGAATTGTCTTTACGAATAATACGAATCCCTGATTTTGGTTGACGATTTGAACTCTTTCCACCTTTATGGGTACTATGTAAAGCCTGAGGGTCAGGAGTTAGTTCAACAAAACCCTCCTCATCAGAAAGACCCATATCTCTAGATAATCTAACCCTAACTGATGCACCTGGTACATAATCAACAATCAGAGTCAATTCTCTCTGAATAGGATGCAAGGCCGGTTCAATTCTCTCTTTAACAACAGGAAGTATCTCTTTCTTGATTAGTTCTTCCTCTAGTTTATTGGTCTGATGATAAACATCATTCCCTAATTTGATTCCCAATTCTTCCGCATTCGAAATCATCGTGTAAAGTTTAGACAATTTAGACATAGCCTATATTTTCAAATTAACAGAATAAAGTTACGTAATTATTTAAACATAAACTTCATTTATTATGATTTACGGATATATTAGAGTCAGCAGCGACAAACAAACTGTCGAAAACCAAAGATTCGAAATCAACAACTTTTGTTCAAAAAGCAATCTTCAAATTGATGGCTGGATTGAAGAAACCATCAGTGGCACAAAGAATTACAATAAGCGGCAACTAGGCAAGCTCCTTAAACGCGTTCAAAAAGATGACCTTATTATCTGCGCAGAACTCTCTAGGTTAGGTAGAAACTTGTTTATGATTATGGAAATTCTTAACATCTGCATGACAAAAGAATGTAAGGTATGGACAATCAAAGACAATTACCGCCTTGGAGAAGATATCCAAAGCAAAGTTCTATCATTCGCTTTTGGTCTCTCTGCTGAAATCGAGCGTAATTTAATCAGCCAAAGAACTAAGGAAGCTTTGGCAAGAAAAAAAGCAGAAGGAGTAAAACTAGGTCGGATTAAGGGTAGCAAAAACAATAAGCACAAATTAGATAACTGTAGAAACAAGATAATGGAAATGCTTTCCACTGGGATGACAAAAGTCAAGATTGCCAAAAAGTTCAAAGTTCATAGAAGCACTCTTTTCAGATACTTAACAACAACTTGGCAAGAATCAAAATAAAGACCGCAAAGTTGCAACGGATTTGATATCGTTATCGGTAACCCGCCATACATAAAAGAGTATACCAATCGTGATGCTTTTAATGGATTTAGAGAAGCAAGCCCTTATTATATGGGCAAGATGGACATCTGGTACGGGTTCGCATGTCATTCTATCGATTTATTGAATCAGCGGGGAGTCGTTTGTTTTATTGCGCAAAACAACTGGACAACAAGTTCTGGTGCAAAGAAGTTGAGATACAAGGTCTTAAAAGATACGCGAATCTCTCAGCTTCTGGATTTTAACACATATATGGTATTCTCGGAAGCTGGAATACAAACAATGGTTATGATATTCAGCAGAAATACCTCAAGGGCAATGCATCAGATAGATTTACGCACTTTGCTGCCGGGAGCCACAAAGGATGATATGATTGCCCTGCTCAATAAGAATAGCACGCAACACACAGATTATAAAGAGATTATCTTTGAAGCGCAGCCATCCGATAATCCATTAACATTCTCTGGGGATGAAGATTTGCTCAGCAAGATTAAGCGCAATAAGGTCTTCCTAATGGATGACGAGGTGGCCCAAGGTATCGTCTTTCCGCAAGATTTTCTGGACAAGAGAGGACAATCGAAATTAGGATCCCATGCCATTGGTGATGGCATATTCGGCCTATCGATGGAAGAGTATCGCTCGCTTAGTTTGAATGATACGGAAAAGGCTCTTATTAAGCCGTACTATACAACAGCTGAGATAAGACGGTATTATACAGAGCCGAACAACCATAAGTGGTTAATTTACACAGATTCTACATTTAGTGATCCTCGGAGCTTGGACAATTGTCCCACCCTTAAAGCACATCTGGATCAATTCCAATCCGTAATCACATCCAGCAATAAGCCCTATGGTTTACATCGAGCAAGAAAAGAACACTTCTTTAAGGGAGAAAAAATCGTGTCTCTTCGCAAGTGCGTAGGTATGCCATGCTTTTCTTATTCAGATTTTGACTGCTATGTCACTCAAACTTTCTTTGTAATACAGACCTCCCGGTGGGATTTGCGTTTCCTTACGGGTTTGCTTAATTCCAAGATGATCGCTTACTGGCTCAAGAAGAAGGGGAAAATGCAGGGAGATAATTATCAAGTAGACAAGGAGCCTCTTATAATGATACCTCTTCCGAGTCCTGAGTCAGAACAAGAGTCTATTGCGAGCAAGGTGTCGGCCATTATAGATGGGAAGAGACGGGATCCGGAGTTCAATACTTTGGAACTTGAAAAGCAGATCGATAGAATCGTATATGAGCTCTACGGATTGGATTCTGCAGAGATATCAATTATTGAGAGCAATTGATGACCGTCTGATTGCAACGGCCAATCCGGCTTTGACATTGTTATCGGAAATCCGCCATATCTATCATCTAAGGCCATACCAGAGGAGCAAAAGGCCCTTTATAATAGAGCGTTTCAAACCACTAAAAAGCAATACGACTTATACTCGGTTTTCATTGAGTTGGCTTTAAGGCTTTCCAAGGAGAACGGAGTCCATTCGTTTATTGTACCAGATTCATTGATCGGCCGTTCAAACTTTGAGGGGACTCGAAAGATATTGCTAACCGGAACTATTATTATGAAATGGTTGCATATCAATGATGTATTTGAGGCCGCAAATGTGGCAAGTCTAATCTATGTCTGCAAGAAGAGACACAACGAGGGCTCATGCTTTGTATATCAGAAAGCGACAGATGTCCCCTCTTGGCAAAATGGGATTATCCGTAGTATTGTGATAGATTCTCTTAACGCTCTTAATTCAGAATCTTCAAAAATTCTTTTTGCAGAGCCGGATAAGCTGCTGGTGCTCAGCCATCTGAGATCCTTCCCTACATTCGAAGCCAACTGTACTTTATGGAGAGGTGAAGAACTTGGGAAGGGGGCAGATGTGATTATTCATTCAATACACAAAGGAGCTGCTCCCATTCTTTCTGGAGAAGATGTTCATAGATACGAAAATCCTCTACCGACAAAATGGATTCGCCAGGGGGACATCGCCAAGGATGCCCCATATTCGGAAAAGAAAATCCTTATTAGACAACTGGGAGATAGAATTAATGCTACAATCGATAAAGATGGAATGGTAACCACCCAATCTGTTTATTCAGTTTTGCCATCAGATAACAAGAAAGATAACCTCTTCTTTTATCTCGGATTGTTGAATTCATCTCTCTTCGACTTTATCTATAGAATGATTTCTGGCGACAAACAGACATTTAAGAGAATAATACTTGAAAACATAAAGGCCCTCCCACTACCAAACAGCATCTCGGCTGATATGTATCAGCAGGTTGTTTTATTGGTAAAACAAAGATTGACCTCGGCTTCGTCAAACTATAATAGTATAGAGAAGGCCATTGATGATGTGGTCTATAAACTATATGATCTGTCTCCAGATATGATCAGGATTGTTCAATCACAGTAATCTCATCTGGCGAAAGGCCATAAAAAGAGTATACCACTCTATTGATTTCCTCCAGAGTAGAAGGACTCGGTTTTTGCAAATGACTCTTTACCAGAGCGATGATTGTTTTCTCGTCATTCACGGGCATGATAGGAATGGGTAGGCTTTCCAATTGATTCTTCTGGATATGGGGGAACAGGCCATCAATGTTCATATATGCAACATTAAACCAAAAAGTACATACAGGGCTGTTTAATACCCCCATTAAGAAGCAGGCCGTATCTTGATCTGGAGCCGCACAATTATAAACCGAGTTGGTATTGTAATAACCCACCTCATCTAATGCAAACTGAATCTCTCCGCTGCAGAATTTTGTGACGAGTTTTGGTTTGTTTTCAAACACTTCCCGCGTTTTGAACTTGGACGGATTTGAAAAATCCGGATTGCAATATAAGGAAGCTCGACCTTCTATAAAGAACGGCTTAATCTGCTCGGATTTCATTAACGGGTATGGCGTTGGCGAGGTTGTTATGCACTCATCTTTATATCCGCATTCAAGGCCCCTTGTGATTTCAAGATAACTACCGAGCGGTTTTGTTTTAGCACTTTGGATCTTTGAGAAAAGTTCGATTGTCTTGTTTGTGTAAACAAAAGGAAAAATGGAGAATGGCATCGACTCGACAACCCCTCTTTCTGCAAGAACCAATAAATCAAAAGTCTTTGTCTCGTTATTGAATCGATACGATGCAACTTTCTCATCTTTTCGTCCCTTCGAACAGACCATAATATTCGCCTCTACAGATGCTGTTTCGAAGGGAGCCTCGGCATTAACATAACGATTAATAAAGAGTTTCTCTTTTAAGAACAATCTGACGGGCATAAAGTTCTCGTTAGAGAGGAGGCGTGTTGGAACGATAAAACTGAGTGTTCCTTTTTTATTTAGTAGCCGATATGCCTGCTCAATGAAAAGAACATACAAATCGTATTGTCCAACGGCCAACTCGTAATTCTTTTTGTAAGTTGGCTTTAGCGACACATCAAAGTTCTTAGTCCGGACACTGACATATGGCGGATTCCCGATAACAATGTCAAAGCCAGATTGACCGTTGCAATCAGACGGTCGATAAAATACATCATAGAACCAGGTATGCCATAAGAAAAAGTCTGAATTTCCAGCTACATCAATATTAGAATCCCAGCTTTGAACACGTGTCTTGATTTGTTTTTCAATTAATGACCTTATTTCTTGATGAAGCTTAACTTTTTCTTTGTGTTCAGAACTATCGTAGAATTGGTCAAGCTTTTCCTTCAAGATTTTTGGAACTTGAGAGTATTCATCCTCAAAAAGAGTATTCTTTTCTTCTTTCTCGTCCAAGTCAATAAGATGGCTCAAGTCAACTCCTTTGTAACTTTCCAACAAAGAATTGCCTTGCATAATCTTAAAATCAAGATTTGGAAGAGGAGATGGAGTTTCTTCGTCAACAACTATTGACAGCCAAAAACGAAGTCTTGCAATATCTATAGCTCCACGCTCAATATCAACACCATAGATATTATTCTTTAGTATTTCTTTTTTTAACTCAGATCTTGGTTTCTCATTGTCAGAGAGAGCCTCGCGACACTTCAATAATAGATTTAAAAGCCCCATAGGGAAGGCGCCAGAACCAATAGCAGGATCGCATATCTTAACACCTTCTAAGTTCTTCGCTAGTTTCTCTTTCTCTTTTTTTGTCAAAGAATCTTCATAAGCGTAAGGATCGTTTACAAAGTTGCGTACTTTGTTCTCTTCAATCTTTGATGATTCAATGAGATAGGCAATAAGAGATTCTGAACACATATAGCGAACAATTTCTTTCGGCGTATAAAAAGCACCCTTGTCCTTATTGTCTTCAAGCAAGTTTTCAAAAATTTTGCCCAGCATTTCGGGATCCACACCGATTTCAGCATCATCTGGGTCATTCTCATCTACAGTAAAATTATACTCAGAATAAAATTCAAATAAGTCTTCAAAGTATTCTTTAGGAAATTTTACAGATAGCTGATCATCTTCATCTTCTTCAAAGAGTCCTCCATTCAAATAAGGTATATCTTTCCATAGTTTCAGGAGTTGCTTGTCCCAACCTTTATTCTTGAATAATTTGGATCTATTTTCTTTTCTTGTGTTAAGTATACCAAAGAATAACGGTTCAAGAACAGAATCCAAGAAATCCTGTTGATTATCTGAGTCACGGAAAAGATTGAACATGAAATTATAGTCATTGTTCATCCAACCCTTACGCTGCAAAAAATGAAGGAAAGTCAAACGCCCCATCATCTTTTTTATGTAATCCCTTACTCTCTTATCATCTCTCCCAAATGCGCTATAGATTGAGGACTTTGGCCTACCAGTAATCTTCTCCACCCATTTCCCTTTTTCCTTAATGTATTCTTTTCCAGTTATATATTTGACAAACTTGGCATATTGCTCGCGATACTTGTCAAAAAACTCATCAGACAAAGCTTCTACAGAGAAAGCATCTATCAAGGATTTGTTATCTATCTCTCCATCTGTCAATCCGACAAATCTATCTATAGCCGTCCTCGCATGTAAATTTCTGTTAAACAAATAAGTAAATCTTTTAGCATCTGTCGTTTCAGCTAATTTGTCTTTCTTATAAACGTACGAAAAGCGCCAATCTTTATTATCAGACTTCTCATAGTGGAAAAGCATAAAAGCATGAGAATACTGATACAACTGACTACGTATTATACGTTGAATTCCAACCCTTGAACGAGACACATTAGAGTTATCCGAAAGGGTGATGTCAAATATTTCTATTGTGTCTCTTGTCTTGAACGAATCAATTGTAGCAACACGACAAAGAGACTTGATATTAGCACTATTTAAGGCACTAGTACTTATAGTGCTATTAGAGTTTGCTACTAAGTCTTCTTTGACAGGAAGAATTATAAGGTCATCCTTAAAAATAGGATAAAGAACTTCTTTCAAGAACAACTTGTACCCTGGATAGTCTCTATCAAGGACTTGGCTAAAAGCCTTGGATAAAATGACGTTTTGATTAGTGTAACTCATATCTCATTATATTTCTTCAAACAAGGCAATTTCTGGATTCCCATATTTTTGTTGAGCTTTCTCTGCTATAGAGGAGAATGCAGATGACACCCACATATCTATGTCAGACTCCAGCCCAAATAAGGAAACGCCTTTTTGTTCCAATTCTTGTTTATATTTTATAAGTTTTCTCGCTACGGAAATATTATTCCTGCGAAGAGCAATATTTGCCGCCCCATAAGCCCTTTGCCCATCTTCTGTTTTGATATTAGGAAGAATCACATCATGAAGGAATGTATTAGCTTCTATTATTACATATCTTGCATCTCTTGAATTAATCATCTGGGTTACATGACTATTATAACACCTCAAGAGGATTTCTCGGAGTGACTCTGATAAGTTAATGGAAGACTGTAAGAAGCGTGCGTCCTCGCCACACCTTAATTCTTCCATAAAAATCAACGGAGAAACTACTTTAGTATCTTCAGTATCAGAAATAATGTTTGTTATTCCCCTATTTTGAGCGACAACAACAGCCAAACGCTTTCGAGAATCGTTTACAACAGTTCCGCCTAACCCCATAAAAGGTTTCTCTGTTAATAGATTATACCTATCTGGATATTTGCTCTGATACAATTTCAAATCTGATATATATTTAGCGAATGGTGATTCTTCATCATCTATAAGTTTATTAAAATCTGCTTCGGAAAGAATTTCTCGTTCAGAAAAGACTTTATTGTCTTCACCAAACATAGTATGGAAAGCTTGAAGTTTAGAGTAGGAAATTTCTATAAGATTAATTTGTTGATTACTTTCTGTTGTCGGATAGAAATTAAAAACATGAACTGTATCTTCTTTTGAACCAATTCTATTAACTCGGCCAATTCTCTGCATAAGTCTAGTAGAATTCCACGGAGTATCATAATTAAGAATTACATTTGAACGATGAAGATTAACCCCCTCTGCTAAAACTTCTGTTGTTACAATAACATCATAATCGTCTTTCTTAACATCAGAGTTTGCGTCAAAATTCTCAGTTATAACTTGTTGTAAGTCTTTTCGGTTTTTAGCGGAAATCTTTAAAGCCCTATGTCCAGTAGTATTTATAAAACGTGTTAAAGTATCAAGCGTATCAATAGCTTCCGTAAAAATCACTAACCTAGGTTTATCTATTTGCTTTGGATTATTAATTGTCGGATTAAATAAGTCTACAAGAAAATGCTTTTTAAATGAATCCATTTTAGGATCCAACTCATTCTTATCCCATCTTTTACATAAATTATTAATCAAAAGCAAGTCATCATTTAGATGGGTCCTATATTCATCTTTGAAATCAGCTCTTCTGAATTTTTTGTTATTCTTTTTCTTCTTTTCTATCAACTTGTCTAAAACTGGTATAGCTTTTTGAAGCCCCCCTTCTTTTTCTATAACCTTATTAACATTAATGTCTGGACAAATGTACACCGTATTATTATCCAGCATGTCTATCATATTCTGAGTATATTGTTGAAGGTTATGCAAGGAAGATTTAAATGCAGCAAAACTACTCTCGAGCCTCTTAATTAGATTAATTCGCATGATATTGGAAAGCTGCCTGGAAACTCTTCCAACATCAATATTCCTTCCCTCATACAGTTTCTGATGCTGTTTAGAAACCAAGAATGAAATAGAAATATACCTATAGAATCCAAGGTTTACACCAGGTATTAGTGGCGAATTATCATCTTCTCTCACTATCGCATTTATCGTATCAAAGAAAAGCTGACATAGCTCTTCATCGAATTTATACTCTAACGTATGGGGACCTGAAACAGTCGGGAAGTGTATGTTTTTACTATCTTCCTGATAATGTGTTTTAATATCGCGCCTTGTACGTCTAACCAACAAGTCATCTAGCACGCGTTTTCTCACCTCGTTAGATGAATTTATCAGTAATCGTTTCCCTTCTTCTGATGTACTTATCTTCCTAGCATAATAGAAATCATTGATTGCACGGCTGAAGAATGAATCTAGTTTCCCCCCTTCAATATTTGGCAAGGTGCTCTTGTTTGGCTCTCTTTGGAATAGGTATATCTGACTTCTAATGTCTTCTGGGGAGTTATTTTGTGGAGTTGCTGATAACAACCCAACAAAAGGGGCATTACCTGTTCGTAAAAGAATATCTCCTATGAGTGAATCTAGATCATTGTATTTCTGAGTAGAGCTACTTCTGAAATTATGACTCTCATCTATAATAATCAGGCCATAATTATCATAACCGAGTTCCTTCGCAAAAGCATCAGATTGTTCTTCTGGCTCTTGTGAATAATTTTGAGGTTCATTATCATCTTCTTCAAGGTCTTCGCTATCAAAATCAACCAGTTTCCCGATGCTCCCTGTTGTTATAAAAGAGATACAATCACTTATCTTATCCGTTGCCTCCTCATCAAACTCTAACAATGTTTTTTGCCAAGAAGGCAAAATTGCAGGTGGTGTAACAATAAGAACTTTCCGCTCCCGATCAAGAGTAGAAGCTTCGTCCAGAAACTTCTTAATGATTAAAAGACCGACAACCGTTTTTCCTAAACCAACGACATCTCCCAATATGAATCCACCATGATTCCTCATTATGTAGAAACACTGAAGGACTGCGTCCAACTGATAGTTCAAAACGGAATATTTCTTTGGAAGATATGATTTAAGAACTTCAATAGACTTAGGGTTCGCCAGATCTCCGAAATGTTGTTGCAAATACTTTATATATACCTCGTAAGGAGTAAGAGCTTCTTTTGTTTTGCGCGTTTCTTCAACCTTTTTTGCTATTGGAGTCTTTTTGAGAACTTGCTCTAAGAACTCTCTATTCCATTCCTCAGAAATATCCCATTTCTCATTGAACCACTGCAGATGAGTTTTGTGGTTTGGTATGGGAGTATCAGACAAAACCTTAGTAACATCTGTTTCTAAATAATTCAATTCGGCATTTCCTCTGAGCCCTTTCTCTGTAAAATTAGAGCTTCCAATAAAGCCATAGCCAATGCCAACACAGGCGCCATCAAAAATATAA
>JAEEGI010023737.1_pt1 | contig 12016 bp, 8 predicted proteins | sample 8958751 | NCBI WGS metagenome assembly JAEEGI01 (sample SAMN16246545, study PRJNA631951) | gut metagenome | biome: gut microbiome; feature: rumen; material: KS-attached | host: Bos | place: Iran: Karaj | collected 2018-10 | reverse complement strand
ATCAGAAGCAGGACGGCACGCCTGAATACTTCAAGAGCCGTGGATTTGTAATGAAACGTGGTGGGGATTCCTTCTACGGGGAACTCACGGGCGAGGCTGCCAGCAAGAACCGCGACACGCAGTATCAGCAGGGTTTGCCTTACATCGTGAAGGGATTCTGGAAGGTTCGCACTTGGGGCGACAACAACGACCGTCATGAGAATGTGTTTTACATCACAGACATTCAAACGCTCTAGCCGATGATATCATTTCAAGAGAATACGCACTTTTCCCAGGCTCTTCCTTGCACAAAGGAAGAGTTCTGGGCACAGGTAAGGAAACCGAACACTGCCTGGAGGATTGATGCTCGCAGGGCTATCATTGCAGCAGTGGAGGCATTTAAGACGCAGGGCGTGGCGGCTTTGCAAACATGGCTCGATAACTCAGACTATCAGAAGTTTCTGCTGAAAAAGCAGAAGCTGAAAAAGAAGGCTGCCATTGACGCGTGGAATGCCAAAACGGATGCCGAGAAGCTGCTGGCATTCGCACAGGAGATCAAGGATAATTCAGTGGCTTTCATCTATTGCTGTCGTGAGTTTGATGAGACGCAGACGGAGAAAGGCAAGCTTTTCCGACATCGTCGCCTCGCGGACTGCCACCTGAACGGACTGGTGATGCTGGATTTAGACCATGTGGAGAATCCCATGCAGATATGGTATCAGCTGCGGGACAATCAGGCATTGATGGCTCGGGTGAAACTGGTGCATATCACCAGTAGCGGCTATGGTATCAGGATTATCTTCACAGCCAATGTCGAGGACGGTAATCTGGCGGATAACCAGATTGTGTTTGCTCAGGCCTTGGGGCAGAAACCTGATGAGAGCTGCATCGATGCCACCCGAAACTCTTTTGCTCCCAAAGAGGAGGATATACTGTTTATTGACGACACATTATTTGATTACTACAATGAAGAATTTGACAAACGTTACACACAGTTATACCGTGAGAAGAAGACTCAACCACTGTATCATGAGTTTCCTTCTAGGGATGAAAAGGGCGTGGAGGTCAAACAATCGGGGACGGTTCTTCCCATGTTTGACGCCCGTCAAACAGAAAGAACCGTCCCCGGTTGTTTGACGTGGCGTGGGTATGACTTACAAAAGATTATTGATGCCCGTTATGCTGCTAAGCTGCCTTGCGCTGACGACAGCAACAGACACAAAGAGAGTCTCAAGCTCGCCACAGATCTGCTCCTTATGCTCGACGGCGACAAGTCCGCAGTGCAGCGTATCGTCGAAGCACAGAGTTGGGTGCAGGAGATCATCGCAGAGCGCGATGAGGACGTGGCGCAGACCGTGGAATCAGCCGCAGCGTGCGTCGCGGAGAAAGAGAAGAAGTATGCAGGCTCGCTGCCCAGCAAGGCCATGCTCGAAGCCATAAAGTCTTTTACCGGCAAGGATTATCAGCAGATTATAAAAGGTGAAAATGGTGAGCCAATAGGCAAATCTAAAGCCTCTGTCTTGAATGCAATGCTTGATGGCTGGGGGGCAGAGATTGAGACGATGTTTGATGATTTCCCATTGCTCCGTGATGTATGCTCAGGTCTGAAGCGCAGCCAGTATCCTGCGGCTTTGTTCGTGGCTGGCGGTATGCTGATGACACTCATGACCAGATGCTGGTACAGGTTCTATCATCGTCCGCAGCAGGAACGACGTTTGAACTGCTCACTCTATATCATCGGCCATCCTGCCTCGAACAAGTCGATGGCGGATGATATCTACAAGATCCTTTCGGCTCCGATGGTGGCAGCAGACAAGGCAGGCAAAGCAGCTTTGAACCGCTATAAGCAGGATACGAAGAAGAAGGCAGCCAATAAGGAGGGTAAGGATAAGCCGCAGGGCATCATACGCGTCCACCCGGCACGTACCTCGAATGGTCAGCTGATTCAGGATATGTTGAATGCTAAGGAAACCATCGAAGGCAGGGAAATCCAGCTGCACATGTTCACCTTTGATACTGAGCTCGACAATGCGACGACCTTGCAACAGGGCGGCTCGTGGATTAACAAACAGAGCATGGAGTTGAAGGCCTTTCACAATGAGGAAGACGGACAGATGTACCAGAACTCGGATTCGCCCGTGGATGAATTCAATGTGACGTGGAACTATATCTATACCGGTACGCCCATCGCACTGAAGAAGAAGGTGAATGAGCGGAATTTCGGTAGTGGTCTCAGTACGCGCCTGGCAGTGCTGCCCATGCCCAAGACTAATTACAAGATGATTGAGTTTGAGGAGCAGACCGCCATCGACTGGCAGCGTCTGGAGCGCATGAAGGAATGGGCGTTTAAACTGGACACCCGATATGGTGAGCTTCCGCTTTGGCCACTCGTGAAGAAACTCTATGTGTGGACGGAGAACAGGATGGCGGATTGTGAAGAGGACGACAACGAGGCCAATGAACTGATGTTGAAGCGCGTGCCTTATCATGCCTTGAACTATTCGGCGCCGTTCATCGACATGCGCCATTGGAAGAGCCTGCACCAGCAGGGGAGCTACTGGACGGGTGAATATGAGGTGGATGAAACCGACTGGAAGCTCTGCGAGCTGATTGCCCGCATTCAGTATGCCACACAGCAGCATTTCTTTGGGGTTCTGGCTGAGAAATATTTCGATGACATGAATAGTGACGTGCAGATTACGGGTAAACGCCACACTCAGAAATCTTCTGATGGATATAATCGGTTGCCACTGATATTCTCAAAAGAAGACGTGTTAAAAAGCTTTGGCTACAACAATACGGATGCTGTAAAAAAGAAATTACAGCGGCTTATAAGTGGCCATTATATTGAAAGAATAGAAGATGGAGCTCAAAAAGGTAATTATAAGAAACTCATCCTCAATTTTATCTGAACACCCGGGGACAGGGGACAAAGGGACAAGGGGACAGGAATATTTTAAACAATGAAAAAATAATAAAATGACTAAAGTAGAAATGAACAAGGACATGAAACTCTCCGAGCACTTTACGCTCGGAGAGTTGACGAAGACAAGTTATGACACGCTGGATAAGAATATCCCTTCGCGTGTCGCGATTGAGAATCTGAAGCGTATCTGCGAAGGGTGGCTGGAGGATCTCCGCTATAGTTATAATGCGCTTTACGGTGATAGCGGGGTGACACGCGAGGGACAGGCACCACTGTGCTCCGCAAGCTGCGCACAGGATGGAGCCAGTCCCTGTGTGTCACTGGAGATTCCGATCGTTATATCCTCTGGATATAGGAGCGAGGAGGTGAACAGATTGTGTGGTGGCGCCAAGGGCTCGAATCACCTGACGGGATGCGCGGTGGATATCCGCTGCTATGGCTCGGAACACATGATCAGGATGGCGGGAATATTGCTGGATATCGCCGATGGTACGAAGCGTGACTTTGATGAATTGATTTTGGAGAAGTGCGGCACGACGTATTGGATTCACTTCGCCGTGCGGCCGAAGGATAATCGCAGGAAGATTCTCTTCGACTGCCGATAACATCAGCTGCCCCGACGTACATCGAGCCGTTAAGGCATCAGAAAATCCCTCCTCTGCATGATGACAGAGGAGGGATTCTTATGTGATTATGTTTCTATGCCTGAAGACTAATTGAACTTGTAAGGCAGATCGCCCTTGGTCCAGTTGGTGCCGTCGCCCCAGCCTGGATTCTGCTCGAGGACGCCTTCTGACAAGGTGACCTGATCCTCAGGAATCTTGAAGAAACCGCCACCGGTGTCACGATAGCGCTGCATGAAGTCGTTGGTGAAGGCATATACGCCCGGGACACCCTGATTCAGGATGGGGTTGCCCACCTGGTTCTTAACCTTCTCCTGGACATCGCCCCAACGGCGCAGGTCGTTCCAGCGCAGGGCCTCGAAACAGAGCTCGTAGCGACGCTCCTTTTTCAGGTTCTGCAGAGAATAGGTGATGTCAGGCAGGTTGGCACGCTGGCGAACAGCATTCAGACCGCTCTTGCCATTGTAGACCACCTTACCATCGGTGAGCTCGGAATGCATGAGCAACACGTCGGCGAAGCGCAGCCATACGAGCGACTGTGTGAGACCGGTCTGACGGTTGTTCGCACTGCCATAGTAGTAGGCGAAGCTCAGATAACGGCCGCTGTGATCCTCGTTGTAAGCCTCAACACCGATGTATTTCTTGGCCAGCAGATCGGTGTTCTCAACCTCCTTGGCGGGGTCACCCTTGTAGTCGGGAAGTTCCACTTTACGCTCGCAGATGGAGCCTATACGGCGGTAGTCGCCTGCATAGTCGGGATCCTCAGCCCAGTCGGTCCACAGTTTCCAGCATACGGGGCCGTTGCTGTAGCCCTGTACGGAGAACGGGAAGGCCGCCTCGGTGGTCTTACGCGGATTGTAGAACTCGACGATACGGTTGTGACGCAGTTTATTACTATCAAAACTGCCCTTATTCGACATCTTAATGGCAAACATATTCTCGATATTCTCGTCGCTCACCCAGTTCAGGCCATTGTCCTGGTCGTATTTGTAATCCTTAGCGGTGTAGGGATTGGTGTAGGGCCAGAGGTTGCGCTGGTCGCTGACGAGGCCGAAGCCGCTGTTCTGGATACAATCCTCGAGCCAGGCAGCCACTTGCGACTTAGTGATGCTTCCACCTTCGGCGAGGGGCAGTTCAGACTTGCCATAGAAGCCTGTATAGAACAGCCACACGCGGGCCATCATACCCTCGGCAGCCCACTTCGACACGCGGCCATCGCCAAATTCAGGATACTTGAGCGACGGGCCCAGTTCGATGGCGTTCTTCAGGTCGGAACCAATCTGGGCATAAATCTCATCAGGCGTGGCCTTCGGCAGATTCTGAGGTGTTGTCGACAGCACCAGAGGCACACCATTGAACACCTGAACAAGATTGAAGTAATAGAAGGCACGGAGGAAATAGATCTCGCTCAGCAACTGGTTTTTCTTAACAGCAGAAGTCCATCCGGTGACTTTGTCGATGGTCTCCAAGGCATTGTTGGCACGGTTGATACCGGCGTAGCGCTGCTGCCAGAGAGGTTTCATCCAGTCGACATAAGAGTTCATCAGACGGTCGACGCCCTGGGCGCCAATGTTACTCTGGCTACCGCCACCCAGACGGTCGTCGGAAGCGATATCAAAGATGTAGAAGGGATCCTCCTCAGGGTCTTCCAAGTTGCGGTTCATCACAGCATAGATACCATTCACCATCTGGATGGCATCGGTCTCGTTGACAGGGAAGTTGGAGGTATCCTTCATCGTGAGGTTGTCTGTATCAAGGAAGTCCTCACAAGCGCAGAAGCCACAGACCACGCAGATTGCGCAGATCATATATAATAGATTCTTTTTCATATTCTTCATAAATTATCAGTTCTTAAAAGTTTACATTCAGACCCACCTGGACAGAACGTGACGATGGATAGTAGCCACAGTCAATACCAGATGCCCAGCTAGCACCATTGCCGAAGCCCACCTCAGGATCCATACCAGAGTAGCCGGTGAAGGTGATGAAGTTGCTGAGTGACACATAGAGGCGGCACTTCTGTACGGGAAGCTTAGAATAGAGGCGCTTGAAATCGTAGCCCAAGGAGATGCGTGAGATCTTGAAGAAGTCGGCATCCTCGATCCAGACGCGTGAGATTTCAGACATGTTGGCCGTCTTACCGTCGGAGAAGCGCGGATACTCGTTGGTGCTACCCTCGCCCGTCCAATACTTGGTGTAGACATCCGTCGTATAGTTGTCATCGGGATGGTCGGAGAACTGACGATAGCTCTTGGCCACCTGCTGGCCGAAGGAACCGTAGGCATTGATGCCCAGGTCGAAGCCCTTATAGGCAACGCTGATGTTCAGACCAACGGTATAGTCGGGATTCGGGTCACCGATCATCGTCTTGTCGGAGTCGTCCTTGTCGATCTTGCCGTTGCCGTTGACATCCTTGAACATCACGTCACCAGGCTGCAATTTTTCGCCCTGTAAACAGTTGGCCTTGTCGCCACTGCAGTTACGATCGAGGTAAGCCTGCAATTCCTGCTCGTTCTGAATGATACCTTCCATCTCATAGCCCCAGAAGTAGCCGATGGGATAGCCCACCTGCAGACGGTAGAGCTCGGCAGTGTTCTGTGCGATGGCATTCGAACCGCCGTGGATGATGCCCTCGGAGTTAGCCAGACGAGTGACCTCGTTCTTGTTGTGCGAGAAGTTGGCAGTAACGTTGTAACGGAAGTCCTTGCCAATCTTGTCGTTCCAACTCAGCTGGATCTCGTAACCCTTGTTCTCGATGTCACCGCCATTGACGTACGGGGCACCTGTTCCATAAGAGAGCAGCATCGGAGCCACAACCAGCCAGTCCTTGGTGGTTTTCTTATACCAGTCGAAGGCAATGCCCAGACGGTTGTTGAGGAAGCGGGCATCGAAACCTAAGTCGAGCTGCTCGGAGGTCTCCCACTTCACATCTTCGTTGGGCAGGATGTTAGGATAAGCACCAAGACCGGGATTGTCCTTGCTGTCGAAATAGTAAGGAGCGTCAAAGGCGATGGTGGCCATATACTGGAAGTTGTTGATATTACAGTTACCGTTCTGTCCCCAGCTGGCGCGGATCTTCAGGAAGTCGAGCCAGTTGTTCGTCGACTCCATGAACTTCTCATTGCTGATCACCCAACCTGCAGAGACGGAGGGGAAGTAACCCCAGCGCTTGCCACGGGCAAAGTTGCTGGAACCGTCGGCACGGAGCACGAGCGAGAGCAGATAAGTCTCGGCGAAGTTATAGTTGACACGACCGAAGAACGATGCGATGGCTCCCTGTGCCTCCGGGCTGCCGCCAATGGAAGTAAGGGAGGGATCAACCACATTGGCATTGGTGATGTAGGCATGGTCGAAGGAACCCGGGAATAGGGAGTTGGAGTTGGTGACGTTGACACCATTGCCATAGCCCCATTTCTCGACAGACTGTCCGAGCAGGACATCGATATTATGGCTGCCGAATGATTTCACCCAGTTGATGGTGTTCTCCAACGACCATCGGATGCTGTATGACTGGTTCTGACGGACATCGTCGTTGGGATTCGATTCCTTGGCACTGAGCTCATAAACAGGCACGTAGCTGCGGCTCTCCCTGTGGCGATAGAGCCAGCCGGCACTGGTGCGCCAGGTGAGACCCTTGATAGGCGCGTACTCCAAGAAGAAGTTGGTCTGCAGACGCCAGCCCTTGTTGTAGCCCATACTGTTATTATAGAGCATCGAGGCCAAGGGATTGGCAGCCTCGTCGAGGAAGCTCCAGTTGTCGGCCAGGATGTCCTTATATTCGTAATAGCTGCCATCGGCATTGTAGGCGGGCAGCAGCGGGGTCATAGCCAAGAGGTTGCGGATGCTGTTGCCATAGATACCACCTACGGAGACACCGCGTTTGTCGGTAGCCGAGAAAGTGACGTTCTCACCAATTTTCAGCACATCGCGACCCTTGCTTCTTATCAGCGAATAGTCGGAGTTCAGACGAACGGTATAGCGGTCGAATTTCGGATCGGCAGGCGCACCCAGCGTACCCGTCTGGTGATACTTGGTGAAACCGAGGGCAAAGCGCGACAAGTCGTTGCCACCAGAGATCGTGATGGAGGCATTGTGCATCGGCGCATTGTCGATGGTGGTCTCGTCGAGCCAGTTGGTACCATTCCAGGTGCCGTTCTGAATCAGGGGATACTGCTTGGGGATATACTTTTCCCAGATGTATGGCTCCACGCCCTGAATCTCACGGGCCTTGTTGATAATCTCCATATATTGTGTGGCGTTCAGCGGGGTCACATCGTTGGTATTGACATTCTGCCAACCGATATAACCATCGAACGATACATTAACACGTCCGCTGCCGGCCTTACCTTTCTTGGTGGTCACGAGGATGACACCGTTAGAGGCACGGGCACCGTAGATGGCGCTGGAGGCAGCATCCTTCAGGATATCGATGCTCTCGATGTCGTTAGGCGAGAGGTCGTCGATATTGGCACCCGGCACACCGTCGACTACATACAGTGGGGTATTGGAACCGACGGTACCCATACCACGGATGGTGACCTTGTAACCCTCGCCGGGCTGTCCGGAGTTCATCACGATGTTCATACCTGAAGCCAGACTCTGCAGGGCGCCGAAGGCATCCACCGCATTCACGGCCTCGATGTTGTCGGAGGTCACATGGACCGTAGAACCAGTCACCAGTTTCTTGCGCTGTGTACCATAACCCACAACCACCACATCGTTGAGGAGCTCAGACTCTTCTTCGAGTGTGATGTTTGCCGTCCGACCAGCTACCGGTGTCATTGTGACTGTCTTGTAGCCGACATAAGAGATTTTGATCTTGGCACCTCTGTTAATGGACAATGTGAAGGAACCATCGGCGCCTGTCACAGTACCATTACTTGTAGTACCCTCCTCAATGACGCCTGCCCCAATAACGGGTTGACCGTTAGTGTCGAGGACAACGCCCTTTACCTGAACAGTGCTCGCCTGAGCGACTGCGTCTGTAGCCATGACACGAACAGGAATAGAAGATGCACCAAGCATCAACACACCTGCACAAATGGCAGAAAGGAATTTTTGATAGTAGTACATAAAAAAATTAGTTGGTTAAAATATAAAGTTGATAATAAACTAAGTTTCAGTTATTCACATCATAAATACGGTTACAAAGTTAATAATAAAGTCGGAAGGTTATACCTCCCGACTATGCCTTTGTATTTTTTTTATAAATTTAATTTCTGTTTTTTAATACGAGCTGTCTCGATTTTAACTTTATTAAGACTCCGATGATTCCTGCGGTGTAATAAGATCATCTTTCCGGATTACATATTTCTGGTAATAGTTGATACTCAGCGTGGTTAGGGGCAGGGCGATGATCATGCCAAGAATGCCCAACAGCGAGCCCCAGATGGAAAGCGACAACAGGATGATGGCCGCATGGAGGCCCGTCACATGCCCCATGATCTTCGGCGTGAGGATAGTGTCCTGAATCGTCTGTACGACAGCAAACACAATGAGCACCAGTAACATGATGAACCAGAAGTTCTGCCCGGTGTCGGCCGCCTTCACAATGGCGAGCAGACTGGCTGGTACAAAGCCGATTAACTGCAGGTAAGGCACCATGTTGAGCAAGCCGATAAACATGCCCAAGCCCACAGCGATGGGGAAGTCGATGATGAGGAAGCCGATGCTGAACAGGATGCCTACACACAGGGCCACCAAGGCCTGCCCGCGGAAGTATTTGTTCATGCTATCCTCCACGTCGCTGACAACCTGAATGGCAAAGCCGCGATACCGTTCCGGCAGCAGATTCGGCCAACCCTTACTGATATCCTCATAATCCAATAATATCAATAAGGTATAGAGGGCCACCATCGTCAGTGTGAACACGCTCGACACGATGCTGATGGACTGGGTGATGATATCCCACAGCTTCGGCAGCGTGGCCTTGATGCCCTCCAGGAAGCCGTCCTGTGTCACAATGGCCTGTATCTGTTCAGCGCTCAGATGCTCGCGCACATATTCCTGCACCAGTCGGGGGATATTGCTGACCGACTCATTATCAGTGATATAAGCCACCAGCAGATCTTTTACCCGCATGCTCTCCTCGACCATCGGCGGAATCATCAGCAGGAAGACAACCGTCAGCACCAGTCCTGTCACGAGGAAAGCGCTGAGGATGCCAAGAATGCGGTATTTCATCCGACAACGGTATTGGAAGAATTTCACCAGGGGGAAGAGCAGATAGGCGATGAGCCAAGCCAGGAAAAACGGCACAAGCACATTACTCAGCCGATTGAGCAACATCACGATGCCCACCAGTATCACTACACCGATGGCGCCACGTATGAAGCTATCAAACGTGATCTGTCCTCTCTCATTCGTCCTCATCGTCGGCAGTATCTCCTTCTCTTTCCTCTCCAGTGGTGTCCAGGAGATTGTCAAGCTTGATGCCCACATCGCCCAAGTTGCTCACCGTCACAACCATTGGGATGTATTCATCCGTCTGGGGATGACCGACGCTGGCGGCAAAGAAGAGGTGGTTGCCCTCCATCTTGTCGTAGACCAAGCCTTCCAGAATACCGGTTTTACGATAGTCGTCGTTCAACAGCTTATCGAAAGCGGCTTTGGTGAACGACTTATTGAAAAAGACACTCCCGTCGGCACGGATGATACGCACCGTGATTCGATTGTCAACGTATTTCTGACCCGTTTCATCCTTCACCATGCGGAGACTGTCATCCGGCTGGCGTTTCACCTCTACCTGATAATCCTTATTTAGCCACTTGATGTCCGTCGCCTGACTATATTCCTGCATACGGACCGGAGCCTGCGGCTTGGGTTTCTCCGCTTTCGGGGCTATGATATCGTCATGCTTCTTTTTCTCGCTACAACTGGCGATAAGCATGGCTAACATAGAAAAAAACACTATCTTTACAAGCTTCTTCATTACTTATGATTTAATGATTCAGCTGCAAAGATAGTGCTTTCTTACTAAACTTCCAAATATTTTTGACTTCTTTTTAGTTTCTGCCGCCAAAACCGCCGCCAGGGCCACCCATGCCGCGATTTCTACGCTGTGCACGCTGCTCCTCCATATCCTTCTGATAGCTCTTGAACTGCTCAGGAGTCAGGATCTTCTCCAACTCAGCTTCGTATTTCTTCTGGTTCTCTTCTCTCTGCTTACGCATCTCTTCGAAGCGTGCACGCTGCTCTTCGGTCATCTGGAAGCCACCGCCACCCATCTGGGGAGCACCCTGACCACCTTGACCTGCCTGACCGCCACCACGACGACCACCCATGCCACCAGGACGACCACCGCCCATGCGACCCATGCCCATCATCGGGCCCATAGCCTCAGCATTCTTGGTATTCAACTCCAAGAGCTGCTTAGCCTGCGTCTCATTCAATTTGTACTTCTCAACCATCTGGTCGGTACGCTGTTTAATCATCTCTGTTCTGTCAAACTGTGGACGTTCGCCCTGTGCCATAGCAGTGGTACCCATCAGTACAGCAGCTGCCATCATCATAAAGAATCGTTTCATACTTTGTTAATTTTAAAATTTCCTTACTAATTAATTTGTATCACAACTATCAATTTGACACAAAAACAACAAAAAAGTTTAATGGAATCGAAAAAAAAAGCTTTGTTTTTCAGCAAAATGCCATTTTTTTATTACCTTTGCCCATAATTTTTCAACGAACATGAAAAGATTAATCCTCATATGGCCCATACTCTTGTTGATGCTCTTTGCGTGCAAGGGCGAGAAGGCAGACGAAGGTAGCACTTATCAGGCTACCGACACACTGCCGATGCTGATCACACAAATACAGGATTGTTCGCGGCTCTATACAGCAGAGGTAAAAGTGCATAAGATTGTGACCCACGACGATGTCATTCGTCTGAGAGGCAGTCTGTTGCAAAAGGACTTCAACCTCAAAGTGCCCTTGGGTGAGCGTAAGATCGCCATTCCAATGGATGCCACCCTCAAGGCTTATATCGACTTCAGCCAGTTCACGGAGAAAAATGTCGAACGTTCGGGCGAGAAGATCACCCTTGTCCTGCCGGAGCCCAAGGTGGTCATGACCAGTTCGAAGATCAATCAGAAAGAAATCCGCGAATACGTGGCTCTCGCACGCGCCCATTTCAGTGATGCCGAGATGACCAACTACGAACAGCAGGGTCGTGCCGCCATCATCCAAAGCATTCCACAGCTAGGCATCTTTGAGATTGCCCGCGAGAACACTGCCCGCATTCTGGTACCCATGCTGGTGGAACTAGGTTATCAAGAAGAGAACATCACCATTGCCTACCGCAAGGAATACGGTGTCGGCGATTTGAAGAAACTATTAGAGATTATACCATGAGAAAAACGATAGAGAACATCCGAAGCATCACTGTTGCAACCACCGTCATTGTGGTGGCCCTGTTAGCCGTATGGATCTACCGCTCGCTAGGCGATGCCCGTCTGGAAATGGGCGCCGACGACAGCATCGGACTCACGCC
>JAEEGI010023727.1_pt1 | contig 12020 bp, 9 predicted proteins | sample 8958751 | NCBI WGS metagenome assembly JAEEGI01 (sample SAMN16246545, study PRJNA631951) | gut metagenome | biome: gut microbiome; feature: rumen; material: KS-attached | host: Bos | place: Iran: Karaj | collected 2018-10 | reverse complement strand
CATGTATACAAATTTAGTGTTTATTTGAGATATTATGTCGTCCCCCCCAGCGAGCAAAGGTACGGGTGAGAACATGGGAGAAAAAGCCAATGCCGGATATCCCTCATCCGCACTATACCTGCCGTCGTGCTTTCCATTTGACGCAAAGAAAGCACATAGTCCTGCCAAAGCACAGCAGGTATAATAATAGATGAAAAAAATGTACTGCCACATTTTGGCAATTATTCTGCCTATATTTGCATCCAGAAAAACATGATAAATAAGAGTTAAAGTTTAACCCGGGCCGTCGCAGGGATGTGCCGGCCCTTTTTTGAATGACAACGAAAAACACAATATAATGGCGAAGAACTATTTCAACAGATACGTCTGGTTGATTGACACGATCAACCGGCACGGACACATCTCCAGGGAGGAGATAAGCAGGCTATGGGAGCGGTCCACGCTCAATGAGACCGGCGAGGAGCTCTACGAGCGCACCTTCCACAACCACCGGGAGGCTATTCTCGACACCTTCGGCATCGAGATCAAGTGCGACCGCTCTTTGGGGTATTACATTGCGAACTCTGATGACCTGGAGGGCGATGGTATCCGGCAGTGGCTGCTGGAGTCACTTTCGATGAATAACCTGCTGAACGAAAGTTCGGACATGAGGGACCGCATCCTTTTCGAGAAGATCCCTTCCAGCCGGAAATGGCTGCCAGTCATAGTCAACGCGATGCGGGACAAGAAAGCCATTGAGCTGACTTACAAGGGCTTCTCAAAGGAAGAACCCTCTACCTTCGTTGTCCATCCATACTGCCTGAAACTCTTCAAGCAGCGCTGGTACATGCTTGGGAAAAGCGAGGACTACACCACCCCTTGGATATATGCGCTTGACGAGCGTATGATAAATGTCATTCCCTTGAAAAAAGCCCTGAAAAGGCCCGCCAGGTTCAATGCGGAAGAGTATTTTTCCAATTATTTCGGGGTGATAGTGGACGACAGGAAGCCTTCACTCATTGATGTCAAAGTGGTGGCGAACCAAGTGAAATACTTTGAGACTCTCCCGCTTCACAAATCTCAGAAGCTCGTGGAAAGCACTCCCGGTTATTCCATATTCAGATACCATCTTGTGCCGACTTACGACTTCACACAGGAAATCCTGAGCCATGGCTCGGCAGTGGAAGTAATTAGTCCGGAGGAGTTTCGGGATGAGATAAAGCGCGAGGTGGAAAAGATGCGCGAAAACTACTTGCTATGACTGATTTCGCTGCGATAGATTTTGAGACTGCGAACGAGTGCCCTACGAGCGTTTGCAGCGTTGGAGTGGTCGTGGTTCGGGACGGTGAGATCACCGACCGTTTCTATAGCCTCATTCATCCGGAGCCTGAATATTACCAATGGTTCTGCCGGCAGGTGCACGGGCTGGGCCCGGAGGATACGGAGGACGCCCCAGTCTTTACATATGTTTGGGAAAAAATTGAGCCGCTTATAGAGGGACTTCCGCTTGTCGCCCATAACTCCAAATTTGACGAGGGCTGCCTCAAAGCGGTATTCAAGGTGTACCAAATGGACTACCCGGATTATGAGTTCCACGACACATTGTGGGCATCCAGGAGACATTTCGGGGACCTGCTTCCCAACCACCAGCTTCAGACTGTGGCCGCCGCATGCGGTTACAACCTGACTCATCACCACCATGCACTCGCCGATGCGGAAGCCTGTGCGGCGATAGCGATTAAACTGTTGTAGCTAAGTTTATTCCTTATTCTTAGTGTCAATACAGATAGTGACCGGGCCGTCATTCACAAGAGCGACTTTCATGTCAGCCCCGAACTCACCGGTGCCGACAGGACGGCCGATAGCGTCTGACAGAGCGGCGCAGAAAGACTCGTAGAGAGGCACGGCAATCTCATGTCCGGCCGCATGAATATACGAGGGCCTGTTGCCCTTCTTAGTGGAAGCCATGAGGGTGAACTGGCTGACTACCAGCGCCTCGCCACCCACATCCACGACACTCCGGTTCATAACACCGGCTTCGTCATCGAATATCCTAAGGCCCGAGATCTTCTTCACAAGCCAGTCAATATCTTCCTGCCCGTCTTCATAGCCTACCCCGAGAAGAACCAGAAGCCCCTTCCCTATCGAAGACTTCACCTGACCGCCGATAGTGACGGAAGCCGATGAGACTCTTTGGATTACCGCCCTCATTCGTAACCTATTTTAAGTTCTTTGAACAATTTTCATCCAAATTTAAGGTTTTTCACAGATATTGCATATAAAGACTTATCGACTAATATAACGAAATCATGAGCAATCTTATAATAGCCCTTGCTATGGCACTATCCCTCGCCGCTAACGGCCACAAAATCTCCAGTGTTGAGACTTCAGGAAGTTGGATCTACATGTACGACGATAAAGGAACCCGCTACAAGACCCTCAGCGCAAGTTCCGTGGGAGAAGTCAAAGGCTATAGCTCGACCTTCTTCGTCTCCCGCAACGGCAGTTGGGTCTATTTATACGACTCCGAGGGAAGACGCTATAAAACAATGAGTTATTCTTCCGTGGGGGATGTCACCGGAGTCTCCGGTGAGACCTTCACCTCCCGCAACGGCTCCTGGATCTACACCTGGACCAAGGAAGGCAAAAAGATAAACACCAGAGCGGCAAGGTAATGATCCGCCGTCAGCGGGAGCTCATCCGGTCTCTGAGGTCCAGCGACACTTCGAGGAGTCTCGAGAGAATCCCGTCTCTCTCGGCATCCGGAGCCTCAAGACTCTGATGGTGCGCCTCAAGAACGCAGTCGCCTTGGTAACCGACCTCTTTCAGAGTGGAAAGGAATAGGTCGAAATCTATGGTCCCGTCTCCCGGAATCAGGTGCTCGTCCCCGTTCCCGTGATTGTCCTGAATGTGGAGGGAAAGAGGCACTGTGCCGCATTGCTTAAGGATATCGGGAGCAAAACCGCAGCTCCAGGCATGTCCCACATCAAAGCACCAGCCGAAATAGGGGCTGTCAACCTCCTTTACCAGATCAGCGATGATGCGGGGGTCCTTGGACGCTCCCCAGAGAATGTTCTCAGAGAGAATGACAACGCCTTTTTCTTTGAGCAGAGGGAGCCACTTCCTTATCGCGGCCGCATTGACGGATATGAATTGTTCCCTGTCTTCTATGTCATTGTCTTCAATCCTGAATATCGGGTGTACGACAAGGTGTTTCGCTCCGAGGATCGATGAGACCTCAATGGACCTCTCCACCCACCAATCGTTACCCGCATCGCCTGGAGCGTGAGCATGGGTGTATGGTATGCCGACTTTATCGGCATGGGCGCGCAGGGCCTTCGCCCACTCGATATAATTGTCTGCGGCAAAAGGTGATCCCTCGAAAGTCCAATAGTCGAGACCCATGTCAATTCCCTCATAACCGAGACGGGCGAGCCTGTCTATCGCTGTTTCGGCGGGATAACCATCTTCGAATACATCAGTCGTCGTAACTATCAGGGGTTTCTTGTCAGAACCGCTTGTGCATGACGCCGCAACGACGATGGACGCCATTGACACAATTAATAAATATGCGATACTTCTCATGGACTATTTTTTCTACGACATGATAGCCGTCAATGGAGAAAGCAACTCTGGATCTAAACCGCACTATTTGTTTGGGAAATTACACTCAATACCAGAAACGACCTGTACGAAGTCATTTTCTGGCAATCCAGAGAAATAATCTGAATGTAATCCTGTATCTAAAACATGCATGAAAAGAACAAAATCATATAGCGGTTCACCGACACAATCCACAAGGTTTCTTCGGATACTCTCCGTTTTACAAATCAAGCAGATATACTGATAATCCCTGTCTATAACCTGAGTATTACCGGCAGGATGAGCCTTTTGTAAATGCTGTCCTGGCGTTAAAGCAATCAGATTCTCAACATAATCAGCGATTGTTGGAAATTCATATTTTGGGAAAATATGGTGCATGTGTGTCGCTTGTTGACCAATTGACATGGCATCAGTAATCTCTGAACGACCACCATTATATTTCTCGTTAAACTTGCGCAGCCGGCGCTTTGCTTTTTCCACATTGTAGTCGTAAATATCATCTTGAACCATATCTGCGACTTGAGCCTGTCGACGTGAAATGTTCTTTTCTTTGTCTTTGTCTCGAAAATTCGTACGGTTATACTTGATGTCCGCCAATGTGATAATCTTCTTTGACAAATATCCACCAACTGTTCCTTTTTTCTTATAGAGTACAGACAAAGGATTAAGTACCTTGGTAAAAATACGATTCGGTTCGGCACTATTCTTAATAGGTGTGTATTCCCAGCAAAAATGACGGAACTTCTCTTTAACATTGTTGTACTGAGCCGCCGTTTGTTCATCGAAAAAAGACTCGAAAGCATCCCAAAGACCACTATCTTTCAAGGTCTTGGTTATGTAAGAGCAAAGGAAGTCAAAACAGTTACGCTCACGCAGAGAAAGGTAATCAAGAACAGCCTCATTTTCCACGCTAAATTGGATAGTGTTGTTTTTTTTGCCTTCTTCACGGAGTACCCCAGCGGCCACTAACATTTTCAGTGGTTGACGAAAGAATTTGTTGTATTCATCAATAGTGGTCTTATCTGTTGGATCCGGCTTACTGAAAAGTTTTTGAACATTGTCTATCGCATACTGCGTGTGCCAAATGTCAGGTGATTGAAAAGGCTGGCTCCCACCTTCTTGAAGGTAAACGACCACGCAGTCCGCGACAAAACACAACTCATCCATTGTGCATTTCTGGTCAATCCACCTGCCGTTGCGGCTCTTTCTTATGTCGTAGTCGTGAGAATTAAGAAACTTCTCCAAAAGGTTTGTCGTCATTTTTCAATATACCGTAAAAATAAACACTGCATTTATCCACATTAATGGACTGGGTAGAGAGATTTCGAGCCGTAATATAGAATCTGCGGAACTCCGCAGATGAAAAATATTCCATTTGTGTGTCCGTTAATGTCATTCCTTTTCGTTTCGGGATCAGGATAGCAACCGAACCGTCGGCAATAACATCAGGTATATTCTTGATCACTCGTGTATTATATGTCATATTCGGTGTCAAATACACATCGCCATTGTTCACAAAAGAATATGAGTTGAAATCCTTGGCGACACTTCGCTCAATGTAGGTATCGTAATTTGGAATATGAGTAATACCTTTGGCATCATCATCAATATTGCGCCCCTTTATGACCCATATACGGCTATCGCCATTTTCTTTAGTAGAATTACGCTTCGTGATCTGGCGGTCTCTGAAAACCGTGAAAACATTAAAATCCAGTTGGTCCGCAACCCTATCAAAATCCTCATCGCGGTATATGATGAAGTATGGATATTTCTTATCCGTAATGTAATTCTGATTCTGATGATAGATTTTATTGTACTTCATATTGTAAACCGTTGTCTGACCAGGTTTCTGTTTAGGATAGACCATGAGGCAAATGGTTTCAATGGATACTCCAGTAAAACCGTGACGGCCAAAATCTATGATGTTGTCAATTCTCACATTCCTAAGCAAATCATGTGTGGGGAAAAACTCTTCAGCACTCAAAATGTTCTTATTCAAGATAAGAGCAACGCAATCCGCAATAAACATACATCTTTCAAGAAAGATTTCAGCAAGGTCTTTAGTCTCCTGATTCACATTTTGAAAGAACCAGAAAGAAATATCACCAGCCTTCTGCTTTAGCTTAGAAAATGGAGGATTACCAACTGCAAGGTCATACCTGTAAGGTGCTTCATAGTATAAGAAGTCTTCACAGATAAGGTTGATAGTGAAGTTCTCAGGAACATCAACATATTTCAGCAACAGTTTAAGATTAGCGATACTGTTGGGGTCTATATCCACGATATCAAGAATGACATGCGGCACATAGGAATACTTTCGGATCAGGAACGGTACAAAACTACCGGCACCGCCAGAAGGTTCAATAATCCTGACTTCGGGTTGTGAAAAGTCAGGGAGTTTGTCCACAGTATCGTTTACCAGGTATTTATTTGTGTAGAATGCGGCATTCTTTTCCCTTTCCGCATTACACAACTCTGTGATTCTTGTTAATGTAGGTAAATCCAGTTTCAAGGGGTTATTATCCAAGAAGCAAAGAAGGTTCTGACGTTCTGCAAGATCATAATTCTGAATAATCCTATTTATTTCAGCAGCAGTAATCTGTTTACGACCAAAAAGAACCTTGATCCGATGAGCTATTTGTCGCATGATAACGGTGGGGACCGCCTCACCAATACACTGGCGAATATTCGTTTCGTTTTCTTTGTAAATTTTTCGTTTCTCCGGATCTGCCAGCGCATTCAACTGCTCCAAGGACTTATCAACCCAATTGAACGACCTGGGGATATTCATCATTGTCATCAATTCCCTGATACTAAATACCCTATCTTGATCAGGATGGACAGTATTCTGAGCAGCCAACTGATCATTCCTTGTATGGACACATTGAACAAACCTGTTCCATTTCTGACGCGTGTATTTATCCCTATTCTTCCGAATGTTCTCAACCACCTCGCCATCCACCAACTTGTGCGGGCGTTTTAAGGGATCTTCATTATCAAAAGCAGATTCTCCCTCTTTAAGGTCATGAATCCATTCACGCATTCTTGGATCATACGTCCTGAATGCGTGATAGAAATCCTCTTTAGAGATTTCTCCCCACTCCAGTACAGGGAAATCACCAATCACTTCACGCAGTGTTTTCTCTTTTGCATAGTCGGGGAATAAATCGTATGGTGTGATTGACTCCTTGAAAGTCTTTTCTACGCCAATAACCAAGGTCCGCGTTCTTGATGAATTAGCACCGTAGTTCATGAAATTCAAGATACGGCTAGATATGACATAATAATTTCCCAGAGCCTCACGGATATATTCACCAATTGGCAGTATCCGATCGTCTTTAGTGACGCAAAGCGTCTTCTCAAACGCCATAACATTCTCGAAGATAAAGACTTTGGGACGTATCTTGTCAACCATTTCCACAGACTCTACAACGAGACTATTGCGGTTTATCTCATCTTTCTTTTTGTGGTTCTGTACACTAATGCCTTGGCATGGAGGTGTAGCGACTAGAACATCGACTTTTTTTAGTTTATCATTCTTCTGCCATCTATCAATCTCCGCAAACACCCTTTGTTTGGTAGAGTCAGCAGTCATATCTCCACAGATATAACCGGTATCGTATTTACATTTCTGGTTGTATTTCTGCACATTCAGCCTGCGCTGATTCAATTCAACGGAGGCTATACAAGAAAAGCCCTCCATTTTGAATCCATAGCACCCCACACCAGCACAGCTAAAAAGGCTGATGTAGGTTGGAGACAGTATATTTCGCTTCACGCTGGGCATTGTCTTTCCTAATTCAAGGTTTGGTCATGCTCGTTAGAGCCAACAATGAATTATACAAAAGCGGAAGATTCTGGCTACCATTTTAGACAGAGAACCTCCAAAATGTCATGTCTTACAAAATTAGCAAAAAACATCGGCTTTCTTGTATGCATTTTTCAAAAAAGATCCGTCTAATAGGATTCTCGACGATCCAATTAGTTAAACTCCTGTGTCATACATACCGCAGCTGCCACTATAATCTTTTCGTTAATGTCCCTTGTATGAGATTACCTCTTCAGCGGCAGACGCTCTCCGTAGGTGAGCATACGCCAGACCCACTCGATGGGGCCGAAACGGAAGTAGCTCAGCCACAAGGCGCTGGCGGCAATCTCCAGGGCATATACTCCAGCAGCGATAGCCTCCGTTCCAAGCAGTCCAACCTTGCCTCCAAGACCGAAACCGATCCCGTAGAAGATCACGACTCCCAGAACTGATTGCATCAAGTAGTTAGTACATGCGACCTTCCCGGGCTTGGTCAGAAGCAGCCAGCCCTTCCCTTCAGGAGAACGGTCAAAGAGCATGCAGAACCCGGCGGCATAGGCTAAACCCATCGGATAGACGCTCAGAAGATAGAACACGCTATGGGCGAGCGGCCCGAGAGGCTCCCCTGCCATTGAGCTCCAAGTGTAGAGAAAACTCACCGGAATACCCAAAAGGAAACCATATAACAGAGTGTTTCTCAATAGTTTCCGATGAGCGTCCAAGTCGGCGAACAGCTTTTCCCTTCCCACGGCGAAACCAATCAGGAATAGGCCAAGCACCTTAAAGAACCGGTAGCTGGAGACAAACTCCCACATCCTTTCAACCGCTCCCTGATGGAGAAACTGGAGCATTCCTTTGTAATTGGTGATGTCCGCCAGCCAAGTCCCGAAATTCGCCTCTGTTATGCCGTAAAGAGCACATATCCTCCACTGCTCAGCCTCAAGGGGATCCGCGAGAGTGCTTCCGAATATGGCCTCACAGACGACAGGAAGCATGAGGAATATTCCTGCGGAAACAAGTATCTTCTTGGTAGATAGCCGTCTAAATAGAGGCAGCAACATTCCCATCGCAGCATAAAGCATCAGGATATCACCGCTCCAGAGTAAGAGCAGATGGCACAGGCCAATCAAGAAAAGAACGATCATCCGGCGATAGAAAGTCCTCGTCTTTTGTCCGGCGTTCTCAAGCTGGATGCTGAAACCCATCCCGAAAAGAAGGGAGAATAGGGTGTAGAACTTACCGTCCACCAGGAATGTCTGGACGGCCCTGGTGACCTTGTCGGTAGCGGTCCAACTCGAAGGATCCGAGAAAGTCCACAAGGAAAACTCCGGGAAATTGGCCAGGCATATTCCTAAAATGGCGAAACCACGAAGGGCATCAAGGACAACGTATCTTTTCTTTTGCATAACACCTGCGAATTTCGTGATTATTTGTTATTTTTGAAAGATTAAAAGTCAAACACTAAAACCAGCGATAATGGAAGACCTTAAAAGAATTGTCGAGCGCTTCGCCATTGAAGGCTCCATCAAGGAGATAAACCCTTTAGGAAACGGACTAATCAATGACACCTACAAGGTTACGACCGAAGGTGATTGTCCCGATTACGTGCTTCAAAGGATCAACAACGCCATATTCACCGACGTGGAACTGCTCCAAAACAACATTGAGGCGGCCACCAGGCACATCCGTCGGAAACTTGAGGAAGCCGGGGAAAGCGACATTGACCGAAAGGTCTTGAAATTCATGCCCTTAAAGGACAGTCAGAAGACCTATGTCGAAGTCGATGGGAAGTTCTGGAGGGTGTCGGTATTCATCACCGGAGCCAAGACTTACGAGACTGTGAATCCTATGTATTCGGAATTTGCCGGAGAGGCTTTCGGCCATTTCGAGGCGATGCTCGCCGACATTCCGGACAAACTCGGAGAGACCATACCCGACTTCCACAACATGGAGCTGAGGCTCCGCCAACTGGTCGAGGCCGTCCAAGATGACAAGTCCGGAAGACTGGCCGCCGATCCGGCCGACGGAGAGCTCCACAAGATTCTGGAAGAGATTGACATTCACGGAGTTGAAATGTGCAAGGCCGAGAGGCTTTACAGGGAGGGCAAGCTTCCCAAGAGAATCTGCCACTGCGACACGAAGGTCAACAACATGATGTTTGATGATAAGGGTAATGTGCTCTGCGTCATCGACTTGGACACTTTGATGCCAAGTTTCGTGTTCTCCGACTTCGGAGACTTCCTTCGCACCGCGGCCAATCCTGTGGCCGAAGACTCCCCCGAGGTTGAGAAAGTCGATTTCGACATGGACATATTCAAAGCGTTCTCAAGGGGTTACATCAAAGGGACCAAGTCATTCCTGACTCCGATCGAGAAAGAGAACCTGCCCTACGCCGCTTGTCTCTTCCCGTTTATGCAGGCCGTCCGTTTCTTCGCTGACTACATTAACGGCGACACCTATTACAAGATCAAATATCCGGAGCACAACCTGGTGCGCACCCGCAACCAGATGGCCCTGTTCCGTTCCGCCATGGCGAAGACTCCCGAGATGAAGGCATGGCTTGACACACTCTAGGAATATGCCAGTCAACAGAAGGGAATTTATCAAGACCGCTGGTTCCGCGATAGCCGGAGCCGCGGTAGGCTCCGCCATATCCATCGGAATCGAAGAGGCGAAAAAAAGGACTGTTGGCAGTTCCTTCGAAGGTTACCATGTCAACACCTCCGGTCCCGCGAGAATGAAATTGAGCTTCGAGCCTTATGAGCTCCAACTCCGCCACACCTTCACAGTCGCCTCTTATTCAAGGACAACCACACCGGATGTGCAGGTTAGGATCGAATATGACGGATTCACTGGCTACGGGGAAGCGTCTATGCCACCCTATCTTGGCCAGACCGTCGAAAGTGTGTCCGCATTCTTGAGGAAAGTGGACCTGGAGAAGTTCCGGGACCCTTTTCAGTTGGATGACATCCTGACTTATGTGGACGGGCTTAGCGAAGGAGACACCGCCGCCAAGGCAGCTGTTGACATAGCCCTGCACGACCTTGTAGGGAAACTGCTTGGCCAGCCCTGGTACAGGATCTGGGGGCTTGATCCGGCGAAGACTCCCAATACCACCTTCACGATCGGTATTGACACTCCTGAAGTGGTAAGGGAGAAGACCAAGGAATGCGCGGACAAGTTCAACATCCTGAAAGTCAAAGTCGGCCTGGACAATGACAAAGAGATGATCGAGACTATCAGGGAGATTACTGACCTGCCCATCGCCGTGGATGCCAACCAAGGCTGGAAGGACAAGAAACAGGCTCTGGAAATGATCCACTGGCTCGCTGAGCACGGGGTGGTGATGGTGGAGCAGCCGATGCCCAAGGAGTCGCTGGATGACAACGCATGGATCACCGAGAACAGTCCCCTACCGGTTTTCGCCGACGAGGCCATCCAGAGGCTAGCGGACATCCCGTCAATCAAGGGAGCATATTCCGGAATCAACATCAAACTTATGAAGTGTACCGGCATGCGGGAGGCCTGGAAGATGGCCAATTACGCCAGGGCCGAGGGCATGAAGGTTATGATAGGCTGCATGACAGAGACCTCATGCGCGGTGTCCGCAGCAGCCCAGCTCTCCCCCATTGTGGATTTTGCCGATCTCGACGGGAACCTGCTGATCAGCAACGACTTATTTGAAGGAATGATAGTAGAGAAGGGCAAGATTACCCTTCCCGACAGGCCTGGAATAGGTCTCAAACCACTTGGAAAGATCGGTATTTAAAGCCTCAAGTGTCATGGCGAAGATGAAGAAAAGCGAGATTATCCTCTGGGCCGCGGTTGCGATTGCCCTGGCGGCCAACATTTGGCTCCCGAGGCATATAAGGCAAAAGTATTCTTGGGAAAGGGATCTCAGCCAAAGGATAGCGGCTGACTTTTGCAAAACAAGGGAAGAAGTCAAGAGCGAGATTCGGGAGTTCAATCCCTATGTCTCTGACAATGACATCGACAAGTGGACCGAGTCAGGGATGCTGGAGTCCATGGTGATCGGAAAAAGAGTGATGTACTTCAAGAATGCGGCGCCTAATCTCCAACGTATCATAGACTTCCAGGAGTCCGTCCACACCGCGCCGGCAGATTACAGCCTGAATGAGAAGGAATTGCCGGAAGGGTTCCTGGAGCCTCAAAGGATGCGGGTGCGATACTCTATAACAGTTCCCGTCCACACCTTGCGTCCCGGAAAGACATTGAGGTGCTGGCTGCCTTACCCAAGGGCGGACGTTTTCAGACAGACCGACATCAAGTTCATCGAGGCAGGAGTGGACAGCGTGGCATATCCGATGGAAAAGATAACATTCTCCGATCCTTCATGCGCCCATAGCAGCCTCTATATGGAGGCTAAGACCAACCGGTACAAAGACGTGACCTTCTACGAGGTGTTCGAATACACCTCCGCAGGGGAATATCATCCTGTAGATCCCAATGCTGTCAAACCGTACATCACTGATAGCGAAGAGTATAAGGAGTACACTTCGGAGCGGGACAATCACATTATATTTACCCCCGACAACAAGGACCTGGCCGACTCCCTGACCGCCGGAACAGCCAATCCATTCCTTCAGGCGGTCGCCATGTTCAGCTGGAT
>JAEEGI010023725.1_pt1 | contig 12021 bp, 8 predicted proteins | sample 8958751 | NCBI WGS metagenome assembly JAEEGI01 (sample SAMN16246545, study PRJNA631951) | gut metagenome | biome: gut microbiome; feature: rumen; material: KS-attached | host: Bos | place: Iran: Karaj | collected 2018-10 | reverse complement strand
GAAGGAACGGCTATATGAGGGACGAATCTCTGAGAAACATCGCCATCATCGCCCACGTCGATCATGGCAAGACCACCCTGGTGGACCAGCTGCTGAAGCAGTCCGGCGTCTATCGGGAAAACCAGGAAGTGACGGACCGGGTCATGGACAGCAACGACCTGGAACGGGAAAGAGGCATCACCATCCTGGCCAAGAATACATCCGTACGATACAAGGACGTCAAGATCAACATCGTGGACACTCCCGGCCACGCCGATTTCGGCGGGGAAGTGGAGCGGATCCTGAAGATGGTGGATGGCGTTCTCCTTTTGGTGGACGCCTTTGAGGGCCCCATGCCCCAGACACGGTTCGTGCTGCAGCGGGCGCTGGAACTGAACCACAAGGTGATCCTGGTCGTAAACAAGGTGGACCGGCCGGACCAACGGGCGGATGAAGTCACCGATGAGACTCTGGAGCTGCTGCTGGACCTGAATGCCACGGACGAGCAGCTGGACTCCCCCATTATCTATACCTCCGCCAAAAAAGGATACGCGGCCTATTCCCCGGAGGATTTCCTGGAAGACGACCTGTCCGGAATGGACATGCGGCCGCTGTTTGAAACGATTCTGAATTACATCGATCCGCCGGAAGCGGATACGGAGAGCCCGGTGCAGATCCTGGTCTCCTCCATCGACTACAACGATTATGTAGGCCGGATGGCTGTTGGCAAGATCCAGCGGGGCGTTCTGAAACAGGGCCAGGAGGTCCTGGTTTGCGATTTCCACCACCCGGAGAACCGGTATAAGGGAAAGGTCTCCAACCTGTATCAATTCGAGGATTTGGGCAAGGAAGCGGTGGAAAGCGCCTCCGCCGGCAACATCGTCTGCTTCTCCGGCATCGACAGGATCACCATCGGAGAAACGGTCTGTGCGCCGGATACGCCGGAACCCCTGCCCTTCGTCAAGATTTCCCCGCCCACCATTGAAATGGTGTTCTGCGTCAACGACAGCCCCTTCGCCGGGCGGGAAGGAACCTACGTGACCTCCCGGAACCTGCGGGACCGGCTGGAGCGGGAACTGCTGAAGGACGTTTCGCTGAAGGTGCGGGAACTGACCACGGATTCCTTTGCGGTGGCGGGCCGGGGCGAAATGCACCTGTCCATCCTGATTGAGACCATGCGCCGGGAAGGCTATGAATTTGCCGTGGGGACTCCCCGCGTGCTGTTTCAGGAAATCGACGGGAAGAAGTGCGAACCCATCGAGCGCGTGGTCATCGACGTGCCTCAGGAAAGCGTGGGAGCCGTCATGGAAAAGATGGGACCCCGGAAAGGGGAACTGCAGTCCATGACCCCCATCGGCAGCCGGACCCGGCTGGAGCTCCTGGTGCCCGCCAGAGGCCTTCTGGGGTACAAGAACGAGTTCCTGACGGATACCCGGGGAGAGGGCATCATGACCTCTGTCTTCGAGGATTACCAGCCCTATAAGGGCAGCATCCCCACCCGGACCGGAGGTTCTCTGATCGCCTTCGAGACCGGTGAAGCGGTGGGCTACGGCCTGTGGAACGCCCAGGACCGGGGCACGCTCTTCGTGGAACCCCAGACGCCGGTGTATGCCGGGATGATCGTGGGCGTTTCTCCCAAGAGCGAAGACATCGTGGTGAACGTCTGCAAAAAGAAGCATGTGACCAACACCCGGGCGGCGGGGAGCGATGAAGCCCTGCGGCTGACGCCGGCGAAAAAGATGAGCCTGGAGCAGTGCCTGGAATTCCTGAAGGAAGATGAACTGCTGGAAGTCACGCCGGAGAGCACCCGGCTGAGAAAACGCATCCTGGACCATGAACAGCGGATGAAGCAGCGCGCACGGCAGAAGTGAAACCGTTTTCAACATATACACAGGAATGAAATACTTTTGTAATATTATTTCAATGCTGAAAAATCGGCGTATTTTCCCGAAAATCTTTAGGATTTCGAGGGAAAATACGCTGTTTTTACTTTCATACCTCTTTTTATCATTCGGCAAACGGCCGTACGGAAACGTACGACGAATTGAAACAAAAAATCTCAGGAAATATAATGGGTTATAAGAAAAGTTTCGCATTACATGGAAACAAAACCGCATCTGCCGGAATTGTTTCGGATAAAGATAAACAGGAGAAAACAGATCATGAGAACAGCCTACGTGAACGGTGTAGTCTACACCATGAGAGAAGAAGGCGAAACCATCCGCGCATTCGTGGTGGAGGACGGCAATTTCATCTGCTGCGGCAGCGATGAAGAAGCAAAGGCCATTGCAGACGAAGTGGTGGACCTGGGCGGGAAGACCGTGCTGCCGGGCTTTATCGATACCCACCAGCACCTCTATTCCTACGCAAAGGACCTGACAAAGCTGAACCTGAAGGGTACCAAATCCCTGGAAGAACTTCAGGCAAGAATTGCCGAAAAAGCAGCGACCCTGCAGCCCGGGGAATGGATCCAGGGCACGGGCTTCGACCACGAGGACTTCCCGGTGAAGGAACTGCCGACCCGGTATGATCTGGACAAAGCAGCGCCGGAAAATCCGGTGCTAATCACCCGCTACGACCTGCACATCAACTGCTCCAACAGCCTGGCACTGAAGCTGGCGGGCATCGACAGGGATTATGTCCCGGAAGTGGACAATACCGTATTATACGACGAAAACGGCGAACCCAATGGGGTGATCATGGACCAGGTGGCGGCGGATATGTCCGCGCTGATCCCCGATCCCATGGCGACCCGGGAACAGAAGCTGAACGCGCTGGAAATGGCCTGCCATGACCTGAACAAGGCGGGGCTCACCGGCGTACACCCCATCCAGGCGAAGCATGTGGACCTGTTCGAGGACCTGGGACTGTACCAGGACCTGAACGACCAGGGACGGCTGACCGCCCGGATCTATTTCGGCTACGATGCGCTGCCGGGACTGGGCATGCGCCACGGACTGGGAGACTCCATGGTGAAATACGGCTTCTACAAGCTCTTCACCGATGGGAGCCTGGGTGCCCGGACCGCTCTGCTGAACGAGCCATACACCGATGATCCCACCAAGATCGGGATCACGAACCATACACAGGAAGAGCTGGATGCGCTGGTAAAGGAAGCCTACGATATGGGCCTTCAGATCGGCGTGCATCAGATCGGCGACCGCGCCATCGAAATGGTGGTGGAATCCCTGGAAAAGGCCTATGCGGCCAATCCGATGGAAAACGTTAGGTTCCGGATGATCCATATGTCCCTGGTGAACGAGGACATCATTCGCCGGATGAAGAAGCTGCCGGTGATCCTGGACATCCAGCCCATGTTCGTTTCCACCAACGTGCGCTGGTCCGAGACCCGCGTGGGTCCGGAACGGGCGAAATACAATTATGCATGGAAGAGCTTCCTCAACGAAGGCTTCATTATCACCGCCGGTTCGGATTCCCCAATCGAGACCTTCGATCCCATGAAAGGGACGTATGCCATCGTGACCCGTCAGGGAATGGACGGTTACCCGGAAGGCGGCTGGTATCCGGAGCAGCGGGTCACTCCTTATGAAGCCCTCTGCATGTACACCAAAAATGCGGCTTATGCATCCTACGAAGAAGATGTGAAGGGCACCATCGAAGAAGGCAAGTATGCGGACTTCGTCATTCTGGACCGGGATGTTTTCGAGATTCCCCATTCGGAGATCAAGGACGTGACGGTGGAGAAAACCTATCTGGGCGGAAAGCTCGTTTATGAGAAATAAGGAAGTGAGAGTATGTTCCAACTGCCGGTAAAAGCATTCATGAATGCATCCTTTTATACCATGCGGGAAGAAGGGGAATGCTTTGAAGCCCTGGTGACGCGGGGCGACAGGATCTGGAAGATGACCACGGCGGAAGAAGCACAGGAAATTGCCCGGGAACACGGCGGGGAAGTCGTGGACTTGAAGGGCTGTACGGTGCTGCCGGGCTTTATCGATGCCCATCAGCATGTTCAGGCTTACGCCGGAAATCTGGCGAAGGTGAATCTGCGGGAAGCGAATTCCGTGGAGGAACTCAAGGAGAAGATCCGGGAGCGGGCAGCCGTTACACCCAAAGGGGAACTGATCCAGGGCGCAGGCTTTGACCAGGAACGGTTTCCGGTACCGGAAATCCCCACGAAGGAAGACCTGGACGAGGCGGCGCCGGACCATCCGGTACTCATCACCCGCTACTGTCTCCACGTCAACGTGGCCAACAGCAAGGCGCTGGCCATGACGGGGATCGGCAGCAGGGCAGACGGTGAAATGGAGTCGGTGGAATACCGGGAAGACGGGGAACCCTCCGGAAGGATGGGAGAACTGGCCGCAACAAAAGTCGTCAACGCAGCAAAGAGCGGCGATGAATACAATAAGATCAAGGAAATGGTGGCGGAAGCGCTTCAGGAAGAAGTGCGCTACGGCATCACCGGCATCCACCCGATTCAGGGAAAGTCGGTGAACCTGCTGGAATCCACACGGGTCTACCAGGACCTGCGGGACGAAGGCCGGCTGCCGGTGAGGATCTACATCGGCTACGATGAATTCCCGCCCATGGGCATCCGCACCGGTCTCGGGGACGAGATGGTGAAATTCGGTTTCTACAAGATTTACACCGACGGAAGCCTGGGCGCCCGTTCCGCGCGGTTCAGCCAGCCGTACCATGACGATCCTTCCCAGCGGGGCGTGATGATCCACACCCAGGAAGGACTCAACAAACTGATCGCAACAGCCTACGACAGGGACATCCAGATCGGCATCCACGCCATCGGCGACGAGGCGGTGGACATGGCCGTGACGGCCCTGGAAGAGAGTTATTATAAAAATCCGAAAGAGGACATCCGGTTCCGGCTGATCCACGCATCCCTGGTGCGGGAGGACCTGATCGAACGGATGAAGAAACTGCCGATGATGTGCGACGTCCAGCCGACTTACGTTTCGACGAATATCAGCTGGTCGGATTCCAGAGTCGGCGAGCGGGCAGGATACCTGTTCGCATGGAAACGGTTAGTCGATGCAGGATTGGTCCTGACGGGAAGCTCCGATGCACCCGTGGAACCGATCAATCCGCTGCTGGGCATCTACTCCGCTGTGACCCGGAAGGGTTACGACGAGGCGCCCGAGGGCGGATGGCATCCTGAGAATAAGCTTACTCGTTTTGAGGCAGTGTCTCTGTACACGAAAAACGGCGCATACGCTTCCTTCGAAGAGAACATCAAGGGAACTCTGGAAGAGGGAAAACTGGCCGACTTTGCCGTTCTGGACCGGGATGTTTTCCAAGTACCGGAAAACGACATCCAGAGAATCAAAGTAGTGAAGACCTATCTGGGCGCAGCAGAGACTTTCTCACTGGAGTAAGGGACTGACAAACGCATTTGCTTTTTTTTAAACAAGGAGGAAAAACAATGAAGAAAAGATTTGCATGGATTATGGTTGCTGTAATGGTATTCTCCATCTTCGCAGCAGGCTGCGGCGCAAGAGGCGGCGACAGCTCTTCCGAAGGCAGCACCGACGGCCAGACTTACACCATCCGCCTGGCTTATGACGTAGCGGAAAGCCACGCTTCCCACATCGCAGCGGAAGAAGTCTTCGTACCGATGGTAGAAGAAGGCTCCAACGGCGCGATCACCGTAGAACTCTATCCGAACTCCCAGCTGGGCGCAGTTCCGGAATGTATTGAAACAATGCGTACCGGCGGCGTTGAAATGGCCTGGGGTTCCGACGCAGACATCGCCGGTTTCGTTGAAGAATGGAACCTGGTAGGCCTGCCTTACCTGTGGACATCCCTGGATGCTGCTCATGAAGCGCTGGACGGCGACTTTGGTGAACAGCTGAGCGCACTGACCGAAGAAAAGATCGGCGTTAAGATCCTGGCGATTCCGGATGTTGGTTTCAGAAACATCACCAACTCCAAGCGGCCGATCGAAAGCGTTGCCGACCTGAAAGGCCTGAAGATCCGTACCATGACCAACACACTGCATCTGGAATACTTCACCGCTCTGGGCGCAATCCCGACACCGATGAACTTCTCCGAAGTATTCACCGCTCTGCAGCAGGGTACAGTAGACGGCCAGGAAAACCCGACCGCTATGATCTACAACAACAAACTGTATGAAGCTCAGAAGTACATGACCATCAGTGAACACGTATACACTGCGGCTCCGATCATGGTTTCCATGAAATTCTGGGATTCCCTGCCGGAAGAATATCAGACTCTGATCCAGGATGCAGCTATTAAGACCAGAGACCGTCAGAGAGAAATCATCACCCAGCAGAACACCGACTATGCGAAAGACATCGCGGATGCCGGCGTAGCAGTGAATGAACTGACAGACGAAGCCAAGAAGGAATTCCAGCAGATTGCAATCGATACCGTTTACAAGACTGCAGCGGAAACCTATGGTCAGGAACTGATCGACATGGCGGCGGCTCACAACAAATAAGAGTCGGACTAATTGATTTAGAGAGTGTTAACCATATAATAGCATTATCTTTTGAACTCTGGTCTGCGCGGGGGATCGATCCCCGCGCGGGCCAACCGACCCTTAGGAGAATATGAAATGAAAGTGTTACGAGTTTTAAATGATAAGCTGGAAGAAGTCTTTCTGGTCGTACTGATGGCGGTGGCTACGGCGATCGTATTCGCCCAGGTCGTCACCCGGTTCATACTGAAGACCCCTCTCCCCTGGAGTGAGGAGATTGCCCGGTTCATGTTCATCTGGCTGATTTGGGTCGGTGCTGCTTTTGCCACCAAGGAAAGAGCTCATATCCGGATCGACTTCCTGGTCAACCGTCTGCCGAAGATGGGACAGAGGCTCTGTCTGGTCCTGTCTACCATCGTCTGGCTTATTTTTGCCCTGTTCATGGTTTACGTTTCCCTGATCCTGACCAACAGCGTTATGCAGGGCGGGCAAATCGGTACCGGAAGCGGTATTCCCATGTGGATTCCCTATGCGGGCATTCCCGTGGGCATGATCCTGATGGTCTTCCGGATGATCCAGAACATTATCATTGATTTCAGAGCATTGAAGAAAGAGAAGGGAGGCGAGGCGGATGCTTAGCACAGTATTGCTGCTTTTCGGCTGTCTGGCCGTCCTGATGCTGATCGGCACTCCGATCGGTATCGCATTGGGCGCGTCCACCGCCCTGGTCATGTACTTTACCACTACCATTGACATGACCACGATTCCTTCCGCCTGCTTCGGGGGGCTGAACTCCTTCCCGCTGATGGCGATTCCCTTCTTCATTTTTGCCGGTAACCTGATGAAATCCGGCGGGATCTCCCGGCGTCTGCTGGATACAGCGGATGCGCTGGTAGGTCACATCAAGGGCAGTATCGGTATGGTAACCGTTGTGGCGTCCATGTTCTTCGCGGCGCTGTCCGGTTCCGCGCCGGCCACCGTTACATCCATCGGATCCATCACGATTCCGGAAATGAAGGAAAACGGATACGATGATGCGTATGCAACGGCGCTGACCGCGGCATCCGGCACCATCGGTGTTATCATCCCGCCCAGCATCCCCTTCGTCATTTACGGCGTAGTTTCCGGGGCATCCATCGGCGACATGTTTATCGCCGGTATCATCCCGGGCATCCTGATCGGCGCGGTACTGATGCTGGTCAACTATGTAGTGGCGAGAAAATACGGCTACGGCACGTTAAAGAAATTCAATCTGAAGAGATTGCTGACCCGGCTGAAGGATTCCATCTGGGCCCTGCTGGTCCCGGTCATCATCCTGGGCGGCATCTACGGCGGCATCTTCACACCGACGGAGTCCGCTGTTGTGGCCATCGTTTACTCGCTGATCATCGGCGTGTTTGTTTACAAGGAACTGGATCTGAAGGGCATTTACGCGACCCTGAGGGAGACCGTTCTGATCAACGGCCAGACTACCTTCCTGGTAGGCCTGTCCCTGGCATTTGCCAGATACCTGACCATGGCTCAGGTTCCGGCCAAGGTGGCGGGTTCCATCCTGAATCTGTCCAGCCCGATCCTGATCCTGCTGATGATCAACTTACTGCTGTTAGTCATCGGCTGCTTCATCGATAACATTTCGTCCACGGTAATCCTGACACCGATTCTGCTGCCCATCGTCACAGGCCTGGGCATGAGTCCCATCCAGTTCGGTATCGTCATGACCGTGAACCTTGCTATCGGTTTCATCACGCCGCCGTATGGCGCAAACCTGTTCTATGCATCTGCAGTAGGGAAGGTATCCATCGAGCGGATCGCCGCCAAGATCATGCCAATGATCGCCGTGATGCTCGTCGTGCTGCTGGCACTGACCTTCATCCCGCAGATTTCCCTGGGACTGCTGTCCCTGAGATAATATGCAATATTCCAGGAACGAAGCGGCATCGTTCCGAACGCATAAAGGTTTTCACACATTGCGAAAAGACGTCTGCGGACGTCTTTTTGCATTTGGGTCTTTTCAAACGGCGCGGAGTGTGGTACAATAAATGCTGTCATAAGAAGTGTGATTCGTTAGCTCAGCTGGGAGAGCGTCTGGGTGACAACCAGAAGGTCGTTGGTTCAAGTCCAATACGAATCACCAGAAAAGAACCGCTGCAGAAGCAGCGGTTTTTTCGTTGCCTATGCGGATTTTGAAGAAAATCTATCAGGAATTCGGAATTGCCGAATTAACTTCAGCTCAATGAAGAAATCCACTATTTAATTCGGATAAATCCTGTCTTTGCCTGCGAAAGCACTGTTTTTCTTCTGCCGGATAACCCGTTTCAAAAACCGGCTATTTTTCAGCAATTACCCAGGGGTTTAGAGTGGAAATATGGTGTTTTTGCTTGTTTTTCTTCGTTTTTCGTTAAGCAAATCAAAGCCGGAAAAGGTAGGAAAAGTTGTGACGGATTTCGAAAAATATTAAAATCATGTTAAGGATTTATGAAAACCATATGTCAAAAGGAGGAGAAATCATGAAATCATTCAAGAAATTATTGGTTCTGGCAATGGTTCTGTCTCTGGTAGTGATGACATTCGCAGCCTGCGGCGGCGACAGCGGCGGCGGCGAAGAAGCCAGTGCGGACCAGACCTACACATTCAAAGTACAGTGCGCTTATCCGCCGGGTGACCAGGCTTATGACCTGCACATGCCGATGATCTGCGAAGCGATCACCGAAGCAACCGACGGACAGATCCAGTTCGAGTACTATGCTCCGGGCGCTATCTGCGAAACCGGCCAGATGCCGGCTTCCCTGTCCAAGGGCATCCTGGACTGCGCATTATCCGCTCCGAACGATACAGCTGCTATCGTACCGGCAGCTTATGCGGAACAGGGCATCCCCTTCTGGTGGGCTACACTGGACGATCTGAAGAGCTGCTTATATGACGGCGGCATGATTGACTATCTGAGAGAAGAATATGCGAAAGCCGGCATTTACTACGGCGCATGGAACGGTGAAGGACAGTACTGCTTAATGACAGACTTCCCGATCACTTCCGCAGATGATCTGAAGGGCAAGAAAGTCCGTGCATCCACCACCTATGCGATGCTGGTTCAGGAACTGGGCGGCTCCCCGGTTCAGATGTCCGGCGGCGACATCTACATGGGAATGAAGCTGGGAACCATCGACGGCTACATCTATTCCGTAGCTGAACTGGAAACCTCTTCCCTGAAAGAAGTCACCAAGTACGTTATGCAGCCGGCCGGCTGTGCAGGCGCTCCCTGCAACTTCCTGTTCAGCATGAAGGCGTGGGAATCCCTGACACCGGAACTCCAGGAAAAGGTCAACCAAGCGCTGGAAGAATCCTTCGTTTCCACCATGGAAGCAGCTGCTAAGATCGACGAAGACTCCCTGGCAAAAGCTCAGGAATACGGCGTTGAATTTGCGGTAGTCGAAGGCGATGCACTGCAGGCATTCTATGATGCAGGCGACAAGGTGCTGGCTTCCCTGGAAGAACAGTATCCGGAAGCTCAGAAAGGCTTTGACATCCTGAAAGCCTGGAAAGCGGCCCAGTAAAACTTCACATTGATAAGAGAGTCGTAATCATTGATTTGGGAGGAAGAGCGGGTACTCTTCCTCCCTGTTTTCAGTAAAAGGAGAGGCATTCAATTGAAGTTTCTGAACGTTCTAAGAAAAATTCGGAAAATCATCGATACCGTAGATGATTTTGTCGGCAGTATTGCCAAATATGTACTGTTGGCCATTCTGTTCTGCATGACCTTCGAGGTCATTGCGCGGTACGGATTCAACAGCCCCACCATTTGGGCGCTGGACATGTCCAAGCAGTTCCTGTGTGCGCTGGGCGCCCTGTCCGGCGGGTACGTTATGCTGTACAACCAGCATGTCCGCGTGGACGTGTTCTACGGTTCCTGGTCCGACCGGACCAAGGCGATCGTGGACATCCTGACCTGCGGACTGTACCTGATTTTCATGGTGCTGCTGGTGTATCAAACCTTTATCGCGGCCTTCGACTCCTGGGCATTTCATGAACGGGCGGCCACGGTATTCGCACCGCCTCTGTATTACATCAAGACCGTCATTCCCATCGGCGCATGCCTGATCCTGCTGCAGGCGATCGCCAAGCTGTTTCATGACATCATCGCCGTGGTGACGGGCGAATCGGAAGACCTGAGGATCCTGGATACAGGAGTTCCCGAACTGAAAGGAAGTGACGAATCATGACCTATCCGCTTTGGTGCTTCGGGCTCCTGTTTGGAGTCATGATCGCCTGCCTGTTCCTGGGAATTCCGGTAGCGCTGGCTCTGGGCGGCATCGCCACCGTCGCTATCATCATCATCTGGGGATTTGACGGCACCTACGTGCTGGCCAATTCGGCGTTCAGCACATTCTCCACCGACACATACCTGGCCATTGCCATGTTCCTGCTAATGGGCAACATACTGCAGCGATCAGGGATCGCAGACGACCTCTACGAAATGCTCTATAAATGGATGGGAGGCATCCGTGGGGGTCTGGCAATGGGCACAGTCGTAATCTGTGCGATTTTCGGCGCCATGTGCGGCGGCAGCGGCCCTGCCACCATCACCATGGGGCTGATCGCTCTCCCTTCCATGCTGAAGCGCGGCTACAGCAAATTCCTGGCCATGGGCTGCATCGCGGTAGGCGGCGTACTGGGCATCATCATCCCGCCCAGCATCCCCATGATCATCCTGGCCACTTACGGGAACCTGTCCGTCGGGAAACTCTTCTTCGGCGGCGTGCTACCCGGGATCATGTGCGCTATCATTTACATGATCTACATTTTCATCATCTGCAACATCAAGAAAGACCTGGGTCCGGTGGTTCCGAAGGAAGAGCGGGCAAGCTGGGGCGAAAAGATTCGTTCCCTGACCGCCATGATCGGGCCGGTGGTCCTGATCATCCTGGTGCTGGGCTCCATCTACACCGGTGCGGCCACCCCGACAGAGGCTGCGGCCGTGGGTGCGCTGGGCTCCTTCATCATCGCCCTGCTGAAGCGGAAACTGGGCGGCGGCGTGTTCGGAGACATCCTGAAGCGTTCCTTCATCATCACCGGTATGGTGCTGTGGATCCTGGTGGGGGCCAACCTCTTCAACATCGTTTACAACTACATGGGCGCATACAACATGCTCATCAACGTGACCTCCGGCCTGCCCGGCGGCAAGTGGACGGTGCTGATCCTGATGCTGGCGCTGAACTTCATTCTGGGCTGCCTGATGGACGACTTTGCCATCATCACCCTGACGGCGCCGCTGTACCTGCCCATCATCAACAGCCTGGGCTTCGACCCCCTGTGGTTCGGACTGGTCTTCCTGCTGAACCTGCAGATGGCCTATCTGACCCCGCCTTTCGGCTTCAACCTCTTCTACCTGAAGAGCGTCGTGCCGAAGGAGAGCAAACTGACGGATATCTACAAATCGGTCCTTCCTTTTATCGCTTTGCAGATCATCGCGCTGCTCATCTGTATCTTCGTGCCGGATATCATTACCTGGCTGCCGAACAAGATGATCGCATAAAACCGTCTGAAAAGCATGAAAAGACCGCCTCCCTTCGGGGGAGGCGGTCTGTTTTGCTTATAAAGGGCTATTGGAAAACGTCATAGGCCTTCCG
>JAEEGI010023723.1_pt1 | contig 12021 bp, 7 predicted proteins | sample 8958751 | NCBI WGS metagenome assembly JAEEGI01 (sample SAMN16246545, study PRJNA631951) | gut metagenome | biome: gut microbiome; feature: rumen; material: KS-attached | host: Bos | place: Iran: Karaj | collected 2018-10 | reverse complement strand
GGTTCTGGAACGACTACAGCTACGGCGTGCGCGAGCGCTATGCCAGCAAAATCCAGCGCTGCTATTTTGTCTGGTCATATTTCTACGAACTGATAAACAACGCCAACGCGATTCTTGCAGCAGAAGAAACTGCAACGGGCGACACTGCCGTGCGCGACTGCATCATAGGCCAGGCCTACGCCATACGTGCCTTCTGCTATTTTATGCTGATACAGTCTTACCAGCAGACCTACATTGGCCATCAGGGCAGTCCGGGCGTGCCGGTCTACACTGTCGCAACGACCTCTTCCAGCGAGGCCAAGGGCCGAGGAACCGTGCAGCAGGTATATGACCTAATCATTGGCGATATAGAGCAGTCGCTGCTCCATCTGGAGGCCTCGGGCCTGGAGCAGGACCACATTTCCCATCTTGACAAATATGCGGTGAACCTGCTCAAGGGCCGAATTGCACTGGTGATGAACGATTGGGACACGGCCATAGAAGCGGCCGATACAGCCCTGTCAAAGCCCGGCTGCCACATCCTCTCCCAAAGCGAGGCCTCCGTGGTCAAAGGCAAGTATTCTCCCGACAGCTGGACCACCGGCTCCACTCCCTTCAACGATGTCACCAGCGCCGACGTTCTCTGGGGAATGGAGATAATCTCTTCCCAGTCAAACGTATACGGTTCGTTCTTCTCTAATATGGACGCCTGCACCGATGTCTACTATGCCGCCGAAAGTCCCAAATGCATCAGCAACTGGCTATACGCGCACATCCCCGACAGCGACATCCGCAAAGGCTGGTGGAACGGCGACATCGGCATCCCCGCATCTGCCTGGGGCTATGGCGCCAACATCAACTACAACCAGCATAAGTTCCAGTGGAAGAACCAGACCGCCCTTGCGGGAGATTATATCTTTATGAGGATGGAAGAGGCCTGCCTGATCAAGGCTGAGGCACTGTGCCACGCCGGCCGCTACCAGGAGGCCAGGGATGCAATTTCTGCCCTGGGCGGCGAACGCGACCCTCATTATGCAGAGCGGCTTGCCCTTATGTCGGACTCCAACCAGCTGCGTCCCTCCAGCTGCGACGAGCCGGAGACCCTAATGGACGAGATCATACTTCAGCGCCGCATAGAGTTGTGGGGAGAAGCTGGCCGAATCTATGACATCCACCGCCTGGGCCAGAACTGGACCAGATCGTGGACAGTAAACGGCCAGGCCTCCAACCACTCCGACCTGCTGTCGCGCTATGCCGAATACCAGGCCTTCCCTTCTGACTACATTGAAAGCATTTTGCTCATTCCCCAGACCGAGATAGACATCAACCCGTATATCGAGGCCCAGGACCAGAACCCCTACGTGAATTAAGCGATGAAAAGGAATATCATATTTTTGATTGCAGCGCTTGCGCTGACGCTGTTCGCCGGTTGTGACAAGCAGGTTCTGGGGCCGGTTCTGGATGGGGCGACAGGCTTTTCCTTTGCAGCGCCGGTGCTCAATATGGAGACTGAACCTGCCGACGAGAATATCCTGCGCATCCCCGTTTTCAGGGCTGCCGGTTCAGAGGATATGGCCAATATCAAGTGCGAATTCTACGACCCTGAGACCAAAAGCTATGTCGCTGCCGACCCCGAGGGACGGTTCCGTCTGGCCACGACTCGCGTGATGTTTCTGGACGATGCCCGCACCGGCTATGTCCAGGTGGGCTACTCCAGCCTTGACGACTTTGGGATGACAGAGAAATACAGCTTCAGGCTCAGCATAGATTCGCCCATAACGCCTGGCGGCTACTCCACCACTATGGTTACCGTGAACCGCCGCCTCACCTTCGACTCTCTGGGGACAGGTACTTTCTACGACGAATTCCTTTTCTATGAGACCTACGACGTAGAGATCCTCAAGGCGCGCGAGGGCGAAATCTATCGCGTGATGCACCCCTTTGACGAAGGCCTCGTGGCTGAAGATTATGTGAAGAACGGATGGTACACCACTCCTTCTGAATATATCCAGATAGAGGTCAAGCCAAACGGCGAGATACGTTTTGACGAGTTTGCAAACGGTATGTATTTCCAGAAGACATACGTTGTCTACGGAGTCAATCCGCCCGAGAGGAAAGAACATCTTGAAGCGGACTGCTCCGGCTTTTCCAACAGCTGGCTGGACAGCAAGACGCTTAGCCTCTATCCATTCTACTACATCAAGGGCTACGGCTATTTTGACTGTTACCCTATGATCATCACACTGCCTTAAAAACAGAAAGCCCCGCAAAAAATGCGGGGCTTTTCTGTATAAAAAACCGGGATTACCAGTTCAGGATCTTCTTGAAGTCGTACTCCTCGGGGTTGGGGACAAACTTCTTGGCAGCCTCATAGTCGGCGGGAGTGATGTAGTGGCAGATGTGGTTGAAGTAGTTCTGCGCGGTGCCGCCGTCTATTGCAACGCGGCGCGGCGGAATCTTGCCGTCTGCCTGCTGCAGGTCTTTCAGATAGAGAGGATGAGCCTCGCCGTTGGCATCAACATACACCATACAGCCGGTCTCGCCCTTTGCAAAGAGCTCGTATGCGCCCATAGCCAGCTCGGTGCAGTAAGTCAGGTCATAGCCGATAGGATCCTGGCAGCGGACGTCGTAGCCAATCTCCACTGGACGGGTCTTGATCTTGAGGCCGATTTTCTTGAACTCCTTGTCCAGGATGTCGTTGAACAGGACTGCCTTGCTGATCTTGCCAAGCTCGGGATGGCCGTGTTCGTCGTAGGTCATAGTTACGCCGGCATTCTTGATTTCCTGAGGATCCAGGTCGTGGAACACGCCCTCTGCAACAACCACGGTGCCGTAGCCGATACCCAGGAGTTTGCGCTTCAGGATGGCGGAGATGGCCAGTTTCACAATCTTGTCCAGGTTGATGGAGGTCTTGTTGAACATCTCGGGGATGATGGTCATAGGGCAGTGAGTTGCCTCGCCGATGCCCAGTGCCAGGTGGCCTGCAGAACGGCCCATAGCGCTGATAAGCAGCCAGTTGCCGGAAGTGCGGGCATCCTCGTATACGGTGCGGGCAATGTGTGCGCCCTCGTCCTTTGCACTGTTGAAGCCAAAGGTGGGAGCGTTGCCGGGAAGCGGCAGGTCATTGTCTATGGTCTTGGGAACGTGGATGTTCTTTATGGGATAGTTCTTTGCAGAGAGGAACTTGGCGATGCGGTTTGCAGTAGAAGCGGTATCGTCGCCGCCCACGGTGACCAGAAGCTTGATGTTGTTCTCCTGGAAAAGGGCCAGGTTAAAGTTCTTCTCAAAATCCTCGTCGGTGGGTTTGAAACGGCTCATCTGCAGATAAGAACCGCCGCGGTTGAAATATGCGTCAGCCTTGAAGAAATCCAGGTCTTCTGTGCGGGGATTCTTGCTGAAAAGACCGCTGTAACCGCCGTGCAGGCCAATTACGCGATAACCATTGGAGAGGAATGTTTTTGCTACTGAGCAAACGACGGTGTTCATACCCGGAGCAGGGCCGCCACCGCAAAGGATGATGATAGAATCTTTCATATATCTGTGAATAATGTATTGCGTGCTGCAAAGGTAGAAAAAAACCGTTTTTTAAGTATATTTGCAAGTTATATTTCTTATAGTATGGCAAAAATCTCAAAATCGGCGGCTAAAGAGCGTATAGAGGCGCTTTCGGCAGAGCTTGAGCGGCATAATTACAACTATTATGTGCTCAATGCTCCGGTTATTACCGATTTTGAGTTCGACCTCAAGATGCAGGAGCTCCAGGCTCTGGAGGCGATGTACCCCGACCTGGCGCGCCCCGACTCCCCCACCCAGCACGTGGGCAGTGATATCGCGGGCAGCCCGGCGCAAAGCACCGGCCCGTCCAGCGAAGGAAAAGTTCGCGAAGGCGAGCATCGCCTAAATTCAAAAGCGAGCCAGAGCGAAGCTTTTCCGGAGCAGAAAGGGCCGGCCCAGCGCACCAAGTTTGAGCAGATAGAGCACAAGTACCCGATGCTCTCGCTTGGCAACACCTACAGCCGGGAAGATATGCTGGCCTTCTGCAGCAAGATAGAGGCGGAATACGGCAGCACCGAATACTCCTGCGAACTCAAGTTTGACGGCGTGGCCATATGCCTGACCTATGTGGACGGACGTCTGAAGCAGGCTGTGACCCGCGGCGACGGCGTCAAGGGCGACAATGTAATTGACAATGTCCTCACAATAAAGTCCATCCCCAGGCAGCTGAAGCCCGGAGACTGGCCCCGCGAGTTTGAAATCCGCGGCGAGATATATATGCCCTGGAGCGCCTTCGAAGCGCTTAACGCAGAGAAAGAAGAGATTGGAGAGCAGCCCTTTGCCAACCCGCGCAACGCCGCCAGCGGCAGCCTCAAGCTGCAAAGCAGCGCCCAGGTGGCCGGTCGCGGCCTGGACTGCGTGCTGTATCATCTGCTGGGAGAGAACCTCCCCTTCGCAACCCACGGCGAGGCCATTGCCGCCGCCGCCAGCTGGGGCCTTCCCACCAGCGAACACTCGAAGATACTTAACGGCGCAGAGGCCGTTGTGGAATACATAGATTTCTGGGACACCAGGCGCAAGAGCCTCCCCTACGCCACCGACGGAGTGGTGATCAAGGTCAACGACCTGCAGAGGCAGCGCCAGCTGGGCTTCACCGCCAAAAGCCCCCGCTGGGCCACGGCATACAAGTTCAAGCCCGAACAGGCGCTGACCCCGCTGCTAAGCGTAGACTATCAGGTGGGCCGCACCGGCGCCGTCACGCCCGTGGCCAACCTGGAGCCCGTGCCGCTCTCCGGCACCATAGTAAAGCGGGCTTCCCTGCACAATAAAGACCAGATGGACCTGCTGGACATCCACATCGGCGACTGGGTCTATGTAGAGAAGGGCGGAGAAATCATCCCCAAGATCACCGCGGTAGAGCTTGCCAAGCGTCCCGCCGGCGCCCTTAAGCCCCAGTGGCCCGAGGTCTGCCCCGACTGCGGCACCCCGCTGGTCAGGGACACCGACGAAGCCCGCCACTACTGCCCCAACCGCACCGGTTGCCCCACCCAGATCAAGGCGGCCTTCGTACACTTTGTGAGCCGCGACGCTATGGATATCCTGGCGGGCGACGCCACCATAGACCAGCTCTACAATCTGGGCTACATACACGATTTCAACGACCTTTACATACTCACCAAAGAGCAGCTGATGGCGCTGGAAGGCTGGCAGGAAAAATCCTGCGAGAACTTCCTGGGCAGCGTAGAGCGCAGCAAGGGCGTCCCCTACGAGCGTGTCCTCTACGCCCTGGGCATCCGACACGTGGGCAAAACCACCGCCAAGACGCTTGCCAAATCCTTCCCCGGCATAGATGACCTGGCCGTCGCTTCCCAGGAGCAGCTGGCCCAGACAGAGGACATCGGCCCCATAGTGGCCGCTTCCATTGCCGACTGGTTCCGCGAGGAGAGCAACCGGCAGCTGGTAGAGAAGCTGCGCGCCTCCGGCCTCCAGATGCAGGCGGTGGCCCGCGAAAAGCTCTCGAATGCCCTTGAAGGCAAATCCATAGTGGTCTCGGGCGTCTTCTCCATTTCACGAGAAGACCTCAAGGCTATGATAGAGGCCCACGGCGGCACCTGCCCCGGCAGCGTGAGCGGCAAGACCACCTACCTGCTGGCTGGCGACAAGCCGGGCGAGAGCAAAGTCAAGAAGGCGGGCCAGCTGGGCGTTGAGATAATTGACGAAGAGACGTTTTACCAATTAATTGGAAAATGAGCGCCGTGGCAGAGATAAAGGAGTTCATCTCCAAAGTGGTGGAGACGGTCAAGAACCTGATAGAGTTCCTGACCTACGATATGTGGCGCCTCGACTTCTCCAAACCGCAGCGTTTCAGCGAGAAGGTGATCCACCGCATCCAGGTGGCGACCCTCACCGCCTCGCGCTATTTCACCGGCCGGATAGGCCGCGAATCGGTGTTCCTGAGTTTCTATTCCGCTATGTCGCTGGTGCCCCTGGTGGCCATAGTGCTGTTCGTTTCCTGGAGTTTTGGTCTGGACAAGCAGCTGATAGAGATGATACAGCCCTACCTGGGCGACAACAAGCACATTGCCGATATGGTGCTGGGCTGGAGCCTGAATGTTGTGGGCCAGACGCGAAAGGGCCTGTTCGGAATCGTGAGTTTTCTGGCCTTCATCTGGATTGTGATCTGGCTGATGATAAGCATAGAAGACACCTTCAACCACATCTGGTGCGTGAAGCGCAGCCGCAACTTTTTCAAGAGCCTGGGCATCTACCTGCTGATCCTGATCCTGATTCCGTTTTTGCTGCTGATATTCCTCTACGGCGCCGGTTATTACACCTCCGTCATAAGCGAACTTAGCAAATACAAGGTAATCGACTTTTTTGCATCGCGCAGCTACTGGCTGATATTCTACGGCGCCGCGCTGCTGGTGTTCTCGCTGATGTACAAATTCATCCCGCACGTCAAGGTCCGCTTCCGCGACTGCGTGAAGGCGGCCATCTGGACCGCTTTGGCATTTGTATTGCTGCAGTACATCTACCTTGAGACACAGATGATGGTGACCCGTATGAACGGCGTCTACGGCGCATTTGCCGCCATCCCCCTGATGATGATATGGCTCAACTACAGTTGGCAGATAATACTTTTCGGCGTGTACCTGACATATTCATACGAACACGTAGACGATTTTGACCCGGAAAAGGACGAGCTCTTCAACCGGCATCGGGAACGCCGCCAGAAACGTATTGACTCTCGCCGCAAGGCCGTATCGGAACGTAAAGTAAAAGAAAAGGACAAACAATGAGCAGCAGCACCTTTACAGCAGAAGACGACCTGATAATCAGGCGGGAGTTCGAGGCCCTGCGTCTGGCGGCCCTGAAGCGGTGCGCCGACCAGGAGCAGTACGACCTGGTGCTCAAGGCGTTTGAGTTTGCCAACGAGGCCCACCGCAACGTGCGTCGCCGCAGCGGCGAGCCCTATATACTCCACCCCATTGCCGTGGCCAAGATTGTGGTGCAGGAGATAGGCCTTGGGTGCAAGTCCATCTGCGCCGCCCTGCTGCACGATGTGGTAGAGGACACCCAGTATACCGCCGACGACATCCGCCAGGTATTCGGAGAGAAAATCGCCTCGCTGGTAGAGGGCCTCACCAAAATCAAGACCGCACTGGACAACGACAGCCTGAAGGACAAGCCCACCCGCAGCCTCCAGGCAGAGAATTTCAAGAGGATTCTGCTCACCCTGAACGACGATGCCCGCATAGTGCTCATAAAGCTGGCCGACCGCCTGCACAACGTGCGCACCATACAGTATATGCCCGAATACAAACGGGAAAAGATTCTGAGCGAGACAATGTACATCTTTATCCCGCTGGCCCACAGGCTGGGTCTTTACAACATCAAGAGCGAGATGGAAGATGTGTGGATGCAGTACAACGAATCTGAGGAATACAAGCGCATAGAGGGCGAGCTGCAGCAAATGATGGCCACCAAGGGGGGCGCCATAGAGAATTTCGTGGGCGAGGTAGAGCAGATTATTGAAAACAGCGGCATCCGCGCCCGCATCATAAAGCGCCTCAAGAGCCCCTACTCCATCTGGCGCAAGATGCAGACCAAGAACATCCCCTTTGAACAGATATTCGACATATATGCGGTGCGCATTGTGTTCGAGCCCCGCGGCGACTTCTCTGAGCGCGAGCAGTGCTGGCACCTGTTCTCGCAGATCACCGGCCGCTACCACTACAACCCCAACCGGGTGCGAGACTGGGTCAGCGAGCCCAAGGTGAACGGCTACGAATCGCTGCACGTGACGGTGATGTACCAGGGAATGTGGATCGAGGTCCAGATCCGTTCTGAACGGATGAACTCCATTGCAGAGCGCGGCGTTGCCGCCCACTGGAGCTACAAGCAGGGCGAGATTGTGGGAGAGGGCGACTCCAGCATGGACCGCTGGCTCAAATACGTGCAGGATATCCTCGAGAATCCCGACGCCAACGCCCTCCAGTTCCTGGACGACGTCCATCAGGAGCTGCTCACCAGCGAAATCTATGTCTTCACCCCCACCGGCGAGTCGCGCCGCCTTCCCAAAGGCTCCACCGCGCTGGACTTCGCATTCAACGTCCACAGCCAGATAGGCTGCCACGCCATTGCCGCCAAGGTCAATATGAAACTGGTGACCCTGTCCACCGTGCTGCGCGGCGGCGACCAGGTAGAAATCATCACCTCCGAATCGGCCAAGGTGAAGCGCGAGTGGCTGGAGTTTCTCAAGACCTCGTCGGCCCGCAGCGCCGTGATAGAGGCCCTGAAGGATATGAGCAAGGACAATGTCTCCCGCGGTATGAAGATGCTGCGCGAAGAGCTGGCCAAGCGCAACATACAGATGCAGACCCGTGTGATACGCAAGCTGGTGGACTCCTACAAGATTACCGGCGGCAAGGAAGACCTCTACAACAAGATAGGCATCGGCCTCATAGATCTCTCCGACCTGGACACCGTGCTCAAGACCAACGCCCCGCAACGCAACGTGCAGATGTGGGGGTTCAAGCTGCTGGAAAGCAACTCCGGCAAACTTAAAGAGCGGCTCAAGGGCAAGGAGGTCGCCTTCCACACCTCCGGCTGCTGCCACCCCATCCCCGGCGACAATGTGGGCGGCGTGATTGGCGACGACGACGTGGTCACAATCCACAAGACCAGCTGCCCGGTGTACACCAACCTGGCCGCCACCGAAGGCAACCGGATAGTGGGTGTGCGTTGGAGCAAGCACTTTATGATGTCCTACCTGGCCCGCATCTCGCTCACCGGAATTGACCGTATGGGCATCCTGCACGAAATCACCAACCAGCTTAGCAACAAGCTGGGCATAAACCTGCGTAAAATCTCCATTGAGGCGCACGACGAAATATTTGAGGGATACATTGACCTCTACGTTCACGACCGCGCCGACATAGACAATATAATTGAATCCTTTGCCAAGATAAACGGCATAGAAAAAGTATCCAGGGTAGATATAGAATAGATGAACAGAAATACGCTAATAATGGCTCTGATGATAGTGGCGACGGCCCTCTGCTGCGCCCTGTCCCACTCCTGCGCCAACACCAAGGCATCCCCCACCGGCGGCCCCAAAGACACCATCCCGCCCGTGATAGTGGGGGTCAAACCCGTATGGGGAGACACTATGTTCCCCCTGACAGACGGCAAGGTCAGCGTCAAATTCAACGAATACACCGTGGTCAAGGACCAGGCGGCCATACTTCTCTCCCCACCCCACAAGAAAAAACCCAAGACCAAGGTAAAGGGCAAGGAGATCGTGGTCACCTTCCAGGACACCCTCAAGCCCAACACCACCTATACCATAGACTTTGGCCAGGGACTGGCCGACAACAACGAGGGCAACATCGCCCCCAAGTTTGTGTATGCCTTCTCCACCGGCGACACCCTGGACTCTATGTACATCTGCGGCACCGTGGTAGACGCCGAGAACCTGACGCCCGTGAAAAAGGCCATCGTGTCGCTCTACAGCCAGCGCCGCGACTCATCGGTGATGCTGGACCTGCCCGACGCGATAGGCCGCACCGACGACTGGGGCTTTTTCTCTATCCGCAATATCAAGGCCCAGCCCTACTGGATATTCGCCTGCACCGACGAAAGCAACGACTATCTCTACCAGATTGGCGAAGAGAAAATCGGCTTCAGGGATACCACCATCACCCCTATGACAGTGATGCGCGACTCCATATACGAGCTTTTGAGCTTCAATATGAAAGACACTCTGGAATGCCTCGCCCGCCAGGGTCAGGTAGAGCTGGCGGTGTTCAAGGAGTTCCAGAGCAAGCAGTACATCAAAGACAAGGGGCGTAAAAACGACCGCCAGGGCTATGTCACCTTCAGCGCACCCAAGGTAGAGCTCAGTTCTTTCCAAATCCTGGGCGTAGACTCTTCGGAGATCATAATGCAGTACTCTCCCCAGCGCGACAGCTTTGACTTCTGGCTCACCAGCAAATATCCGCCGGAGGACAGTCTGTTTATGACCGTTTCCTATATGAAGACCGACTCCACCGGCAAACTGGCCCTTACCACAGAAAACATCTCCGCCGCCATCAGCAAGGAGATGGCCGCCAAGGCCAAGACCGACGAGGCCAAAAAGACCGCCGAGGCCGACACCCTCACCGACCTCAAGATCAACCTCACCGAGGCCAATGTAGAGCAGGACGGCATCAGCCTGGAATTCACTGTGCCCATTGTGGAGATGACGCTGGATTCGATAGTGCTGCTCACCACCAACACCCGCAACCAGACCGACACCACGCAGATAACCTTTGTGCAGGACACCACCAGCATCCTGCGCTATCTGCTGCAGAATACAGAAGAATACAAGCCGGGCTACAAATATGAGCTCATAATCCCCGAAGCGACCTTCTGGGATGTATATCACCGCAAGAACAAGGCCGCCAAGAAAGAATTCCAGCTCCCCAATACAGAGAACCTGAACACCCTCACCGTGAACCTGTCCGGCACCAACGGAAAGCGTTTCCTGATAGAGCTCACCGACGACGGCTGCAAGAAGGTGTTCCGCAAATACGAGGTCCTGAAGGACGGCATCTACTACTTTCCCTACATCCAGGACGGCAAATACTCCATCCGCCTCACCGAAGACAGCAACAACAACGGCCTGTTTGACACCGGCGACCTGCTCAAGTGGAAGCAGGCAGAGCGTATGAAACTCTACAAGCTGCCCGACGGCACCACCAAGATAGAGATCAAGGAGCAGATGGAACTCATCCAGGACATTGACCTGACAACACTGTTTGACTGATGAAAAGAGCGATACTTACCATAGTGCTTATCACCGCCCTGGGCATCGCTGCCAGGGCGCAGGACGACGGCAAGCCGGGCGCCGTGCAGGACACGGTGTTCACCATTCCCGACTATAACGCCGAACTCCCCACCGGAGAGGATGTCCTCCGCCAGGACGTCAGCCTTAAGCCGGTGAAAAAATTCCACAGCACCCATATGATAGGCGTGCGCTACGGCGTGAATCTGGCCAGCGCCAAGTTCAGCCCCGACGTGCTCCCGGGCAACGTCCTTTGCCTGCACAACTACGGCATAGTATACACCTACTACAACGACCTGTGGGATATGATGGACAACTTCGGCACCCAGGCCATCGTGCGCCTGAACCGCGAAGGCTTCACCGCAGAATATATCCCCGATATGAAATATACCGTGGCCGAGGTGGACCTTATGGCCAATTTCAGAGCCAATCTCAAGCCCTTCCGCCTGTTCATAGATGCCGGCCCGTATGCCGGATACCGCATATGGAACAGCCGCGAAGACAGCGTCTGGAACAACGACGACAACCGCTTTGACTACGGCCTGATTTTCGGCGGCGGCGCCGGCATTATGTTCGGCCCGTTTGAATTCCACCTGGCGGTGGACTACAAGTGGGGCCTGAGCAGCTACTTCCACACCTACTACTACAGCGACGAATACTGGTTCTTTGCATATCCCCGCATATTTATGTTCAGCGGAACCCTCTATTATAAGTTCTGATGAAATACATTTCCTGCAACATAGGCGGCGTAGTCATAGGCCACGGCCATCCCATTGCCGTGCAGTCTATGTGCGACACCGACACCCTTGACATAGAAGCCAGCGTGGCCCAGTGCCGCGCCCTGGCCGCCGCGGGCTGCGACATTGTCCGCCTCACCACACAGGGCCTGAAACAGGTAGAGGCGCTGGCCGCCATCAAGGCCCGCCTCCGCGCAGAAGGCATCTCCACTCCCCTGGTGGCCGACATCCACTTCAATGCCGATGCAGCCCTGGCCGCCGCCACCGTGGCAGAGAAGGTCCGCATAAATCCCGGCAACTTCTCCAAGGACCACGCAGTGGCTATGGCCAAGTTTGCCGAATTGCTGGAGATCTGCCGCCAAAGGGGCACCGCCATCCGCATAGGGCTCAACCACGGCTCGCTGGGCGAGCGGATTACCTCGCAATACGGCGACACCCCGCTAGGGATGGTCCGCGCCGTGATGGAATGGCTGCAGGTGTGCG
>JAEEGI010023719.1_pt1 | contig 12022 bp, 11 predicted proteins | sample 8958751 | NCBI WGS metagenome assembly JAEEGI01 (sample SAMN16246545, study PRJNA631951) | gut metagenome | biome: gut microbiome; feature: rumen; material: KS-attached | host: Bos | place: Iran: Karaj | collected 2018-10 | reverse complement strand
ACTTGTAAACAAGTTAACACAAAGGGCTGAAATGCTAAATGATGGTAACTTGGCTGAATTGCAGCCGCTCTTGAGTGAAGAAGAACTCGCTGGGCTTGCTTTTCGAATGAGACCCGCCATATTGAACCTATGCGAGGAATTGAGCTGATGACCATCCCCAAGATTGTCCATTACGCATTTGTAATCCTCCATTATGGTGACGCTGCCGTCACCATGGAGGCAATCGAATCGATTCGCTCCCTAGATAGGGGCGGGCGTAAGGTGTCCGTGATTGTCGTGGACAATGCCTCGCCAAATAGAACGGGAGAACAGGTCAAGAAGCAGATGGAATCTTTGCCGGATTTCTACTACATCCACAATGAAGAAAATCTCGGATTCGCAAGGGGCAACAATGTCGGCTTTAAATATGCAAAGAATGAACTGAAAGCAGACTTTATTGTCTTGATGAACAACGATGCCGTGATTGAATCTGCAGATTTCTTTGCGCTGGTGGAACAGGATTATTCAAGCGAAAAGTTTGCAGTGCTGGGGCCCAGTATCCGTACGCCTGTGGGGAAAGAACAGAATCCTCTTAGGCTGAAAATGCTTCGTGGATTTAGGCTTAAGTTGACAGTGGCGTATTTATGGGTAGATTTGCTGGCTACGTTCCTGCTCATTTCTCCGATGATTTCTTGCTTGCTGAAAAAGTTCCCTCGAAAGCAGACGAGGCGAGAACTTTCCGCCATGAACAATGTGGAGCTTCATGGTAGTTTTTTGATTTTCTCGCCAGAATATATTGAAAAATTTGACGGACTCGATGACAGGACGTTCATGTATTGCGAAGAGGAATTTCTATTCGCAAGGTGCATGTTCAATAACTTGAAAACGAGATTCAATCCTGCAATTCGCATCCTTCATAATGAAGTGGAAAACCGTAAGGCGAGTATTCTGCAACAACGGAAGAAAAGGCTATTTAGAGTAAAGAACTGTCTAAAAAGCTTAAAGATATATTCTAGGAATGTTGTTGGGAAGATATCCTGAAAAATAGCCCTTCTTTGAATCCTTTCGCTATAGCACTTATCTTTCTGAGTCGTTCTCTTTCGAACAATACGGCTTTAGTGTCGCAGAAAATAGTGAAAAGAAACAGCCAAAGAGAAAATGCTGATATCGGATGCTTGCGGAGGAATATGACCCGATCTCGCGTCTGTTTTTCAAGCCTGAATGGGGAATAATTGTAAAGGAAGAAGGGCCCGATTCGGCTGATGTTGCCGAGGCTGATGTGGAGTTTTGCTGAATTAATGCGCAGCGTTTTCAGGCGGAACTTGTTTGCTTGTATGAAAAAATCAAAGTCAACGCAGTCGATAAATAGGTCTTCGTCAAAGCGGATGTCATTTGGTAATTTATGCAGATCTATGAGCGTTCCGGAATTAATAGAGCGCTTTACATAATCGCATATATTTTTTGCTTTTGTTGGGTAAATATTTTCGTAATCGATATTGTTATGAACGAGAAAAGGAACTAAACAGAAAAAATCCGCGTCAAGATGCTTTCTGTATTCATCTAGAAAATGCTTGTCGAAAGTGGAATCTTGATCGAGAATAAGTAAATAGTCAAAGCCGTTTTCTAGCCCATATTGAATTGCTGCATTGTAGTGTGTCGGAAGGCCTTTGTTTATGGGGCTGGAATGGATGATTACATTTTGCGGAAATTGAATGCTGGCAATATCTTTGAAATTTAGGGAATTGTTGTCGTAAATTAAAACCAAATCAATTTGTTTTGACAACTCCTCTAAAAATGACTTTAGGTGCCCTATTTCGGGATTGTATGTAACAATGACGGCTAGAATCTTAGCTTGTTTGTTCATTTTACACCCTTATTCCAGGAATCCAAGAAATCATTTTATAAAGATGGCTTAGTATGTAGGCAACTTGCGGGGGGAAGGCGAAAATCGCTTTCAGAGTAAGGCATGTTAAAGCGTTGTTCTTGTTCTTATGGAAAAAATGGTAAAAGTCCAAAAAAGAATTGTAGGGAATGATTTTGCTGCTGTTGATAACAGACAAAAAGCGCAGAAACATCATTCGCTTGTTTATTATGGCGTTCTTTAACGGTTCGTAAGAGTAATCTTCAATAATAGATTGTAATTCTTGGACAATCTCTTGAAAAATGGATGGGTCTTTTTTCTTTTTTGTCAAACCGCTGTTATGGATGCGGTAATTGTATAATTTGTTTTCGATAATTTGAATTGACGAAATGTGTTTGCAATATTTTAACGTGAAAATTTCGTCTTCGTTATATGGAATTTTTTCTGGAAAACGAATTTTGTATTTTTCAAGGATGCTTCTTTTGAAAAATTTATTGCATGTATATCCGAGATAATCGAATTGATTGTTGAAATTAAATAGCATCAACAATTTCTCTTGAATTTCTTCAAAAGAGCCTGTGAAATAGTTGTTTTGAGGAAATGGAAGGTGATAAGGAGTATTTCTTTCGTTGAAATAGTTAAACTGGAAGAAAACGATGTCTGGGGAGTTGCTGAAAGAAGAAATTGTTGATGTGTATGAGTCTTCTATCCAATCATCGCTGTCAACAAATGTTATGTATTCGCCCTGCGCTTGCTCAATGCCGAAATTTCTTGTTGCGGAAACTCCAGCGTGCTCTCGCTTAAAGAATTTGAATCGAGAGTCTTTCTTTGCATACTCCTCACAAATGGAACATTCTGCGTCTGGGGCTCCGTCAGAAACTATAATGAATTCACAATCTTGCAAAGTCTGTATGAGTAGCGAGTCAAAACATGCCCGCAGATAATCTTGCGAAACTTTGTAGATTGGGATGACGACGGATATTTTAATCATTGTTTTTCTCTAAAAAATATACGCGATATCCCCAAAAGTTTCTTTATTTTCGTGTAAAAAAACATATTTGTGCCAGTTTTTTCCCATAAGTAGGGGGTATAGAATAATTTTTTATTTAATTGTTCCCAATGTTTGACCGTGAAATCCCTGATTTTGTTCCGTAAAACAAGCATGTCCTCTTGATCAGATGGAGTCAAAGGGATTTCAAAGAGAAGCATCCCATAATATGTTTCGAGTAATGATTGAATGCGTTTCTGAGTGATTGTGTCAACGGACGACGCTTTTTCTTCTAGGATTCTTTTTAGAACTATGAAAAATTGGTGCCTGTTCTTTTTGAATACCTCAAAATCCATTGATTGTCCATCGCGATTAAGTTGATATTGGTAAAGATTTTGGGGAAGGTATATAAAATTTTTTATGTGTTCTAAAGGAAGTAAGTAAAATTCTGTATCTGTGTAACATATTCCTTCCTGTAGCCGGAGTTTTAGAGATCTCAAAAAAGGAAGGCTGTATGTCATGGAATGCATGCTAAGAAGATGAATCAGATTGTCATAGGGGATTTTGTCAAAGGCTTCTTTGGGCAAAATATTGTTTGACATGTCTTTCATTGAATACGTCACGAAGCGGTCTTGGCGATGTTCTGTTCGAGGCGTTATAATCAAATTGACGTCAATCGCTTCTGCATTTTTCAAAAATTGAATCAATTGTTCTGTGTCGAGCCAATCGTCTGCATCTAGAATGCGGAAGTATTTTCCGGTAGCTACCTTAAGAGCGGCGTTTATGCAAGATCCGTAGTGCCCATTTGTTTTGTCAATTATATTTACGATATCAGGACGCTTTTTTGCATATTCCTGCATGATTGAAAGAGAATTATCTGTGCTGCCATCATTGACAACAATGAGCTCTAGGGTGTCGGGAACATCATCTTGCGTTACAGAGTCTAAGCACCTACATAAATAGGTGCTCATGTTGTAGGTTGGGATGGCGATGGATAAAAGCTTTGTGGACATGAGAATCTGTTATTTGTTTAACTAAAAAGTATTTCCTATCTAACCTAATCTAATAGCAGGTATTTGCTCCAAAAGTTGTTAGAGGTGGTTGCTTGAAGATAAAGATTCGTGTTTTTGCGAGCTTTGCTATAATTGAAAAAGATTCCAAAACATAACGAAAAAAGATGTACAAACATAACAATTGTTTTTGCTGCGTTTTTTTCTAGTAAAAAGGCTGTTTTGGTCGTTTTATTGTATATATAGACCCTTTTCCTTCCTCGAAAAAATGGATGAAAGAATGGGGGTGTGGTGTTCATGATACATAAATCTTTTTTAAACGATGGTACTGACAATAAAAATAGGCTAATTATGGCATCTATTTTTTGTATGAAATCCCTTTTTTTGAAATATGTAGCTATTTTGGTCCGTTCTTTATTGGAAATTTCTTTTTGTGGACAAGAAATCTCTGAGATGGGAACTGATTGGTAATTCTTTGAGATTACCAGACTATGTGTTTTAATGGGGTCGTTGAATGTGTTTCTTGATATGTGAATAATGTCGTTGACTGCCTTATAGAAAAGTTCCCATTCAATGTAGCGATACGTTGTAATTGTGTCGATGAATCTTTTTAGGCATAGAAAGATTAAATTAAATCTGGTGTTGGCATTTTTGTCTCGAAGAAACGAGGTCGCTATACTATTTCGCGTGTCGTAGAAAGTCATATTTGGTGAATATTTGTTCTCTGTGGGGTGCCAAACACAAATACCATTTACGCTTATTACGTTTTCCTTGCAGCGAAGCCCGTATTCTATGTCATCAAAATGGATAAAAAAAGGTAAAGGGAGTCCGTTCTTTTGGAAAGTACCTATTGGCATGCAACAAAAAAACCATGCACTATAATTAGCTTTCCTTTCGATCAAATTATCTTTTACGGTTGTCCAATCTGTTAAATCAAAGCCTTTTCCGAGGATGCTTGGGAAAGAACAATGTGAGAGATTCCAATTTGCGCCACATTCATGTTGGATTATGGGGTTCTCTTCTTTTAACATGGCTCCACTAATAAAGTCATTATAGTGGTTTGGTTTGAGTAATTTTAAAAAACTTGCGGTTCTAGTGATTGATTCGGGCTCAAAACTGGCATCGTCATCCATTAATAAAATATGTGAGGGTTTGTTTATATCTTTAAGAAATTCAATAATGCACCGAGTGAAACCTGCCGCTCCGCCTGCATTTATGTTGGGATATATATGGATTCGATTATTCAACTTTATGTTTTCTGTTTCAATTGCTTTTTTAATGGTGTTGCCATTGTCGGCAATGTAAATTTTTATGTTGTTATATAAAATTGAATCTTTGTTTTCTAAGATGTGTGATTGTAGATTATTTATGTTGTATATGAGATTTTTTTCTCGCTTATATGTACAGATCCCTATTCCAAGATTGATAGCGCGAGAGTGTTCTTTTTCTGCGAGGGTGTAAAAGGAACCTGAAAAAAAACAAAAATCTTCTGAAAGATTGCCAAGCTCGAAAGAGAGTATGAAACTGTTTTCTTTGGAGTATGGTATCTCAATGTCAATTTTTTCGGTAAATGTCTTTTTGAAAAGGATCTCTGGTTTTGTAGAATCTTTTTTTTCTTCTGAGAAAACTATTTCGCAGGAACCTTTGATTTCCAACTGAAGGTGTAAGTTGCTGAGTGAAGTGTATTTTTCCCATTTTACAATAGGGAACGAATTGAAATATGTTTGAAAACTGAGAACATTAGAAGATTTCTTGAAGTACAAATCTCTTGTTGGTAAAGATTTGTTTTGTGGATATAAAATATTATGAATGACGAGCTTGCTCATATGCGTCAATAATATTAGAAAAGTTGTTTTCAATACAAAACTTGTTGATTGCGATAGACCTGGCCTGTTGCCCGATTTTTTTTATTAGGTTTCGATTGTAGAAGCATTCTTTTATTAGCTGGGCAAGTTCATCGTATTGATAATCTGTATAAAAGAGACCGCTAATGTTATTCTGCAGTAATTCGGGGATAGCTCCTTCTTTCGCTGCAATCGTGCAAAGCTGGGCTTGCATGTATTCTACAGTTACTCGAGAGAAACCCTCTGCGTGTGATGGTTGAATGCCGATGTGGTAGGACTTTAGAATTTGAGGTGCGTTTGTTACTGGACCTTTAAATGAGATGATGTTGCTCAACTTATATTTTGTAATTAGAGAATCTAACTCTTTTTTGTACGTTGAATCCCAGGGACCATAAATATCGCAACATATGTTATTCTTGATTTCTTCGGGTAAAAGTCTTAATGCCTTTATTATTGAATCTTGTCCTTTTTGTTTGTAAATATGTCCAACGCATACTAATTTTAAAATTTTTTCGTCAAACTTCGTCTGGATTAGGGATTCGTCTGTTTTGAGAATTCCATCATAGATAGGAATAATTTTTTTTGCTGGAATGCCGTTGCCTATTAAAAAATTTCCTAAGGCTTTTGAAACGGTGATGATTTTTGTTGAATACTGATTTACGTAGTCGGAGTAGTTGCTGACAATCATATTGAATGCGCCATTAAACGCAGAAAATTCCCTAAAATGCCAAATGTGTGGAATGCCCGTTTTCTTATATAAATATGCGCCAAAATCTATTGCTGATGTGTTAGAATGAATTGCAGTTATAGATGAAAAATCAATGTGTTTCTTTAGATATCTTAATGAAAAGAAATTTAAAAAAGGTCTGGCGAATATTGCAATAAAATGCCCTATAACATTTCCTCCTTTACTATGAGTTAACGGGAAATGTACACTATAGTTTTCTATTGCGTTCTCTTTGCAAAAGACGTTAATATCGTTACTGTGTTGAGTAACGATAATAATATTGTTAAATTTGTTTTTTTTGTATTGCGTTAAAAGCTCAAGCGCACACCTGCCTGAACCTGTCATCGAATCTGTTTCTATTAAAAAAAGAATTTTATTTGCCATGAAATATGCTTTTTTTCCCAATGTATTTTTTGAATTTTGAATAGAAATTAAAATTTAATCCGGTTATGTGCCAAATGAAAGGGACGAAATAAAGACATTTATTTGTCATTATCCATAAATGGGGGTGGTGTTTTTTTATCGTTCTGTACAAAATTTGCATGTCTTCATAATCATTGACGTCTGAAATGATGTCGAATAAAATCATTCCGTAGTATTTAACTAGAAGATTTAATGTGTAATTGTATTCTATTGAATGGAGAGGCATTTGCGTTTTTTCTAAAATTGAACATATTACTTTGGACAAATGGGATCTGTTTTTTTCAAACTGCATATCATCTACTGATTGACCTTCTCTCCCTAAGCGATATTGATATAGTTCTAGATTGTAAAAAATAAAAGTATTTGCATGTTGTAGAGGTATAAGAAAATACTCTGTATCTGTATAGCAAACGCCTTCTAAAAGAGATAAATGTATTTTTTTTAAGAGATCTAATCTGTATGTCATGGAATGCATGCTCAAAATTCCACTAATATCCTTAAAAACTTTCTTTCGAAGATGTTCTATTTGAAAAAGTTGATTTTCTTTCACATCAAGAGAAAAAACTTTTTTCCCTTCTGAAATCTCTGTCCGGGGCGTTATAACAAGGTCTGCATCTGTTTTTTCCAATTTGTTTATCATTTTTATCAACATATTGGTGTCGAACCAGTCGTCAGCATCTAAAGGCCTAAAATACTTGCCTTTGGCAATGTTTAGTCCTGCGTTTATGCAAGATCCATAGTGACCATTAGATTTGTCTATTATTGTTATAATGTCGGGTCTTTTCTTTTGGTATTTTTGCATTATTTCAAACGATGAATCTGTACTCCCGTCATTGACGAGGATTAAATCTAAACTAGATGGAACATCGTCTCTTGTTACGGAGTCAAGACAGTCGCAAAGGTATTTTTCCATATTGTATGTGGGGACAACAATAGATAAAATTTTTTTCGGGGAATTCATAGGCGTTAATTTGAGGGGAAAAAGCTAATCTATTTTGGATATGTGGGAATCTCTAAATGGGATTTAACAAGATGTCTTCTGTGAAGGATTTTTCTAAATATCAGTTTTAACGAAATACGATAATAAACGGCAATCATTGCACAAAGGATTAGTAATAAAATCTTTTTTTGAACATAGTATTGCCAAAAAGGTTCAATTAATAAGTCATCAAAATAATCAATTTTATTTTCTTTTAGAAAAGAATTCTTTTTTGCAAAAACCTTTGTTCGTATTAATTCGATTTTTTTAGAGCTTTGTTTGGATGTACTCTTTGGTTGATTTGTTGTTGTGTATAGAACTCTTCTGTCGATATGGATTTTTTTTGAAAAAAAACCGACCAAGTACGAATATTGAGTGTCGTTATGTATAGGAATTTCTTCAAAAGAAATTGATTTTTTTTGAATGAGATCTTTTTTTACCATTTTGCACCAGGGCTCGCCAAATGCATATTTTAGCAGAAATTCAGACCTTTTTAAATCAGTATTGCTTAGGTTTATGAAGTAATTTAAATGGGCTACTCGATTATGTAAATAACCTTCGCTTCGTGCGTTAAAATAAACAACATCTGCATCATATAGAGGTGATTCACTTAAAAATGAATCAAGTTCGGGCTCATAGTAGTCATCTGCATCAGCAAAAAGGATCCATTTTCCATGGGCTTTTGCTACACCGACATTTCTTGCGAATCCCGCACCTTTGTTTTCTTTCGTATAGATGATTTGGAGTTCTTTGCGAGATATTTTTTTGAGTTCCTTTATAGATTCTGCGTTACTATTGTCATCAACGACGATTATTTCAATGTCAGGACGGCTGGGTATAGAATCTAAACATCGTTTCAGCAACGAAGGCATATTCTTGTGAGGAATTATGAATGTGTAGTTAATCATTGCTGTGAATGTTTTGCGAACGATGGGTGCTTTTACATTATAGAAGCATTTGTTGCTAACAAATCAAGGGTATTGTCATCAACTTTTTCAGATACAAAAAAGTTTTTTGTTGAGTAGCGCATGCGAAAATCCTTGGGTTTTGGAACGTATTTAATTTCTTTGGGGTTGTAGTCGGCTCGTGCGATTCTTACGCGTTCTTTTTCAATGGTTACAAGTTCTTTTTTTCCTGTGATGGACAAAACCGTTGCATTTGGATATACTTGTTTTATAAGGCTTGACAAAGATTCTTTGTCGTATTCGCGAAGATGGAATGGATTCCAAGGTTTTTGATTGGTTGCTAAGCGATATTCTCTATTTGGTGTTGTTATAAAAAAAAGACCTTCCGGTTTGAGAAGCCGTTGAATGTTTTTTAAGAAAATCTGTTCTTGTGTAACATGCTCGATTACTTGGAAGGATATGATAACATCGAATGATTTGTCTGGTAGGTCTATGTTTGTCCCGTTATAAACGTCGAATTTGATGTTGTCGCTTTTGTATTGCTCTGCACAAGAAAGGATTGTTTCTTGATCAATGTCTATTGCATGAATAAAAGCTCCTGTTTTACTTAAAAAATTTGTTCCGTATCCAGTTCCGCATCCAATTTCCAATACATTGTCATTTTTCTTTATGTATTTAGTGGCTAATTCATAGGCGTACAGATGTTTTAGAAACAATGTATAATCCTCGATTGAATTGGCATAAAGTGTTGAATTCAATCTTTCTGAAGTTGCAATGCTATTTTTTATTTTTTTTATATCAATATGAAAAGTTTTAAGAATTTGTTGAAATTGAATGTCATTTGCCCAAATATTCTTTTGAAAAAGACCTGTGTCATCTGAAGACGATGTTGAAATAAAGAATGAATCGAAATTTAGATAATCAGGAACGACACGACAACAAATGTTCTTTTCAAGTTCCATGGCTTTGAACCACAAATCATCTGCGTATGGCGCTGTTTCCAAAAAGTTTTTTCCGTCAAGGTTACTCAAGGAAAGACTATGCGGCGGATATAAAACGCCACCAATCCCTATAGCGACAAAAAGGGGAGAAGCGATACTTTGTGAGTTGATTACATATGGCCATTCTACATAGGGCTTTAGTTGGTTTGTTTCGTTGAACTGGATCTCTCTAGCTCTTGTGCAAATTATATCGTGGGGATGTTTTATGTGTTCTGTAATAAGTACATCAAGAAAATTTGGTGGATATATGACGTCGTCATCTATTGTGATTATGACATCATCTTCATATAAAGATAATGACGGAATTAGTTTCTTATAAGATAAAAGATCTTCACAAAAGTGAATTTCTAAACCGCGTTTTTGTTGTAATTGTACCGATTGTGGAATTGTGCCTAGAGAAAATTCATCGCTGGCTAGCCATAAAAGAATTTTGTTTGGCTTGATTGTTTGGCGCATTATGCTTTCAATTGTCAAATAAACATTGTTGATTCTTTTTCCATAGGTTGTTAATGAAACAATAATATTTTTTGTTAGAATTTTTTCTGGGGATGTCCCTAATTTATTTAATTGATTAGTTTGATCGCTTAGTTGTCTGGATATAATTGCGAAGGTTTGTTCTTTTATACCCTTTTGAACAAGAGAAGTCTTTGATTCAACGATACCTTCAATTGTCTGAAGGGGGTGTCTAAGAATTTTTAGTATGTTTTTGATATACATATGGATGACCGAATAAATATTCACTGTTCCAGTTCTTGTAAAGGGGAGCCTTCTAAGCAAAGTTTTCCCCAAGAAGGATCCCACTTGCCAAAAAATAAGTGGTTTTTGAGTGACGCTTGATTTACTTCAAAAGATAAAATGTTGTGCTGACCATCAAAATCTTTTAAACCGCTAGTAACGTCTCCGACGCCTACATATAATGAAATAAAATAGTAGCCTAAAGCCAAATGGGGCGCTTTTATTGTATATTCAAATGTTTTGACATCGCCTTTTTTTATTGAGAAAAAGTGTCTAGATAATAGGCTTCCTAGAGGATTATCGTTTGAATCCCTTAACGTACAGTTTATACGACAGTCCTTTTTTTCCTTATTGCCTTTTAAAGTTATTCTCAGTTTAATATCTTCATCGGAAGCAAATACTGGAGTCTCTTTTACAAAGGAAAAGGAGATGAATTCTACCTCAAGGCTTCTAAATATTTTGCGTTTCGCAGCGTCTGCGAATACTTCATTTTGTGTGAGGTTAAATTCTTGTCGGATTTGATAAGTATTTATCACATCATTGATCTGACCTGAAAAAGCTAATTTTCCATTTTCTAGCAGAATTCCTGTTTTGCATAATTCGCGGATACTTCCCATATTATGGCTCACGAACAGCACGGTCCTGCCTTCGCCGCGGCTTACGTCCTGCATCTTGCCGATGGCCTTCTTCTGGAATTCGGCGTCGCCCACGGCCAGCACTTCGTCCACCACGAGGATTTCGGGTTCCAGGTGTGCCGCGATGGCGAACCCGAGGCGTACGGTCATGCCGCTGCTGTAACGTTTCACGGGAGTGTCCAGGTAGCGTTCGCAGCCGCTGAAGTCCACGATCTCGTCGAGCTTGCGGGTAATCTCGGCGCGGCTCATGCCCATGATGGCGCCGTTCATGTAGATGTTCTCGCGGCCGGTCATCTCGGGGTGGAACCCGGTGCCCACTTCGAGGAGGCTCGCGATGCGGCCCCGTGCGCGGATGGTGCCGGTGGTGGGGGCGGTCACGCGGCTCAGCAGCTTGAGGAGGGTGCTCTTGCCGGCGCCGTTCCGGCCGATGATGCCCACGACGTCGCCCTGTTCCACCTTGAAGTTGATGTCCTTCAGGGCCCACACGTATTCGCTTGCGCCCTTGTGCGCGCGGTCGTTGACTTCGCCCACCTTGAGGTAGGGGTCCTCGCGGCGCAGCACCTTGGTCTGCCAGAACCTGTTCAGGTCGTGGCTGAGTGTCCCGGTGCTCACTAGCCCCAGGCGGTACTGCTTGCTGATGTTCTCAAACTCAATGGCAGACGACATACTATCAAGTAATATAGATATTAGGGGAAAACCTGGAAAACAATTGAGAAAAAATCCGCCTACCTATTGACATCGCCACCCCGCGGAATTATATTTGATAGTGCACGGATGTGCATTACACATTTGCAAGAACCGATTAAGACCCGCAACCAGAAGCCCATTTGCAGGAAAATCGTGCAAGGCGAATGAAGCACAACCATGTTTACATGGTTTGTATTTCTGAGCCGTCGTCACGGACGCCCAAGGCGTCAAAGGAGCCGTAAATGAGC
>JAEEGI010023717.1_pt1 | contig 12025 bp, 10 predicted proteins | sample 8958751 | NCBI WGS metagenome assembly JAEEGI01 (sample SAMN16246545, study PRJNA631951) | gut metagenome | biome: gut microbiome; feature: rumen; material: KS-attached | host: Bos | place: Iran: Karaj | collected 2018-10 | reverse complement strand
CATCGGTCTGTGGAACATGCTGCAGAAGGAGTATATCTATCAGTGGTATACCTGCTTTGCAGCAGGTGCGGTCGTCATTTCGATTCCTATAGCGATCCTGTTCATTTACATGCAGCGGTTCTATGTAGAAGGCATGGCCGGTGCTGTAAAAGGATAATCATCAATCAACAGTTCACAAGAAAAGCACAAGATCTGATCTTGTGCTTTTTAATTCAGGTAATGAATGATGTTTTACTGAAGGATCGCCGAGGTATAAGGACCGACCTTCAGTTCACCGTTTTTGAATGATGCAACGGAGAATCCGCAGGATTCAAGAAGCTTGGAGAAGCGGTTGTCTTTTATCGCGATCTCCTGATCGGAGTTGTTGTGGACGATGTATGTTATTTCACCGTCATATTCAACGGTGAAACCGCCGAGATTGCTCTGACCCAGATCGAGTTTCTTATACTGGCCTCTGGCGATCTGGGGATAGTTTTTTCTGATTGAGATCAGTCTGGAATAATTCCTGAAGAGAGAATTCTTTTCGTTCATCTGTTCTTTGACGGTCCCGTTGATCTGATTTTTGGCTTCGTAGGTGCTGCCTTCCGGATCTTTCACCGTATCATCATCTCCCCACAGCATGGCCAGTCTTCTGTTGGCGTCCGTATTGGCACCGCCTCTGGAACCTTTCATGCCGATCTCTTCACCGTAATAGATGAAGGGGGAGCCCGGTGAAAGCAGGTAGAGATTTGCGCCCATGCAGGCCTGTCCGTCTTTGACATTCAGATATCCGGCCGATCTGTCCATGTCGTGATTGGATATGAATGATATCGGCATGGCTTCGGGATTGATCTGTTCCAATGCATTCTGATAGTTTTCCGTGTAGGAAGTAAAGCGGGAGATATATTCTGATTTGGCAGTGCGGGCAATGAGTCCGTCCGCCTGGGAGACTGCGAAGTTGAAACAGTTCATCTGGCTCTGATACTGGCTGATCTCGCTTTCGCCGCTCCATACTTCACCGACAAGATAGATATCGTTTTTGATCTCTTTCAGTTTTCCTGTATACCATTGCCAGAAGTCGACGGAAGCGCCGCTGCTGCTGAGGTAGATGTATTTGGCTGCATCGAAGCGGAACCCGTCGATGCCTTTGTCCAGATAGTATCTGGCGATATTGAGGACTTCCTCCCTGACTTTCTCGTTATCGAAGTTGAGTTCGGGCATGTCATAGGAGAAGTTGCATTCATAGATCTCTTCGGTATTTTCAAGGGAACAGAAGGATCCGTTGGAAGGCTGATTCTCCCTGGTGGAATAAACATAATAGTCATAGTAGGGATTGTTGTAGTCGTTGTTCTGATGAGCGATCTGGAACTGTCTGAACCATTCGTTCTGGGTCGAGGTATGATTGAGTGCCAGGTCCAGGATCACAAGGACGTTTCTTTCGTGGCATCTGGCGATCAGTTCGTCAAGATCATCCTGTGTTCCGAATGAGGGATCGATGCGGTAATAATCGATGACATCGTATTTGTGATAGGAAGGGGACAGGAAGATCGGTGTCAGCCAGATGCCCTGGATGCCAAGAGAGTCTGTTGAATTGATGTTTCCGTCATTGAGATAGTCAAGACGGCTGATGATCCCCTTGAGATCGCCGATGCCGTCATTGTTGCTGTCGGAGAAAGATCCGACAAAGATCTCGTAGAAGACCCTGTAGTTGTCTGAAGTCGTATCAGGCTGTTTTTTCTCTGAAGCGGAACAGGATGCGGTCATGAACAGTATCATCAGGATCAGAAGTATTTTTTTTATCATAATTTGTCTCCGATAATGTTAATCTTATTTTAATATTTACGCTAAAATAATAATAGAGGATTTAAAGGGGAATCATATGGAAAGAAAAAGAAGTGCAGGCATCCTTCTACCTATCTCATCTCTGCCGTCGGCTTACGGTATCGGCACACTTGGAAAAGAAGCTTACCGTTTTGTCGATTTTCTGGTGAAGGCCAATCAGACATACTGGCAGGTACTGCCGATCGGACCGACGAGCTATGGGGATTCGCCATACCAGTCGTTCTCGTCTTTTGCGGGCAATCCTTACTTCATCGACCTCGATATTCTGGTGAAAGAAGGTCTGCTGGAAAAGAAGGATCTGAGATCCCTTAAAGTTGAAGATGAGCGCTATGTTGATTACGGAAGGCTCTATGAGACGAGATATCCCGTTCTTTATAAAGCTTATCTGAAGGGGAAAGAGACCTGCAGGGAAGCATTTGAAAAGTTTGTGAAAGACAATGCATCCTGGCTTGAGGATTACGCTCTGTTCATGGCTATCAAGAAACACTTTGACATGCGTTCCTGGCTGGAATGGCCGGATGAACTGATCAGGGAAAGAAAGCCCGAAGCCGTGAATCGTTACAAAGAAGAATTAAAGGATGATGTCGCTTTCTATGAGTTCCTCCAGTATCTTTTCTACGATCAGTATGAAAAACTGAGAAAATATGCCAACGGCAAGGGAATAAAGATCATCGGTGACCTGCCGATCTATGTAGCCATGGATTCCGCCGATGTCTGGAGCGATTCAAAGCAGTTCCAGCTGGATGAGAACACCAAAGTTCCCAAGGATGTCGCCGGTGTACCGCCGGATTACTTCTCGAAAAACGGCCAGCTCTGGGGCAATCCGCTCTATGACTGGAAATACATGAAGACGACCGGCTACAAGTGGTGGATCGACCGTGTGGCCGGTGTAGCGAAGTTCTTCGATGTGATCCGCATCGACCATTTCCGCGGATTTGAAGATTACTGGGCGGTAAAATACGGTGAAAAAACAGCCAAAGGCGGCCATTGGGAGAAGGGACCGTCAGTCGATTTTGTCAAAGTTCTCAGAGACTGGTTCAGGGATGTGCAGTTCATTGCCGAAGATCTCGGCGTCATCACCGAAGATGTCACGAAACTTCTGAAAGAATCCGGATTCCCGGGCATGAGAGTATTGGAATTCGGAATGACACCTGACGGGACGAGCTATCACTGTCCGCATAATCAGGTCGAAAACTGCGTCTGTTATATCGCGACCCACGACAACTGTCCGATCATGGGCTGGATCGCGGATGCCAAACCGAAAGATCTGGATTACGCCAAGCGTTATTACGGTCTCAATGAAGAGGAAGGCTACAACTTCGGCTTCATCAGAGGCGGCATGTCTTCCGTCGCCTACCTCTTTGTCGCCCAGATGCAGGATTATCTAGGGCTGGGCAATGAGGCAACCATAAACAGGCCAGGAACGCTGGGCAACTGGAAATGGCGCATGCTGAAAGGGGAGGCAGACAGCGCTCTGGCAAAGAAGATCTCTCTAATCACCCATACTTATCACAGAGACCGCCAAAAGTAGCGGAAACGGCTTGAAAAAGCGCTTTTATCGTGTTATATTGATTAGGCATTGTTACTGAGTATGGACCATCTCCGGATCCATACACGGTTACAATCGAAAAAGAAAAAAAAGGAGAAAGAAAAATGTTATCAAAAGCTGAAAAGGCACAGATCGTCAAGGATTATGCCAGATTTGAAGGTGACACGGGTTCCGTTGAAGTACAGGTCGCATTACTGACGGCTTCCATCAACAGACTCACTGTCCACATGCAGTCCAACAAGAAGGATTTCCATTCCAACAGAGGTCTTCTGATGATGGTCGGTAAGAGAAAGAGCTTACTGGAATATCTGAAGAGAGAAGACATCAACAGGTACAGGGAACTTGTTGCGAAATTAGGTTTGAGAAAATAACATGGGATCAGCAGACAGAAATGTCTGCTTTTCTTTTGTGCTAAAATATAATAAACAGAGGTTCATTAATTATGGCACAGAAACTGAAAGAAGAACTGAGGGAAGCGATCATCGATGCGGCAAGGGAAGAGTTTCTCGAGCACGGATATGAAGACGCTTCGATGCGCCGGATCGCTGCCCAAGCCGGTATTACCGTAGGCAATATCTACCGCTATTTCAGAAACAAGGAAGATCTCAGCCAGTATATCCTTGCAGATACCTCAAAGGATATCGGCGGGATCCTGGACGGATTAAGGATAGAAAATCTGTCCAAACAGCCCAGGGTATTCAATATGAAGACTGATCCTGCACAGCTGTCGAAGATGATGGATGAATTCGCCGAACAGGTCGTTTATCTGTATCTGAACAAACGGGAGGAATTCAACATCATCATGAATGATGAGAAACAGAACAGGAAAATCAAAAACTGGTTTTCCCAGACTTTTTCTTCTCTGATCGATCAGCCTTATACGGTCATCGATTTTTCAAAGGAGAGAAATATCCTGGCGGATGCCTATGCATCGGCCGCTTTTGCGGGCATGAAACAGATCTTTCAGGAAGCCGATGATGATGAACAGACACTGTTTGCGCTGCTGAGACTTTATCTGAGACGTTTTATCAATATGGTCTGTGAAGAGATCAGGAACGGGAACGGATACTGATGCTGCTGGTAAAGGGGATCAAGCTTCCTGCAGGTGATGATGAATCAAAACTGCAACAGCTGCTGGAAAAGAAGCTGAAACATCCCGTCAGATCATATGAGATCCATAAAAAATCACTCGATGCCAGGAAAGAGCCTTTTTACGTGTATTCTTTGCTGGTCGATATCGAAAACGAAGAAAGATATCTGAAATACAAAGATATCGAATCATATGTGAAAGAAGATTTTTCTCTTTTGAAAAGAAAGATCGATGAGACGTGCATCATCGCCGGCTACGGACCAAGCGGTATCTTTGCCGCTTACCGGCTGGCTGAAGCCGGATATAAAGTTCTTGTCTTTGAAAAAGGCAAGCGGATCAGGGAAAGAGAAGAAGATGTCGAGCGTTTCTTCCGGCACGGCATCCTTGATGAATCATCCAATGTCCAGTTCGGAGAGGGCGGTGCCGGTACTTTTTCCGATGCCAAACTGACGACAAGGATCAAAGATCCCTTTATCGGATACATCCTGGATGTATTCGTGAAACACGGTGCCGATCCGAAGATCAGATATGAGAATCATGCCCATATCGGCACAGATGAAGTCAGAAGGATCATTGAAAAGATCACAGACGATCTGACAGAAAAAGGCGTTGTGTTTCATTTTGCCGAAGCAATGAAACAGATCGTTCTGGATGAAGAAAGAAAAGTGACAGCCATAAAGACCGATCAGGGGGAATATGACTGTGATCATCTGCTTCTGGGCATCGGTCACAGTGCTTATGAAACGATCATGATGCTGAAAGAAAAGGGTGTTCAGATCGAAAAGAAGGACATGGCCATCGGTTTCCGTGTCGAACATCCCCAGAAACTGATCGATGAAAGACAGACAAAAGGCCAGATCGAAAGCGCCAATGAGTATTTCTTGAGATACAAGGGAGAAAAGGGTGTCTATTCTTTCTGCATGTGTCCGGGCGGTATTGTCATCCCTGCCATGTCAGACAAAGAGACGATCGTCACCAACGGCATGTCCTATGCCGCCAGGGATTCGGGCATCGCCAATTCAGCCATCCTGATACAGATCCCGAAAGAGGAATTTGAAGACGGTTATGATTATCTCCATCAGATCGAAAGCGATGCCTATCATTATTCTTCCTCATACAGGGCACTGTCACAGAACATCAGCGATTTCATGAAAGGTGAGCTGAATGAACTGATTTTTTCATCGACTTATCCGTTAAAGACGGTCTTATATGATTTTAATCACTTCTTCTGTGAAAAAGATCTGAAGATCATCAAAGAAGCATTATATGATTTTGACCGCAAGATCCCCGGATTCATCGAAAAGGGGATCATGGTGGGACCGGAAACGAGATCTTCTTCACCGGTCAGGATCACCCGTGACAGTTCATATCAGTCCATCAATACAAAAAAGCTTTATCCGATGGGCGAAGGTGCCGGATACGGCGGCGGGATCATGTCCTGCGCACTCGATGGCATAAGGATCGCAAATGCGATAATATTGAACCATGAAGAAATATGAAAGAAGCGATGAGCGTTCCTATTGTTTGGGGATGTCGCTGACGATCGAAGCGCTCAAACACAGGCCTGAAGCAATCACGGAGATCATTCTTTCCGGCAAGGCAAACAGAAATGCCCAGTTTTCTTCATTGCTGGAGCTGTGTGAAAAAGAAAAGATCGCTTTCCGCTGTGACGATGAAACGATCGACAGGCTCTCCCTGAAAGAGAACTGCTACTGCATCGCTTTCTTTGATAAATTTGATTCAGATTTACAGAGCGATACACATATCGTTCTTTACGGTTTTGATGATTTCGGAGAACTGGGAACGGTGCTGCGTTCGGCGGTCTCTTTTGATTTTTCCGATATCGTTCTGATCGATTCCGATATAGATTACTTCGATCCCCGCTGCATCAGGGCTTCGATGGGCTCGATCTTCCACTGCAATATCATCACTTATGAGAAACTGGAGGATTATCTGAAAGATCATCCCGATCAGAACATTTATCCCTTTGTATCGGTTTCGGACCGTATGTTAAGTCAGGTCCGATTTGAAGAGCCATATACCCTGATCATTTCTCAGGAGACTTCGAAACTGGATGAATTATTTCAAAACGGCATCACGATCGATCACCGCGGTCGGGATGAGATATCCTTATCGATCCGTTCCTCGATCGTATTTGCCCAGGCTTATCATCAGAAACGCAGCCGGTAACTGCATCGGGAACACAGATCGCAGACGATCTTCCTGTTGCGGAAACTGCTGATGATCTTGTTATATTTATCAGATGAAAGGATATCCGCAAGGCTGTCCTTTTTCAGATTGCCCAGCAGATTGCAAGCGTGAGGATCCAGGCAGCATAAGGTCACATCGCCGTTATGATTGATTGCGATCTGGTCGATGCCGCCGTGACATGTGCCTTCAGACGAAATGACCGGGTCATCAATCTTGGGCCACTCAAAGAGTTCCTGATGATACAGATAGACATTTTCTTTCAGCTGAAAAGAACCTTGTTTCGCCGTCTCATTGATGCCGTAGCGTCTGATCAGAGAATCACGGTAGTCTTTAACATTCTTTGAAAGTGAATCTTCATCGTAAAAACGCAGTTCGATGATACTGTCTTTCGGATCTCCGATCAGGGAACCGATCGTATTGAAATAGTCTTTTTCCGTATTTTCATCGCAGCTGTGAATCGAAACAGAGAGTTTTCTCAGACACGGATGATCGAGAAGACCGGGATATCTGTATAACAGCGTCCCGTTTGTGACCAGCTGCAGCCGGAACTTTTTCTGATCAAGCAGATCCAGGATCTGTTCAAAATCCGGATGCATGAGCGGTTCGCCGAGGATATGCAGATAAAGATAGCTGCAGAAAGGCCTGATCTCATCGGTATAACGGTCGATCTCTTCAAGGCTCATGAAAGCATTTCCTTTCTCATAGGTACAGAAAGGACAGTTCAGATTGCAGGCATCCGTTATCTCCAGATAGACTCGTTTCATAAGGTCATTTTATCTTATTTTGAACAGATAATATAGCAGGAAGTGATTGTAAAAAAGCCTGTTTTATAGTAATATTTTAGCGATGAGGGAGTAGCTTGCGTATGTAAATACGTGTCAAGCCAACAATCTCGGCGTAAAGCCTGGTTTGCCTTAAAAAGCGAGACTCATGTATGACGCTTTGTTGTGCATGAGTAAAAAACAGCTCATGCAGAACATGAGTTTTCTTTTTTAAGGAAGAAGGGAGAAAAATGAATAAGTATTATCTGGAAGATATCAAAGACGTATTAAAAGAATTTGATACGACTGAAAACGGTCTGAGTTCTGCTGAAGCTCAGCGAAGACTGCAGCTGAACGGCAAAAATAAGCTGAAAGAGGCGGAAAAGACACCTCTGATCAAGAAGTTCATCGTTTCGATCTCAGACCCGATGATCATCATGCTTCTGGCAGCGGCCGCAATACAGGCGCTCGTCAATATCCTGCAGATGGAAAACGGCTTCCGTCTGTCGGAATTTGCAGATGTCATCGTTATCATGGCAGTCGTCGTCATCAATACGATCATGTCTCTGATTCAGGAATCCAAGGCGGAAGACGCCATGGAAGCCCTGATGCAGATGACGGCATCGACTTCAAAAGTATTGAGAGACGGAGAGATTGAAATCGTCAAATCCGAAGACATCGTCGTCGGTGATGTGATCGTTTATGAAGCGGGCGATACCGTTCCGGCTGACTGCCGTATCATGGAATCGCATTCGCTGAAAGCGGAAGAAGCGGCTCTGACAGGCGAATCCGTTCCGGTCAACAAGATCATCGACATCCTGATGTGCAACGATGAACAGAAAGACATCACGCTCGGTGACCGCAGAAACATGCTGTACAACGGCTCAACGGTCGTATACGGCCGAGGAAAGGCTGTCGTCACAGCCTGCGGCATGGATACGGAAATGGGCAAGATCGCCGATGCACTGACACTGGCGGAAAAGGAACTGACACCTCTGCAGAGGAAGATGTCCGAACTATCATCTTTCTTAACGAAACTGGTCATCTGGATCTGCGTGATCGTCTTTGCGGTCGGCGTCATCGAAACGATCCTTGTTTCGGATGAGGCTTTCTCATTCAAACTGCTTGGTTCCACTATTCTGGATACCTTCATCGCTGCGATCGCTCTGGCTGTTGCCGCCATACCGGAAGGTCTTCCGGCTGTCGTCACGATCATTCTTTCGATCGGTGTATCGGCCATGGCAAAGCGTCAGGCGCTGATCAGAAAACTGACAGCTGTTGAAACACTTGGCTGTACGAATATCATCTGTTCCGATAAGACCGGAACTTTGACCCAGAACAAGATGACGGTCGTCGATGAATATACAGTAGATAAAGATCTGCTGGCAACGGCGATGGCTTTATGTTCTGATGCCGAGATCAAAAAAGGCGAAGAGAATTCGACAGGCGAACCGACGGAATGTGCATTGGTCAACTATGCCAATAAACTGGGTCTGCCCAAATATGAACTGAATGAGAAATATCCGCGTGTCGGTGAAGCTCCGTTTGACTCCAACCGCAAGATGATGTCAACGATCCATCCGTATGAAAACGGATATATCCAGTTTACAAAAGGCGCACTCGATGTGATGCTGGAAAAATGCAGCAGCTATCTGAGCGAAGAGGGAGAGATCCCGATGAGCGATGTGCTGAAGCTGCAGATCATGATCAAAAACAAGGAATTCGCTTCCAAAGCGCTGCGTGTTCTGTGTGCTGCCTATAAGAAATATGACAAGATGCCTTCATCAATGGAACCGGAAGATCTGGAATATGATCTGGTCTTCATCGGTATCGTCGGCATGATCGACCCGTGCAGACCGGAAGTCTATGATGCGATCAAGGAATGCCGTTCTGCCGGTATTACGCCGATCATGATCACCGGCGACCACAAGGATACGGCTATTGCCATCGGCAAGGATCTGGGCATCATTGAAAATGAGGATCAGGCGATCGAAGGCTCCAAGCTCGATCAGTATTCCGAGGAAGAAATGAAGGAAGTCGTCACAAAGTATTCGGTCTATGCCCGTGTACAGCCCGAACACAAGACGAAGATCGTCAACGCCTGGAAGGCCAGAGGCATGGTCACGTCAATGACCGGAGACGGTGTCAATGATGCGCCTTCGATCAAGGCTGCCGATATCGGTATCGGCATGGGCATTACCGGAACGGATGTTACGAAATCCGTTGCCGACATGGTCCTGGCTGATGATAACTTCGCTACGATCGTCAATGCGGTCGAAGAAGGCAGGAAGATCTACGACAATGTCTGCAAGGTCATCCAGTTTCAGCTTTCGACCAACCTCTGTGAGGTCATCATCATGTTTGTGGCTTCACTGCTCAACTTTACTATCTTAAGACCTGTCCATCTGCTTTGGATCAACATGGTCACCGATTCGCTCCCGGGCCTGGCTCTCGGCATGGAGAAGGCGGAAGGCGATGTCATGACCAGAAAACCGCGTAATTCATCCGACGGCATCTTCGCCAACGGTGCCGGTATCGATATGGTATGGCAGGGAATTTATCTTTCGATCATCGAACTGGCTGCCTATTTCATCGGTCTGTATATGGAAAGAGGAACCATCGCCGGATTCTTCGGCGGAAACGACTGCATCAACGCGATCGCCATGGCGTTCCTGACTGTCAACTTTGCGGAGATCTGCTGTGCGATCAACCTGCGTTCCCAGACCAAGTCGATCTTCTCCAAGTCAATGCTGGAGAACTTCAACTGGTGGCTCCTGGGTGCAGTGATCGTGACTGTCGCGATCACGCTGTCAGCGATCTATATTCCGGGCCTATCCAATGTATTCGGCATCGTTCCGGGCACATTCGAAACAAAGGAACTGCTGGTCTGTGTCATGCTGGCACTGAGCACTTTCCCGGCATTCGAGATCGGAAAGATGATCCGCAGACACTCTCTGGGTATCTAAAAATTCAAAAGGTTTCAGATGAAACCTTTTGTTTTATAATGGATTTATGATTTATCTATTCTATGTTCTGATCGCCTATGCCTGCATCATCATGGTCTTTTCCTATGATTTCCGGGCAGGCAACGCAGATTATCTGATCATTCCCGGAAGCGGCTTAAAAGACAACAGGGAAAATTTCACGATGGTCAGCCGTGTCGATCGGGCTCTGATCTATCTCAACCGTTATCCCGACTGCAAAGTCATCGTTTCCGGAGGGATCACCGATCACAATACCGTTTCCGAAGCCTCCATCATGGCAAAGCTGCTGGATGACAGGCATATCAGAAAAGACCGCATCATCCTGGAAGACCGGTCAAAAAACACAAAAGAAAACATCCTCTACAGTAAAAAACTGATTCCGGAAGGAAGAAAGACTGTGATCTGCAGCAGCAATTATCATATCCTGCGCTGCAAGATCAATGCCCTGAAGTGCGGCATGAAAGTCAACAGTATCTTCTGCCGCAGTTCATATCCCGATCTTCTGATCCATCTGCCGATCGAAGAAGTCCTGATCATAAAAGATCTGATCGCCTGATCAGATCTTTTCATTCATATTCTTGCAGTAGAGATTGACTTTTTCCTTGTTGTATAAGGACAGCAGGAAGTTTTCCTTTGCCTGGGGGTATTCGTGGTAGATCGAATGGAGCAGTTGCTTGATGTCCTGACGTTTCGTGTAGCCGTCATTGGGACAGCCGGAAGAGACGATCGGGATCTCCAGACTCCTGCAGGTCTTGGCGATATCCGATTCAAAGGACATGCAGAAGGGACGTATGAATGTCGTTTCCGAATGATCCAGATACATCTTGGGGTCAAAAGTCGCCAGTCTGCCGCCGTAGATCATGTTCATGAACAGCGTTTCGATCGCATCATCGGCGTGGTGGGCAAACGCCACCTTGTTGCAGCCCTGTTTCTTGGCACAGTTGATGACTGCGCCTTTCTTTAATGTCGAACACAGCGAACAGTCGATCCTGTCATTGTGCAGATTGAGTTTCAGGATATCGGCGATCTTGGACTGCTCACAGACGATGGGGATGTCATACTGTTTGAACCATTCCAGCATGGGCGTCATATCGCTTTCACCGAAATTCAGATCGATGTGGATGCCGACGATATCAAAAGTCTTATGATAGGTATTCTCATAGAGAAATCGGTAGAGATACATGATATACAAAAGAAGGGAAGAATCTTTTCCTCCCGATAATCCGATACCGATCTTGTCATGGTCTTCGATCAGAGAAAACATGCGGTCTGCTTTTCTGACCTGTGCCAGGATCTTTTTTACCGACATAAGCATATTATAACCCATGATATAATCACTATGTATGGAGAATGTGCTTTTTGTAAACAAACCCTCGGGCATCTCTTCCTTTGACGTGTGTTTCCGTCTCAGGAAAGTCCTGGGGACAAAAAAGATCGGACATACCGGGACTCTGGATCCGATGGCGAGCGGCGTCATGATCGTCCTTTTTGACAAAGCAACCAAAGCCAATCAGTTTCTGGTATCCGATTCAAAGACATACGAGACCAGAGTCCTTCTCGGCGTAAAAACAGATACGCTTGACCTGGACGGCAAGATCATCGAAGAAAA
>JAEEGI010023714.1_pt1 | contig 12026 bp, 6 predicted proteins | sample 8958751 | NCBI WGS metagenome assembly JAEEGI01 (sample SAMN16246545, study PRJNA631951) | gut metagenome | biome: gut microbiome; feature: rumen; material: KS-attached | host: Bos | place: Iran: Karaj | collected 2018-10 | reverse complement strand
ATCCGTCGCGGTGTGCCGTCGCGGCGGGTCCACGGCGGCCTACCAGTGCATGAACATGCCCTTCGAGATGCTGAACAGCCCCGTCGTTACCTCGCAGTACTGGAACGTCGTGTTCGGGCGCGAAGAGGGCGAATGCGAGAAGGACACCGAAGGGATGCAGACGATGCGCACGCTCGGGCGCAACATGGCCTGGCTCCTCAAGAATCTCAAGCGCGGCGACGCCGTTCCCTGCACCCAGCAGGAACCTTGGCAGCCGATGCACTTCATAAGGTAAAGGAAACTAACCAATGGGCAATGGCGTAGAGAACTATGAACACCTTCCTTGTCTTCATTGGTGGCGGCATCGGTAGCGTTTTACGCTATGTGGTCGGGCTTTGCATCGGCGCGGCGGCGTTTCCTTGGGCGACGCTTGCCGTGAACATCTGCGGCAGTCTTGCCATCGGGCTATTCGGCGGATGGAGCGAACGCTTCGGGTGGCCGGAGGCCGTGCGGCTGGCTTTGACCGTTGGGCTGTGCGGCGGCTTCACGACATTTTCGACGTTCTCCAAGGAATTACTTGCCCTCGCACAATCTGGCCGCTGGTGGGCATTTGCTGTGTACGCACTTGGCAGTTTTTCAATCGGCATCGCCGCTGTCGCGATGGGATACTTGATCGCCAGACAGTGAAGAAGAAAGAGAATCGTTATAAGTCGATTCCCGCTTTTGCCGTTTTTACTTTCACACGGTAGTGCGGAAATATGGTACACTTTGCATGCCTTTCTTAGACGTGGTGTTCCCTGCGCGAGGAAGGAGGTACATCATGAAAGTCGGAGGAGAATCCAAATGAAACTGATAACCCTTGTTGTAGCCGTATGCGTGAGTGCCATGGCGTTCGCGCAGACATCAATCGCCGTCGGTGGTGTGAAACAGGACAAGGCGCAAGTTATGAACCGAATCGACGGCCTTCTCGCCGCGTCGAAGACGTTCTACCTCGCCACGGTGGACGGCGACCAGCCGAAGCTGCGTCCGCTCGGCGCGCACCACCTCGTCGACGGCAAGGTGTGGCTCGGGGTCGGCGAGTTCAAGAACGTCTACCGCCAGCTTGTCGCGAACCCGAAGTGCGAAGTGGTCGCGCTTCAGCCGGCCGGCGGGAAGTGGCTGCGCTGGACCGGCCGCGCCGTTTTCGCAGAGGGCGCGGAGCGCGAACGGCTCGAGGAGGTGTTCCTGACTGCTGCGCCGAGGCTGCGGAGAATCTACAACAAGAAGCCCGGAAAACGGATGATGTGCTTCACGCTCGTCGATTCCCGCGCCGAGCTCATCCCGATGATGCCGCCCGGCGAAGTCCTGTTGGACGAGACGGTGAGTGCCGGGAAATAAGAACAATGCGGAAACCATTGATGATTTGCGCGGCGGCGGTTGCGACTACGGTTGCTGCCGGCGGAACGGTGCGCTTCGGCGAGAACGGGCTTGTGGAGGGGCGTTCCGCCGCGCTTGCGGAACTGGTGCCGTGGAAGGCGACGGACGCGGCGCTTCGGCTCGTGGACGAGAAGGTCGAACATCTCGGCGGCGGCGCGTATGCCATCGTGCGCACGGTGAAGAATGTCGGCGCGGCGTCCGTCTCGTTCAAGGACGAACTGCGCGTGCGGGACTGTTTCGCGGCGGACCGCTACCTGATACCGTGCGTCAACTACAACGGCAACGAGTTCGGTGCGATCAAGACGCCGAAGGGCCTCTCGTGCGAAGGGCAGCCGTGGGTGTTTTCGTATGAGCGCACCGGCGTCCCGAGCTGCACGTTGACCGAGAACGGATCGACCGGCCTTGCCGTCTTCGCCGCGAACGACACGAAGGCGTCGCTCGTCAGCGCGTGTTCGCTGGAGCTTGCGGAAGGGCGCTACGAACATGTCATCGTCCGCCCCGTCACGGAGGCGCCGTACACATACGAGTCGAAGGGCGTGTTCGGGCCGCGCTACGACACGTACATCACGCTCGGCGCGGGCGAGACGTTCACGGCGAAGAGCTACGTGTGCGTCTGCCGTCCGAAGTGGCCTGGCTATGCCTACGCCTCGCTCATCGACCATGCGCTCAATCTGCTCGATCCGCAGCTGAAGCCGTGCCTGACGGACGACGAGGTGTTCGACCTCGGCATACGCTACGTCCACGCCCTGCTCTATCTCTACAGAGGCAAGTGGCTCGTGAACGAACACTACATCAACCGCATGGCGCACGACTGCGCGGCGATGCGCATCACGCGCGAGGAGATGGCCGAGCGCATGAAGTGGGAATACTGGACCGCAATCGGCACGTATTGCCAGACGTTCGAGGTCGGCTGGGCGGGTCAGAACTTCCTCAATGCGCGCATGCTCGCCGTCAAGGCGTTTGCGACGGGCGACGACGCGCTCCTCAAAAAGGCCGTCGGCGTATTCGACGCCTTCGTCGCCACGCAGTATCCAAGCGGACTCCTCCACACCTGCTACAACTTCAACTTTGACGCCAACCGTGTCGAGCGTCGCCCCGCAGACGTCTGCAACATGGGTTGGGCGGCGGCGGAAGCGGTGAGGATGAACCGGCTCCTGTCGGCCCATGGAATGGGCAAGCCGGAATACGTGAAATTCGCGCGCGGCATCTGCGACTTCTTCGTCGCGCACTGGTCGAACGAATGGGGCTTCGGAAAGAGCTGGCGCGTCGATGGCCGTCCGGTGGCGTATGCCGGAACGATCGGCGGCTTTCTCATCCCTGCGCTTGTCGAGCTGTACGACGAGACGAACGAGCGGAAGTACCTCGACGCCGCGCTCAAGGCGAGCGACTTCTATTTCAAGCGCGACCTTGATCGTTTCGAGTGCACGGCCGGAGCCATCGACTGCTACTGCATCGACAAGGAGACGGCCTGGCCGTTCCTGAACGGCTCGCTTTCGCTCTATCGCATCACGGGCGACGCGAAGCATCTGGAGCGTGCGGAAAAGGCGGCGGCGTACTTCACGAGCTGGATGTTCTTCTTCGACGGCGTGTACGGACCAGAGACGGACATCGCGAAGCACGGCTGGCACACGACGGGCGGAACGTCGGTGAGCGCGGAGCATCAGGGAATCGATTCATGGGGGTCGATCGCCGTGCCCGACCTTGTAGAGCTTTCGGAACGGACGGGCGACGCGAAGTGGCGGCGGATCGCGGGTCTCATGTGGGCGAACGCCATGCAGTGCATCACGACGCGCCTTGGCGAGTTCTACCACGGCCAGCAGCGTCCGATCGGTTCGCAGAGCGAGGCCTGCTTCCAGGCGCGGTTCACGAAGTACCGCCCCGTGATCGAGGCGGGATATTTCAGCGACATCCTTGCGCCCTGGCCGAGCGCGTTTCGCATGTGGACGGTGGAGCGTCTTCACTCAAAAGGCATTCGCATGCGATGAATCGGGAATGTCGAAACGGATAAGAGATGTTTTTATTTTCACAGAAAGGCCAACCAGTTATGAATACTGACATGATGATTGCTATCCGCAAAACGCTGAAGTTCGCGTTCTGCGCGGCGGCGGTTCTTGTCGTGGCGACCGCCGAGGGCGCGCTTCGCGCGTGGGAGCCGAAGGACTACGTGCGATCGTCGCTCATGCTCCATCTCGACGGCATCCGCAACGCGGGAGCGGACATAGACCACTCCACGAACGCGACGACATGGGTTGACCTCTCCGGGAACTCTCGGGACGCGTCCTTGACCATTGTCGAAGGCGGAAGCGGCAACGTCTGGAAGGAGAACGGCTTCTATTTCAACACCAGCGCGGTGTTCGTTACCTCGGCCGCCTTCACATTCGGCACGAACTACACGTTCGAGTTGCTTGTGGACGCGCCTGGCGGCGCCAGCGGCCAGCCTCTGACCTGCGCCACCTTCGTCTCGCATCTCGGCGGCTACGTAAGGGGGGCTGTGGTCTACAAGCAAGGAGCGCTTACGCTTCTTCACCAGACGGACAACCTCATCGGCAACGCGTGGAACACGCGTTCGGGAATCTATTCGCCCGCATCCTTCACCTACCTTACGGCGGTTCGCAACGGCACGCGGGCGTGCGTGTTCACGGGCACGGAATATCCCACGAACACCGAGAACAGCAGTAACGACCATGCCATGCGCGTCGGCTGGTCATACGGGTCGAAAACCGTCACCTCAGCGGCGGTCGTGTGGAGCATTGGCGGATACCTTGAAGGCGGCGACTCGGCCGAGAAGCCGGACAACAAGTACGTCAAGGGCACGATGAAATCGGTGCGCCTGTACGACAAGATGCTCACCGAGGCGGAACTCGCGTGGAACCGGGCGATTGACGATTCGCGGTTTTTCACCAAGGCCCGCGCAATTGCGGCGGAACCGGTGGCGGAGGCCATTCCCGACGCGGTGGTGGCAACGGCCGTGGCAGGGGCCGAGGGTGTGGAAGAGTGCGGCTCATACGTTGTCGACGAGACGGCTGGCCACGTGTTTACCGCCGTGTCCGCGTCAGTCGGCGGCACTGTCTATGCCTGCACGGGATACACGCTGGAAGCGTGGGATGCCGACGCGGGTGCCTGGGGGCCTGCGGTTCCGCACCCGGGCGAATACGCCTGCGCCGTCGCGTCTGGGGACAAGGTTCGCATCACCTGGCAGTGGAGCGCGGCGTCCGGCACGCTCGTGCCGGCGGTCATGGCATACGTCCAGGACGGGCTGAAGCTCCATTACGACGCCATCTGCAACGACGGCGCGCTGGCGCAGCACAATCCCGACGCGACGAGGTGGAGGGACCTCTCCGAATCGCGCAACGACCTCGTGATGTGCCACTACGACGGCAACGACGTGGCGGTGGAGGGACTTAACGGCAAACGCTGGCTGTCCGACGGGTTCGACTTCGACTCCTACAGCTATGGCGCCACGGCGCGCAGCCAGGAACTGGGGACGAACTACTCGGTCCAGATCCTGTGCGACGTGACAAAGAACAACCTGACCGCGCTCGAGATGCCCGACGGCGCGACGTTCTTCGGCGGAGGCAAGCTGCAGTCGGGGAGCATCTGGTTCAAGAAAGACAGCACGTTGCAGTACATCATCGACGACGGCATAGGAACGCTGTGGAATACGCGGTCGTATCTGAACGACACCGCGTGGAAATACATCACGGGGTTGCGCAAGGGAGACCGGACGGCCCTGATCACCGGCACGACGGTTCCGGCAGACGACGCGCTCAACAGGGTGACGGGCTGGTCCGTGGGCACGAAGAACGTTTCCGTAGGGGCAATCACTTGGTACGTAGGCGGGCACATGTCGCCGGCAGGCCGCACGAACGGACACGTCCTCATGGGCGTGGTCAAGTCCGTGCGCGTCTACGACCATGTCATGTCAAACGAGGAGCTGGCCAGAAACCGCACGCTGGACGAGATGCGCTTCTTCGGCGCGAAGATGCCTGGCACGGTCGAAGTGGCGAATTCGATCGCCGGAATGGCGGGGCGCGAACCCGACGGAACATACGTCGCCGACGGGTGGACGTTCATTGCCGGAACGACGACGAATTCCGTGCGCGGCATCGACTGGGCCTGCGTGGGCTGCGTGCTCCAGACATGGGATGCCGCAACCTCCTCCTGGGGAGCGGAAACGCGCTTGTCCGCGACGGAATGGACGTCGCCATCCGGCAACGACTTCGCGCCATGCCGTCTGACGTGGCTGTGGCAACCGGTGCGAGGTGCCCGTCGCGCATCCGGCTACACGACAGAGGACTATGTGTCGTCGGAGTTGCTGTTCCACCTCGACGGCATCCGCAACGCCGGCATTGGCGCGGTGCACGACCCGAACGCGACGACGTGGAAGGACCTTTCCGGCAACGGCTTTGACGCGTCGCTGAACGTCCACGAGGACGGGACCGGCAACGAATGGCGGGAAGACGGCTTCTATTTCAACGCCAGCGCGGCCTTCGTCACGACGGCGTCGTTCGCGCTCGGCACGCAGTATACGATGCAGATCCTGGCCGACGCCCCGACTTCCCAGCCGAATACTTTCGGCACGTTCGTTTCCCCCGGCGACTTCAACACCGGCACCATTCTGTACAAGAAGTCCCAAGCCGGGCTCCTCCATCAGACGGACGACACTATCGGAAACGCATGGGATACACGTCCCGGCATAGACTACCCCCCGTCGTTCGGGTACATGACGGCAGTCCGCGACGAGAGTCGCGCATGCATATTCACCGGGACCGAGTATCCGGTGAACACGACGAATGAAGCGGGCTACGTTCTCCGCCGTGGCTGGTGCTACGGCACGAAGAACAGCGTTGCCCTCGCGAAGAGGTGGACGGTCGGCGCGTTCTTGACCAACGGCGTCAACCCCAACGTCAACTACTTCCTCAAGGGCAAGATCAAATCCGTGCGCGTGTACGAGCGGGTGCTTTCCGAAGACGAGCTGGCGTGGAACCGCAAGGTGGACAACGCGCGCTTCTTCGGAATGCTCTCCGCCACCAACGTGGTGGTCGAAGGCAAGTTCGACGACTATGCCGGAGACGCGCCGGGGGCGTACGAGGTGTTCGGCTCGCACACGTTCACGGCGTCTGACGCGACGGACAACAAGGGCAAGTCGCGCAAGATCCTCGGCTACACGGTACAGGCGTGGAACGGAAACGACTGGGGCGCGGAGGAGTATCATGCGGGTGCGTCGTACGAGTACGTCGTCGGCTCGTCGCCAGCCAAGGTGCATCTCACGTGGCAGTGGCAATCTGCCGGCACCATTGTCATTGTGCGGTAGGGCGAGCACCCCGTGCGCGCCGAAAAGAAGGAACAGAGTTACGATGAAGAAGATTGTCTGTGTGGCATGTGTGGCGGCGGTCGCGGCGAGCGCGATGTTGCCGTTGCCCGTGGTGGCCGATACGCTCACGTGGAAGGGCGGCGCCACGGGGCAGTTCTCCGCGCCGTCGAACTGGACGAGCGCCAACACGGGCACCACGTCCACGCTCGGGCCGCAGCCGGGCGACACGGTGAAGTTCACGAAGATTGTCGGACTCGACGCGGAGACGTTCAACATCGGTTCCGCCGGACTGACAATCGACAACTCTATGATCCTCTCCAACAAGGTCGTGTTCACCGGTTCGGGCAAGGTCGTGAAGAAAGGCAATGGCGAGTTGAGGGTCATGTCGACATGCACCCACACGGGCGGCACGCGCATCGAGGCCGGCGTGTTCAACTTCAACACGTCGTCCATCAAGACGTTCGGCACGGGGAAGATCGAGGTCGTTCGCAACGGCACGTCCAACAACAGGGCGCAGCTGAATTTCACCCCTTGGGGTGGCGGGTTGACGAACGAAGTGGAAATCATCGGCGCAGTCAGCACCTACGTGCCGATCACCTGTTCCAACCGCGCGACGCTCTCCGGCCCGGTCTCGGCGGACGGCGACTTCAAGATATCCAGCGGCTACGGCGCAATCCGCTTTGAGAAATCCATATCTGCGCCCGGGAAGACAGTCGAAATCAGTTGCACGAGCGCATATAACAAAGGTGACAACGATACGATACTCTCGGGGACGATTGACGCTTCGTTGAAGAAGACGGGCGCGAGAACGTTGCGGCTCAAGGGCAACTCGCCCGGCATTGACAACGCGCTGACGCTCACTGACGGCGCCACGATCCTCGACGCCGTTTGCGTCTGGGGCGGTACGAACGTGGTGGTGAGCGGCGGCGTGACGAACGTACTGACGATCACCGCCGAAAGCAACTTCTCCACGCCGCCTGTCATCCGGCTGCTGGACGGCGCCAAGCTGAACTTCCCGCAAGTGGCGGTGCGCGTGGCGGAGCTATGGATCGGCGACGTCCGGCAGGAAGACGGCTGCTACGTGGCGGAGGACTTGCCGGAAAGTCTGACGGGCGCCGGCGGTCTGTTGATCGTGGGGCAGGTGGCCGGCAAGGTGTGGACGGGCGGCGTGAGTGGCCTCTTCTCCGCTGGCAGCAACTGGTCGGACGGCCAGCCGCCCGCCCCCGGCGACACGCTCATCTTCCCCCGTACCGTCAACCTCGAGGCGGAGGCAACCGACATCGGCGCGCAGGGCATGACGTTCTTCGTGAAGCAATGGTGCACCGTGACGAACAACAACGCCTTCACGGGCAGCGGTCTCCTGACAAAGTTCGGTCGCGGAACGCTCCGGGCGAAGGTCGCCATGTCCACCACGGGGGGCATCAAGGTACGTGATGGCTCAATCTACCCTGAAAAGAGCAATCCGTTCGGCACGGGGACGATTGAGATCGACGCGACGGGCGGCACGGCGCCTCTGCTCGACTCCGGCATCTGGGGATGCACCGTGAGCAACCGCGTGAAAGTCACGGGGGCGAGACAGTCACTCCATGTCATCCAGTTCACGAACGCTCTGACGCTGACGGGGGACATCGAGTCCGACAGTGATTTCTACGTCGATGGCGCATACGGTCCGCTGACGTCTTGGGGCTCAATCTCCGCGCCCGGGAAGACGATGCTGCTTCGCATCAACGGGCGGAATGCAGGTGCCGTAACGTCTTATCTCTACGGCTCGGTGGACTGTTCCGTCGTGGTGACGTCACTTAGCATCTGCGGCATTCTGGAAATGCGGGGGGTGTCGTCGAACGTCGTGAACACGCTCACGGTGAATGCCGCGACGAACAGGCTGACGGCGACGGCGTACTGGGGCGGCACGAACGTGGTGGTGCGGAAGACGGACACGTTCCCGGCGCATCTGATCCTCCAGGGCGAGAACAACCTCAATCCGGAGACGACGCTGACGTTGGCGGACGGCGGCACGGTGGAGGTGGCGTCCGGCAAGAAGGTGTGCGTGGCGCATCTCGTGACGGACGGCGTTGCACAGCGCAACGGGGTCTATAGGGCCTCCAACCTGCCGGGCTATATCCTCGGCAGCGGCCGGATCCAGGTGGGAAATTCCGGCGCGATCATCGTATTCCGGTAGGACGTCGCCGCCGAGACGGCGGCTCTCCATGCGGTCGCAACAAGTTGCGACCGCATGCCAATACACTTTCGCCTTGCGAAAAAAGGCTGGAATGTGATATGATAGCCGCACGTAGAACTGGAATTAGGTGAATTCTGCGCGCCGCGAGAGCGGTGCGCGCCGAAGAAAGGAAGCGCAGATTGAAAAAGATTGCACGGTTTGTGGCAATGGGCGTGGCGGCGGGCGCAATTGGCGCTGCGCACGGCGAGGCGCTGACGATAGACGTCCCCGCCGGCACGACGAACTCCTACACGACCGCGATCGGCTCGTCCGTGACGTCGATCACCAAGACGGGCGGCGGGCGGCTGCACCTCGCGCAGGGCACGACGCAAAACGCGTTTGCGGGGCCAATCAACATCGACGGTGGCACGCTCGGCGCCGACACGCCGCCCAACTTCGGCAAGCCGACGACCGTGACGGTCGCGAATGGCGCGACGTTCGACCTTTCGGCGATGGCGGGAAACAATTCCGCCGGGTCTCTTGCCAATGCGAACCTCGTCATTGCGGGCTACGGCGCGGGCGATGCCGGCGCGTTCCGCCGCGCGACGGGCAGCGGACAGGATTACCTTCTGAAGAACATCACGCTGACGGCCGATTCGATGTTCTACAATGCCGTTCGTTGCGGCGCATCCGGCGGGACGATCGACCTCGCCGGCCATACGCTCGAGAAACGCGGCGGCGGCGAGTTCCTGTTCAACGGCGCGGCGGTGAGGAACATGGGCCGGTTGATCGTGAACGGCGGCACGTTGACGATCCAGGGAACTGGTTGCCGTTTTGACGGCGACGAGTCGAATGTCGTTTGGGGCAAGAGCGGCACGCTCACCCTGTGGACGACGCCAGGGATTGAGTACGCACCGAAATGGACGCTCGTGGTGTCCAATACCTTTACTCTCGCAACTGGATCTGTCTACGGTCAGGGGAACGTCTGGAACGGGCCAGTGGAAGTGGAGTCCAACGCGACGCTCTATGTCAGCTTCTGGGATGCCAACGCCAACACCACGCTGGCGGGACCGGTCCGGAACCGAGGAACGCTGATAAAAAACGCCTATGGCACGCTAGTCTTCTCCGGGGCGACGACAACGAATCACTACATCAACGGAAACGCACGAATCCGCTACACGGGTGACGGGACGGGGCGTCATGAAATTGGCGCGTGCACGATTGCCAATTCCTTCGGACGGATAGATTTCGAGAACGCGGGTTACGTACACCTCTACAACAACACGTTCTGGATGGCCGGGAACGGGAACAACTTGAACACGATTTCTGTCTCCAACACTGTCCTCGAAGGCCTTGTCGGCAGTTCCTACAGGGCGATCCGTCTGGGTTGTGATGCTGGTTACAACGGGCGGTTGATCGTCGAGAACGGGGGCGTGGTATCGAACAAGCTGACCATCGGCCACCTCGGGCGCGGCGCGGTCTACCAGCGCGGCGGCGAGGTCTACTGGAGAGCGGACGACAGCAGCGCGTCCGAGACCTTTGGCTCGTACAACTACGGGTTCTACGGACTGGACGCTGGAGTCTGCACTCGTATAGGCTGGATGGGGACGGGTATCTGGAGCACGAACTCCTGCAGCTTCTTCGTGCAGCGCGGCGGCATGTTCAAGTCTATCAACGGCACGATGACAATGGGCGGAAGGGGATTCGCCGAATTGTACGTAGGAGGCGGCACAAACACGCAGTCGGCCATCATGCTGGGATCGTCTGCGGACTATCCGCAGGCCGATGCCGGTACGATCACGGTTGCGAACAACGCCGTGCTCTCGTTGGGACGCAACAGGCTCACCGCCCAACACACGAATGGTTTCTGCGCCGTGGTCAATCTCAATTCTGGTGGCAGTCTCACATGTTCCCGCATTTCGGCCGTGGGACTGGGAAGCCATTACGGATCGGATTTCTTCCTCAACTTCGACGGCGGTGTGCTGCGCCCGGCCCAGGCATGGGGCTTTACGGACCAGTGGAATGCGTCGGCCAACGATCCGACGCGCGCGACCGTGTATGACGGCGGAATCGTCATGGACGCAAGCGAGTGCGCGGCGGACGCCGCCGTCTCGCGCATCCCGTTCCCGTTCCAGCGCCCCTATGGGAAAGGCATCAAGGCGATTGCCCTGCCGCCGGCGGACTCGCCGTTCTGGACGAAGAATTTCCTCGGCCCCACGCGCATCCGCATCTCCGGCGCGGGCAAGGCGGCCACGGCGCTCGTCGACTTCGACCTCGCCACGGCGAAGCCGAAGGGCGTGATCGTGACCGGCGCGGGCTTTGGCTACGACGACAGCACGACGGCGACGGTTGCTTCCTGGGACGGCAAGACGAACTACCCGTGTGCCGTCACATTATTCGAACACGAGGCGAAGGGCGGTTTCACGCTACGCGGCACGTTGGGCGCGACGCTGATCGCGGCGAACACGTGGGGCGGCCCCACGACGGTGGAAAGCGGTACGCTGACGTTTGAAACCGCCGCCTCGTATCCCGTCGGGTCGCCGCTTGTGATGCGGCCGGCCGGCGCAGTCAATTTCAACAACGTCGCGCGGACGCTCCCCTCGATCACGGGCGCCGGCACGATTGGGAACGCGAACGTGACCGTGACGAACGGACTGAGCTTCTACGTGGCGGACGCGTCCACGAACGCCTACCTGCACCTGACGGGCAAGCTGACGCTCGGTTCCGGCACGACGGTGTCGGTGCTTGATCACGAGAACCTGGTAACCGGCGGCGCGTCGATGGTCATCGCGAAGGCGGACGGCGGCATCGAGGGCGAGCCTGTTCTGTCGGATCTGGACAACCGGTGGATGCTCTACGTCAGCGGCAAGGAACTGCGCTTCGGCTATGCATCCGGCACGCAGATTCTCATCCGATGAGCGGGGAGGCTCGCGCTCCAGCGCGACCGCCGCCAAGATGGCGGCTCCCCATACGGGAGGGTCGCAGCTTGCTGCGACCGTAGCCAGTTTCCGTTTGACGCGACGGGAAAAGAAATGCTAAACTACGGGCATGAAAATCAAACTCTCCCTTTTCCTTTCGGCGTGCAGTCTCATGGGGGCAACGGCCGACGGCCTCGTGGTGGACAACTACGAGCGCGTGAGCGTGGTCGCGACGAACGGC
>JAEEGI010023713.1_pt1 | contig 12026 bp, 10 predicted proteins | sample 8958751 | NCBI WGS metagenome assembly JAEEGI01 (sample SAMN16246545, study PRJNA631951) | gut metagenome | biome: gut microbiome; feature: rumen; material: KS-attached | host: Bos | place: Iran: Karaj | collected 2018-10 | reverse complement strand
ATAACTTTGCAATATAGCCCTAATAAAGGTTCGCCATCGTTTGAATTCGCCATCGTTTCCACAAGAAAGAAACGAGTGTTGCCAATTCTCATGCTATACGACATATAGTGATTGAGCACGAATAAGGCTATTATAACTATTGATAATATGATGAAATACTTATATTTCCCCTTTTTCATTTCATTGACCTCCAAATATAAAACTGATAAGTAGTGCCGAATTCTCTATTCCCACTACGTCTATGATTCTTTAAGAAAGGAATATGATAGACAAGAGATGTAACACTTTTACTATCTGTCACAACATTGTTTATATAGGTTCAAATAAAAAATATGGAAACCTCGATCATCATATAAATGACAAATAGCTACATCCTTATCATTCTCGAAGATAAAAATCATATCAAGACTAAGACTATCAGCTTTGCCCAGTTCGTAACCATAGTGTTTCTTTATCAAAGTACGGAAAAGGTTCACATCAAGACATTCATCAAAATAGATTTCTAGTAGACCTGGAATTTTACATCCTCTCTTATAGTTTCTTATAAGCGAATAGTTGGAAGTTTGATTCTTTCTGAGTATTTTCTGAATCACTTCGTATTCTTCCCAAAATGATATTATTACCTTTAATCTAGAAAAAGGAAACTCTCTCAATCTATTAAGTGCGAAATCAATCTTTCTATTGAATGATATCCACTGCAGGTCATACTCAGCCCATACAATATTTCTTCGTACTTTCCTATATATAACTTTTTGTACGAAACTATAGTCTAGTGTATTGCAGTTCATACTATTTCTTGAAAATATTTAAATTCTTATCAGCGGTTCCTATTCTATGAAGCCTACCACCATTCTTGATGAATATCTTCCAAACGCCACCATTGTGTGATGTATTGTCAGCAGAAACAGGTGTAATATTTGCATCAAATGATTTTGCTGTAACTACAATTTCTCCATTAGTCACCTTAGCATAACTGGTATAAAATTTATGAGACTCATCATTATACACCAGATTCCCGCAGAACTCTGCATCAGTAGCATGGCTCCATCCTGAAAAATCAAATTGAGAATTACCAGATCCAACGGCATTCAGGAATTGAAGAATTTGACTAAGATCGTTAGTTGTCCAATAGTCCCTTCCATCAGGATCTATGGCATTAATAGGATTCCCACCACAATAGCTATATGGACTCAAATGATAATAACTCTCTGCGTGAGGATCTATGGTTGTAAACATTGCCTTTGCATTCTCACTGATGCTGTCTTGTCGGAGAATGTTACCTTCTGCATCATACAATGTTGCCAGACCTTTATTCAGGTCAAAGTCTGCATAAAGGTTTACGCCATTATTTGATTGTATTCCTACACGATTATGCTTGGAACAGCCCCCCTCCTTGCTTCGAGCATTTTAGAGTTATCGCCAAACATAGCGTATGGGCTTTGGGCATATACTTTTGTGCATATGCTCATAAGAAAGATCATCATTGTGATAATCTTTTGTGGTTCTAATGGATTAACTTTTCTCATATTCGTTATTCTTTGGTTTCGTTTTCAATATCCTTCAATGCTTTCTCCACACTCTGTTTATATTAATCTGTAACAAAACTAAAAGAATATACATACCACTTTTGTATTGATTTTTTCTTCCATCTGTTCTTTGTCTTTTGTAGTCCTGTAATATATTGTTTAACACGTTTCTTCTTGGATTCTGTATATTGATTAAATGGTAATACACAGCCTCTAACTTCTTTGATTTTTAATCTGGAGTCAAAAAGAATGAAGAAAAATACCCTATAAGGGTAATTATCATCCCCTGGTCCAGGCTTATAATACTCTTTCTTTAAGTAGTCCACCAATACATTTTCCCCATCTGCAAATGTAATCTGTTTTAATTTTACATCATGCTTTTTTCCTTTCTTTGTACAATACGATATTGTAGAATCGTTTACTTGAGTATAAACACACCCGAATTCATCAAAAACATCCTCGTTATTCTGGCAATATATTTCAAGTTGCCATAGTATAATAAATGCAAGAAAACACAATACTTTTTTCATACCATTATTACCTAAAAACTGTACCTGTTGGTGATTCCAAATAATCATATCCCAATCGTCTCATTACGTTCCATTGTCTACCATATATATAGTCCGCGTTATTGGAATGGCTATGTGGCTGTCCTTTAAAAAATAGAATTACATGTCCGAATTCATGGGCAATTCCACAGGAGCGCTGATTTATATTTCCCATAGCATTAATGTTTATCCTAACGTTGTTATTGGTAGATCTTTTATATTCGTCTGATGATATAGGATATAGTGTTTGCCCTAGATTTCCAATAATTGTTTTACCTAATGGGTAAAGCAATGATTCTTGTCCGTTATTGAATTCTTTGGCATAATCAATATCTGAGGGTGAAGACCAAGGATTACTAAAAAATTGGTTTCCAATATAATAATCATTGGTACTCGTTGTTGCAAGCTCAACCATTTGAGGATTTGTGGCAATAGAATAAAGATCCTGGAGAAAGGCATCTGGAGAATTTAAAGCAATTTGTCTTATGGACTCAGGAATCAAAACTCCATTCTTAAATTTCATTGACAAGTTTGTTCCTGGTTGTAGGGCGTTATATATTGCATCAATTGAGGCCATATCAAGAATAGTAATACTATCACCATGCAAATCAACCCTATTAATAGGGTCTCCCCCGCAATATGAGTATGGGCTTAAATGATAGTATTTCTCGCACAGTGGATCAACCCGATCCCATCTTGCTGTAATGGGGTTATACTGTCTTGCACCATAATCGTAGGTATTCAGACCATGCATCTTGTCAAACTCCTTGCCATTGAATTTGTGCGACTGTACATTGCTGTCGGTGGAACCATCACACAATTGTGCCCCGAAAGGATAGTAGTTCATTTTCTGAATAACGCTTCCTGTACTGCTACCATCAGCCTCCGTCACTTGGCGAATGTTGCCAAGATGATCCTGATCATAGTAGCAGAAAGTGAAGTCGTCATAACTGGTATTGCTTACATTCTTTTTGGCCTGACAGTAGCCCTCATCGAATTGGTATTTATCAATGCGACCGTTCTTCATCGTCAGACTGCCTCCAAGCAGATAGTCCACATAGTCTGTACTCAAAATCTCTGAAGAAGCGAGTTCCTTTGTACTACCAATGGCAACGTTAATGTTCGGAACTGCTGTCTGATATGTTACTCGGAGTTTCTCGCCCGTAGCGCTGTAGATATACTTAATCACGTTACCATTGGTAAACTGAATACGAATAGGGTTGTTATTCTGATCATACTCTATCTTCGCAATCTTGCGCCCAGCATCGCTCAAGAGGGAACCGGCACCATTGTAAGTGACTGGATACTCCTTTTGGCTGGAGTCGGTATAGAAGTCCGTAGCACCTGCATATACGGAGTGGGTAGCATTGTCACGAACACTTGTAAGCAAGTTTCCATCGTACGACATATACAAATCGTCAACCAGACCAAAGCCGCCATGAATGTTGTCTGTAAGTCCACGTCGTTGCAGCCGGGTGATGTTGCCGTTGCTGTCGTACTGCACATACTCGTTGAAGTAATTCTTGCAACTGGTCAGGTTATCGTCATTGCCATATACCGCATTATAGAGTCGATTACTTGAATCGTATTTCAGATTATATCCATGAATGGTATTGTTATCAGCTGTCTGCCATTTAATTGTACTGATATTGCCGTTGTAGCATCCACCATCAAGACCGTCAGCGTAATATAGTTTTTCATGAAAACCACCACTATTAATATTAGTAAGCCATCCATGCAGGTCGTAAGTATATGAGCAAACCGACTTAGAATTACCTATCAGCTGCCTTTCCTTTCTGTTCAGCTTACCAAGAGAGTCATAAGCATAGGCAGTTTCACGTGTAGATACATTCTGTCCGTGACTGACAGATAGTTCCATCTTTGTTTTCTTGCCATTTTGGTATGCAAAATTGGTTCTGGCTACGAAATGACTTCCATACCCGACATTGACATCAGACACGGTATTATCAATTGCGCCCGTGAACGAATATACATTGCTAATATCTTCAAGCAATCCGTTAAGTCCTTTACGGACAGACCTTACTACCTGTCCCTTCTGGTCGTACACGTTAATAGAACCGAGAGCAGCGCCATTACTGGCATATACAATCTGTCCTGTCAAGTATCCCATAGAGTATTTCTTTTGGTTGTTATTAACGCTGACAGTCGGCATTGCACTTGACAGTCCCTTTCCGATGTAATCATAATTATCGTAATAGTTGACAATCTCAAGCTGTGGGTTATTGATTGTATATGGAGACACATAGCCTGTCTTACAGATACCATCTGTGCTGCTATTATAAGTAGCTGTAGCGAGTATGGTATCATTCTGATTGCCACCACTGCATGTCCCTTGTACACACAGTCTTCCCAACTTGTCGTACAAGTAGAACCTGTAGCGTCCACCGAGTTCTGGTCCTTTCATATAAGCCATGCGGTCGGCCCTATCATAATAATACTGGCTAACAGAGCCACCAGAACTGTCTTTTGGAAGAATCTTCATAACCATACGTCCTCTATTATCATAACGATATTCATAGGCAAATATTGTTTTTGAGGGTGATATTTCATTGTAAGCAGGCGTGAGAACGAAACGAAGTTGACCATAATCATTATATACAAAGTAGGTATCGTAATAAACACCATTGCCTACAGGTTTCCGCTCCAGAATTTTCTGACCATAGACATCTGTAAACACCATGATGGCCTTGTTATCCTCATCAGAAACAGTCTCTATACCTAAGGTACTATCATCCCATACTCCACTCTCAATGATTGCACCACTAGCAGAAATAGTGTATCGCTTCACGATATAAGCAGCGTTACCACTTGTAACATTTGTATAACGTGTGGTAGAGACATCCCTCTGCGAAGCATGCCACTTCTTACCAGGGATGTGAACAGATACTTCTCTATCCAGCACATCCCTTTCGGTTGTGGTGTATGGCGCCTCATCATTATTTGTTGACTTCGAAAGTACTTTAATAGAATTGGGACTTTTCCAATCCAGGCTACTCCCTTCAACACCAGGCAGCCATGAACTGATGACGAAGTTTGGATATTCATATTCCAAAAGAGTGTATGCTGTACTTCCACTTGTGCTAAGACCGTTTGTAGCAAGTACATTTTGGCGTCCTAAGCCGTCGCAATATTGAACGGACAACACTTTAGAACTACCGTCTGCATTAAGCATCGTTTCTGTCATGACATAATTCTGGTTGTTACTCTGTGCGATGATATGCAACGGGCAACAAAGAAGAAGATAAATAATATTTCTTTTCATTTCTTTCAATTATATACTAAAAACGTGTACGATATGAATACTTGTATTTATTTATGTAACTACCATTCTTGTCTTTTATACCCGACAGTCGTTGCATATCATCGTACTCATAAAATAATTCATAGCCATTGGGCTGGGTTATCTTTGAGACTAATCCAAAGATATTATACTCACAGGAAGTCTTGTAGTTGCCTATTGAGTATGAAAGAAGATGGTCATATGAATCCCAATCCAAGATAATTGACTGGTTTTCCTTATTCAGATATTCAACAGGCAGGAAAGAACTGTTATATCGCTTATAAGTCTTTATGATGGACTTTTTCTGTGACGGATATACAATTCTCTCTTCCTTTGGGAGCATTACAACATTGCCATTGACGGCAAAGGATCCATATTCTACCTGACTGTCCTGTATTAAAGTATTATTTCGATACTCCTTTGTTGATATTATCGGTGCATAATAACCAGAAAACAAGTAATTATAGGTATATCTGGTGTTCAGACCAGAACGACTCCTTATTTCCGAATCACACAAACGCATTTCACCCTTATGAGAATATCCATTTGAAAGGTTGATAGTATGATCACTCATGTTGTAGGTCGTAACATCTGTCAAGTACCTATCAGTATAGTGATACTTAACCTTCTCTGTTTTCTTTACAACATCGTATTTTGAATAAAACAGACGGTAACTTACGGGTTTTCCTTGGGTTGAAGCTGATTCACAAAAGTGTGATCTGCTTTTGTCATAATATCCAATTACATAGTTCCGTTCTCGGTTGACGCTATCAGTTCTGTAAGTATAAGTAGTTGTTAACCATTCAGAATCGTCTTCATGTCTTACCGAACAACGTAATAGTTTTCCTTGCATGTAATCTCTCTGGGTCCACTCATCGAATGCAGCCATCATCTCATTGATACGAGCCGCTATGTTCCCATTATTTTTATATCTAGTCAATGATTCACCCCAACATGATTCTTCTTTATAACTTGAAAAGTTGCTATAATCATACCATTTTTGAGATTCTTTTTCACTATATATGGTTTCATATACCTTAGAATAGCCGATATGATATCCAAACACATTTGCCATAGGAATGGGAATAAATGGCGAATAAGTTCCTGTGGTATTGTTGTCTGAAATAAGCAGAGTGCCAGGAAGGGTGGATAGCTGCCCATCTGTATAAGAATATGAATGTTCACTTAATAGTCGATTCTTGCTCTCGTCTTCATAATTCGCAATTCGCATGACACGCAATCCTCCAGCTGCCAAACGTTGTGCCCCATTAGCATTGGGAAGATTGATAACACGTTCTACACCATCGTGATATGCGTTCCGATAGTGAGTATACATATGGTTTGAATACTCGAAGGTCGTAACACCTCCTGTAGGGTATTGTATTTCTGTAAGCATTCCATATTGAGAGCAAGTGGTATTAACATCCTTTTTGCCTGTAGATGATCCATTGTAATACCCCCAATAATCACTATTTGTGGTCAGATAGTCACAATGTCCGCCAATAGTAGGCAATTTTTCAAACTGATTATACTTGAATTTGTATTTGCCATCAAGGGCACCATTGCTATTCTTTATCTCAACACTTGTCAAATGCAACCTAATGTAGTTACTATAATCGTAATTAAGAACGTATTTCTTGCATAATACATTCTGTTTGTATATACGTATTTCCTTTAGAGGTGACATGCCCATTGACTTCAATGGATCCTTCTCCTTATTCGTATTATTTGGATTGTGATACATTGAATAATCATTATCAGTCAAATATATGAAAGTATTGGACATGTTAGTACCGATCTGATATGAAGCGAGTTCCCTATATAGTGATTCAATACTCTTTCCGTTATATAGTTTGTAGTAAAAATCCGTTGAAGTAAAGATCTTGGAATCCTGAATAAACTCAATTGATGTACCATCGCATGCTGTTACCTTAGACAGATAGACAGGAGAGTTTATCATCATTTTGGGCATAATTTTCTGATAGCACATGGAAGATGTAATAAGAAACAATCCTCTTGTATATTCGAAACGATATACCATTTTCCCAAATCTATCATAAACAGCTGTCAGATACCAAGAATCAGCATACATCTCTGCATGTGCATTCCCGTTATTACCCCCATCGTTATCTTCACGGAAATCTATAGAATACTCACTAGCATTTTGCTGCTTGCTACCACCAAAAACATATCTGTTTCCATCTTGATCAACAATCGTAAAACCTTTGATTGATTTCGGCTGTTTATAACGCTTGTTTGGCAACACTTCAATAAACGGGGGTGTAAAATTGTTAGGATCATTTATATCAAACTCCACCATTAAATTGTCATCACTTGCAACTTTCCATTCACCATCGTTACCCAAAAAGAATTTTCCACTTTTGTCCATGAAGTGAAAGTAGAAGATATCGGGCATATAATCCCCATAGCATTCTTTAGAATCATTCACATTTCCATTATAACGATGAAAATAGTTTTTCCAAAGAGTTCCACCATTAATACCAGGATGGTAGGTCGTATCAAATTCATCAGGATAGCCCTTGACACTTCTGGTTATCACACCACCAATGTTAAGCGTCCAGGAATGTCCTGTCCAACTTGGGAGAGTGTTTACTAGTATTCCTGATGTATCGTATAATAGGTTTACATTCAGATTGATTCCACGCGTATTACAATCATACAAGGGAATGCTTACATTGGCCTTGCCCGTATATAACGACATGGGGATAATTCCATATTGCGCAATTGCTGTTGTGTTTGGAGTCGGTATTGTAACCGGTTCATTTAGTCTTGTACCTGCCATTCCGTTGAATTTGAAAAGAACGACGGACAGTAGTATCAATAAATTTTTTTTCATAATGTCACTTTTTCGCTATATACTTTTCCGTTTACGTTGATATAAAGAATATATATGCCGGGACGTAAGCCGTTACAATCCAACTCTACCGAGTTGCCTTGACCAGCAGGCTGGATCCAATGTCTGCTCATGCATAGCAGGCCTGTATGGTTGGCAACTATCGTCGTAATGGAGGCTTCTGCATCAAGGTCATAAGTTATCCGGATGTTCTTGCCTATGGTCTCTATCTCATAATGAATGATATTTGGCGACTGTTGCTCTTCGTCAAACGAATTGTCTGGCTCGTCGGGGGCATCCTCGTCCAAGGGCGTGATATAGTAGGCCACCTGATGCTCTGGCAGGTTGCAGTAGGCATACTTGGTAGTACCAATCGTTTCCATATTGTAATAAGTGGTGCTCATCACATCTTCAATGATAGGATATTGCGCTTCAGGGAGATACCACTCATATCTTTCTTCGATAATCTGAGTGAGCTTGGCTGTATCAAGGGCTACTGAATCAATATCCATGCAGATAGAATAGGAATCAATGGTATGTACCCGTTTGACATGATCTACCGTATCGTTCTCGGCCAGTACGATAGCCCCCATGGCATCAACCTTAATGGTGGTTACACCTAACTCGCGGAAAGGATGATTACCACAATACATGCCTTCGCATCGGAAAGGCATACTGATAGAGTCGCCATATACAAGCGGGAATCTCTTGGAGATTTTATCATTGATATACGCACGTTTCTCTAACGCTGTTTCACTGCCAAGGAGTACAAGCGTGTCGGATGTTGTACGATAGTAGCTGTTCTTACCGGTTTCAATGACCGACACCATGCCTGTGCTGTCTTTCATAAACATCACCTGCGAAGACTCCTTGGAGCCCAGCTTTTTGGAAAAGTCCCATACTCTGTTCATCCCGCCTCTGCCGGGAGAGAAGTAGCGGATTTTGCATTTCTGCAAGCTGTCTGCCGATTGTGGAACCATGCCAGACAGATTCACCTGACCATAGACCGACATCGCTCCAGATAGCAATAATGGTAGTAATAATTTCAGTTTCATAAATAATATATCACTTTTTCTTTAGTAGGACATCTCATCGAAAGTTATTATACATATATATATCCCCAGAAACAGAATCTACCTCGGACAATCTGAATCTGATAATCACCAGAAAGATAAGCCGGAAGTAACAAGGATTTCGTGCCAGGCGGAATTACCGTTGAATAAACCACCATACCATTTTCGTCTAACAGACGTAGTGGGCAACCATCGCATGAGGAAGCAAAATACAAAGTATAGTCTTCAATACTGACAGAAGGAACGCGTACAGGAGCCTTCTTTATTGGTTCCCAAGGTTCTGTAGGATCGAGTATACCTACATGAAGAACAATCTTTTCACCTTCTGCCAGACCTTCATTCAATTCCTCAGCATTGCAAAACAACGCTGAGAAAACTAAAACAATGATAAAAAAAATATGTTTCATTTTCAAGTAATTTTAATTTGGCTACAAAGATATCTACACAAAATTAAAGCGCCAAATAAAAACATATCTTTTTATTCGGCAGCACTTTACAATTTTAGATTTTCACATTATCTAAGACTCTTTATATCAATAAGTTACAGAAATAATTCGTCAAAATTCGTCAAACACCTCTGAGCGCATGAATCAGGTTGGTTTTAAGCGAATGAGCTTCTTTTTTACCATAGAGTTTCTCGTTGGCACGAGTTTTTGCGTTAGAAACGGTGGAGGCCTGTGAGGTTGTCATCTTTGCAATATCTCTCTCGGGGATATCAAGGATTAATAATATGCAGATACGCTGCTCCAACAGGGACAAAGATTTTCCACTGCCAAAAGACTTAAAAGTGAAAGGATTGTCCTTGCAGAATTGGGAGAGCAACATTTTCCACTCTGCTTCTGTTGGTTCGGGACGCTCGGCCTTTCCTTTGGCTTTCTTTATAAATAACTGAGCAATTGGGCTATCAAGAAAATCATCCAGATTGTCGTGAGGCAAACTACTATTTTTATACATAGTATTTTCTGCCTGCAACTGACTGATGATTCTGGTCAGTTCGGCCTCTTGATTTTCTTTTTCGACAATCATACCCTCGTAATCCTTGTCTTTCAATTTCTGCAGCTCCTCTTGCACAACACGTCTTTGCTTTCTCGCATTGGCAAGCGACGATCTCAATCTGGCTATCTTTACTCGCTTTTCTTTTTGGGCTTTTCTATATAACCAGCATATGATGACAATGATAACAGATAAAGCAATAGCAATAAGAATGATATAATTCAGCAGGACTAATGTACTACGGGATTTCTCCCTTTCCTGTTCGGCCTCTTTCTGGCTTCTGCTATAGTTGTAGAGGGCAGACATCTGGTGAATGGCATTGGTTTGCATCCTGTTGTGCAAGGAATCCTGTGCCGCCTCATAAAGATTAGCGAAATGAACGATTGAGTCGATGTTATTTTTCACCTTATATATAGAAAGAAGCCCCTTGTATCCTTCCGACAAATAGCCATTTTCTAAAGCCCTTCGAAAATAGAATTCTGCAGAGTCAACTTGGTTAACGCCAATTTCAAAGAACCCCTTTATGTAATAGTATCCCTCACGACCTCTTGCGACATCCCCCTTTCTATCAAATAAGCCAGACTCATGTTCAAATATGTCTATAGCCTGCTGAGCTTTTGATAAGTCATGCTGTTCTACATGAATATAAATAGCCGTGACTAATAGGGCTGCTGCTCTTTTATGATTCCCTAAACGTCTAAGAGCACAGAACGTATCATCAATTAAATGTAGTACAGAATCCTTTTCGCCAAGAAGATAATATGGTCGAACCAACTGGGCCTTTGCCATGATATACTCCTCCTCATTTGACGTACGCCTTGTATAGTCAATATAATGCTGGAACGCCCAGATTTCATCATGTGGCAGGTTCTGACGATGGAAGATATAAGCCATCTGACCATAGATGCCCCTCAATGTATTAAAATCGCAATCCCCACTGAGCGTATCAGCAGCGGCAATAGCTGTATAATATGTCTGCAAGGCATTTGGCGCTTCACCCATATCACTATAGGCACGGCCTAATAGATAGCGAGCAAGGACGCATTCGTTGGCAGTACCGTTATCCTCGAAGTAGTCGGCAAGCTGTTGCGGTTCTGCTGTAGAACGGAACACGGTATCAAGTTTGTTATAGGCACTGAGGCGATACAGGCGGTACCGCATCCTGAAATGTCTGCCGAAATCAGCCTCGTGACTACCTAAGCTATCCAGAATCCGTAAGGCGGAATCGGGATGCTCGTCGAGCACAGCCTTGGCACGGTCCAAGGTTGAGATGAAGGTCTGACGCTCAGAGCAGCTCAAAAGCAGGAGACCAAGCAGTATGATATAGCAATACCTTTTCATTATCCTTACAGCTTGCAAAGATACTAACTTATTCCCAATCAGCCAAACAATCGCATAAAAATAATACCCACCAGCATCATGCGTGAGTTCGTAGGCGGCAGCAGCTTTAAGTATTGAGTTCATGGTAATGGGAAATCTTTTATGATTTCCACCAACTCGAATTTAAATAATAATGAACCCTCTTCAAAAAATGGGCTCAGTAAAGATGGTGATCACGGGGTTGGAGAAGGTGATCATTCAAAGTTATGATGCCACTGACATGGCACCTCCTTTCCGCGAGTGTGTTGGTGCCATGTACTGAAGTGCTCTAGCATCGGTGATGCAACGGAGATGCATCGGTGATGGAAGGGTATAGCATCGGTGCAGCATCGGTATAGCATCGGTGCAGCA
>JAEEGI010023712.1_pt1 | contig 12026 bp, 12 predicted proteins | sample 8958751 | NCBI WGS metagenome assembly JAEEGI01 (sample SAMN16246545, study PRJNA631951) | gut metagenome | biome: gut microbiome; feature: rumen; material: KS-attached | host: Bos | place: Iran: Karaj | collected 2018-10 | reverse complement strand
ATGGAAACTATAGATTCCGGAGAGGAAGGAAATGAAAACTCACTGTTTTATAATCTTCGAACCATGAAACCTGGAGACAAAATCAAAATCATCAGAATGGACGATAATGGAGGTAAAGACTGGCAAGCAACCAGTATGAATGGGAAGATTTGTACAGTCCGCTTCATTGATTCAATAGGTCAGATACACCTCGAAGAATCTGGCCTGGCTCTTATTCCTGGAGTAGATGAATTTGTGATTATTGAGGACTAACGCTACTATGGAGAAAGGGACACATTGACCCTTTTTCTTTCATACTCAACAAATATCATTAGGATTGTCCTGGAAAAGGAGTATCTTTGCGATAACCGCTATCTAAGTCCGATAATAACGATAATTGACCATATGAAATACAAACACATGAGCAGCCTCTCCCTCCTTCTGGGTTTTCGGCAGAAGAAAGTGTAGTTCGGTGTCTGGGTAGACATACTATATCTGGAACAGAGTCTTAATGTAGTCATAATGCCTTATATATGTTATGAAAGCTTATATTAAAACAATTCCTTTGGGGGCGATAGAAACACCTATTGTACCTGCAATCAACAATCAGATTTACATTGAATCTGATGAAATGCCTGCTCTTCCTGAAGGAGTAGATGTAGAACTTGAAAATGTTGAGCCAGGATTGTGGAGAATAAAGCAAGTCTTCACAATCTTTGACGCAGAGAGAATTATCGAGCTGATAGGGCGGACTCAAATCTGAGTCCGCTTCTTATCATTTCGTTTGCCGACGCTCTCCCCAGGATCCACTCCGTCTCATCAATTCCATAGGCCAGATACACCTTGAAGAATCTGGCCTTGCTCTTCTTCCTGGAGGTGATGAGTTCTATGTTGTCGGAGAATAGTACAAAAACAATAGAATTGACAGTTATTGTAAGTCTATTATTTGTATATTTGTCATACTAGAAGATTTTAATGTTTAACTATTTGGATTTCTTTATATGTCGAAAGATGGCATTGCTCATTGTCCAGAGTGTGGACACCAATTTGTTGTAAAGAAACAGAGAGTTGGGCTTAAAGGAGCTTTAATTGGAGCGCTCGTGGGATCCGTCACGACGGTCTACTTGGGGCCATTGGCAATAGGGGGAGCTCTATTTGGTGCGAGCGCCGGGATGTTGGCCGATAGGAAAGGTCCCTATTGTATTTGTCCCAAATGTGGCGCAACGGTTGATCGGCCAGACTGTTAGTTTTTTGTAAATTATTACTGTTTTACCTCTGCTGCTATTATATAGGAGCAAGGTTTTTTATGAGGATTGGACTTTTGTCCAATCCTTTTTCTTTTGCTAGTAATCAAATGAGTCCAGCATCTTCTTGAGTAGCTTTTCAACATCTACAAGAAGGTTGAAGCACTCTTCCGCTGTGGTTCGGCTGACTTGTGTGGTATGAGCCGCAGGATTTCTGTATGCATCCTTGATTTCAACAATCTCTTGGGCGTAGCTATAAAGTAGTGGTTCGATTACGTCTTCTTTCATATTAGAGAATAGGCGAGCTTTGGAATACTCGATCAGCTTCTGCTTGTTGTTCTCTTTTTGGGCCACATTATCCTGCCCGCTCTCATAATAGCAAAGTGTATACAACAATCCTCCAAGAGAACAACGGCTTTCTCCCTTCGGTTGTTTACGGAATAATAAATCTGTGTGATAAACTGAGTAATCCTTATGGTAGGTTTCGTCCAAATAATCAAGGAAACCATGATAGAATCTCTTAATCAATTCAACTTCTAGGGCTTTTGTGATCAGTAAGCAAACGCCGGAATAATCAATAACATCATCAAGGAGAATCAAATCATTGTACATCACCTTGGATGAGATTAAAAATAATTGTGAAGTATCGGACAATTTCCCCCAGGCACTCTCACCCAGTGATGCAATCAACTTTTTCTTTTCCTGCTCAAATCTGATTCCCTCATTATTTGCTCTCATGTTCTCCACAATTCTGGGAACGCATTCGTCGGTAAACGCCTGAATAATACGTTCTTTCTCTTCGTCGGAAACCGAGATCTGTATTTGTCGCTGTACAAGAGATTGGAATGATGAAATCTGGTTGGTAAGATTTGTTATTTGCTCGCTGATTTGGTTAATGGTTTGTTCCATCCTCTCATTTCGCTGGTCCATGTTGATTAAGCGACGATCCACCCCCTCAATTGTTTTCTTAAGATATTCAAGTGCTTCAAGAACGGATTGGTCTTGCTGTTTATAAGAAACGTGAGCGACAAACGGACTTAATAGTTTATTAATGAGCAACGAATTTTCTATCGCGAGTTTACTGCATCCCCCAGCGACAGAGAAATTAAGATTATTGAAATGACTAGAATTATAGGCTTCGATCACTTTTCCTTTCGCATTTGCTTCTTTATCAAACCATACGGAAAAAAAGAATAAAGCGTTATAAAACTCCAGAGCCGTTTCTGCCGTATTAATCTCTCCATTGAATTGGTGTGCGGACCTATTCCGTATCCGCATGATAATTACGAGATAGTTCCGTATTTCTTCGGGGAGCCACTCGCTTTTAACACAGAAAGAAAAGACTGTTGGATAGGATTGCGCTTGCTCAATAAGATTCTTTTGTTGCACTAAATATTGCAACATCATTTCACAAATACAAAAACCGTCTAAGATGAAGATGTCGTATCTATTATCGTAAAGCAAAGCACTCCTTCCGGCCAATTGACAATAGCCTTCTAACCGGACAATAATAGCCGATAATGATATAGATTGAGTCTTCATTGTTTGGGCATCTGTGATTATTAACAAAGATAATTGAACTTCATGAGATGGCAAAAATAAAGGTCATTATATAAAAAGGGCAGTTTTATGATTGCTCCAAATGTAAAGTGTAAGGGAGTAAAGGAAGGGAGGGCTCAGGACTTGAATACAGGCCCCCTGTAAAACCACTTAACACTGTACAGTTCTTCTCAAAATCGCTATTCTATGGCTTTCAATTGCGGTTTTTAGATGTTAAGTGGGCTTGTTCTAGGACTGTACACTTTACATGGCTATACTTTACGCTTTTACATGAAATCATACATTATGTGGATGAGTATTGAGTTGATTTGAAGATAAAAAGACACTACCGGATTCTTCGCTTCGCTCGAATCCGCTTGGTCATCCCTACGGTCTTCCATGAATTGACGTTCTTGTAGATTTCCTTATCCCAATCAAAAGACAAGACATAATCTATTCAATTAACCATGGCGAAGCCTATGGGCATGCTCGGAACGAAGTGGAGAGTATGGCCATGTAATCCTTTCTTTTCTTTTACTGATGGAACCCCCAACCTCCCTCTCTTCCTTTCGCTTCGCTCAAGGAATTCACTCCAGGTTCCATCCACCTTCGGTGAATCCTTTGAATGAATACTATCCTTTTCCTATGGTGATTTTTTTCTTCTATAATGGACATATCTTTAGGTAAAAACGCATATTTTGCCAAAAAATATCACCTAAACTCTTAATAGTGAGATAATTAACCAAATTCTTACTATTATGATTATAAACAACGGAACTATTAGTGTTGATTCTGGGATTCAATATATCTCAGACTGGAAAGACAATTATGGAAACTACATGATTGAACCTATTATTGCAAAGGGAAAAGTAATCGTCAACAAACAACTTACAGGGTGTGGATTTACTTCATACTGTCTGGATTCTACAAAGAACTCAAACAATTACATTCTCCTTTCGCCAAGAATCTGCCTAATCAAAAACAAGGTTGAACAGTTTGGTGATTGCTTCTATTTCGACAGAGTAATGCATGGAAAAGGAAAGAAGTCCAAGTACAAGTCAAGGGAACAGCTTGAACAGGAATTACTCGTGTATAATCAATGGTGTCAGAGTAATAATCATCCCTATAAACTGCTCTGTACATATGATTCGTTCTGGCTTCTTGCTGACATACTGGAGACGTCTTTTCACAGTAATATCAGCCAGGATTTTCGGATTTGTGTTGATGAGTCGCAGAGCATCATAAAGGATATCAAGATGAAAGAATACGTGAACAATAACACAATGTCCGTATTCCTTGACCGGGTATTCAGGTATGATAATGTCCTGTTCATCTCTGCGACACCTATTCTAACCTTCATCCAAAAAGTTCCCCAGTTCAAGTCTCATCCGGTATTGTATTATGAATTGAATTGGCCGAATGCAGAGAAGGTTATTGAAAGGCCGGATAACTGTAGGAGTGTCTCTGATGCCTTCAATAAAATATTCTCCTATTACAGTTCTCACACGGATCCAAATGGTGTAAATGTGTTTGACTGCTATCCTCTGGGGAATGGGAACGCAAAGTATAGTTATGAGGCGGTCATCTTCATCAACAGCGTATCCGATATAAAAAAGCTTCTAAAACGGTATATCACAACGTTGGGGCTGATACAGGTGAAGGATATCTCTGTCATTTGCGCGGATACAGAAGATAATCAGAAGACCTTGTCCGAAATCCACCCTGCGCTCAAGATCACGACATCGATTCCCAAGAGAGGAGATAAGCACCCCATCTGGACCTTTGCCACTAGAACTGCTTTCTGCGGAGTAGATTTTTATAGCACATCGGCAAGTTCATTCGTGATTGCCAACTATAATGTCCCATGCCTATCCCTTGACGTTTCCTCCGATATCCCACAAATCATAGGAAGGCAGCGGAGGAAGGATAACGTCTTCAGAAATACAATTCATGTTTTCTATGTGAAGAACAAAAGAGTGATTTCCGACCAGGAGTTTCAAGACCTTCAGGCGGAGAAAACGAGGAAAAGTCAGGAACAGATTGACCTTTGGAATGACGCCGCACCGGAAAGAAAGGAAACGGCATTGGAGAATTTGAACAAGATTATTGAGTCAGATCCAAGTTCGTATTATGTTTCTACCGCATCAGGGAAACCAGAGATAAATCCGCTCTTGATGATTGATGAAGAATATAGTCAGCACATCCAGAAAACCTGTCGAACATGGTTTATCCTGTCTGGTTCAAGTGTCTCTTCCTACCCGTTTGTTGTGCAGAATTTGAAGAGCGATCTTGAGCAAATAAGTAGCAAACAGATAATGCACGACAGGATCAAAAAGACTCATGAGTATTTCTCCAATTACCCTCGGTACAAGAATGATTTCTTCCTAATGCTCTACAACGAAGGGTACAATGATGTGGCTTATTATTTCAACCAACTTCCTCTTTACCGGATATCTGCTCTTGGATTTAATACCAGCAAGCTTGATGATGAAATTGAAGACAACTGTAAGAAGTCATCCATTGGTAATCTGGTCGCAATCAAGTTCAGGAAAGGTGGAATATATGCAGCCAAGGAAGTCAAAGAAAAATTACAAGAAGTTTATAATGAACTCGGCCTGAATACGAAGGCCAAAGCTACAGACTTGCCAAACTACATCCCTTGTACAAAAGCCCATACAAAGGCAGGAGATGTTTATCGAATTGACTGAGTTATACGAGAGGTTCTGAAAACCTCTCTTTTTTATTGCTGAAATACCCCTTTTTGCGCTTTTGAGGGTTCAATGACCTTACTTTTGGGAGAATTGATACAACCTTCTCCCAACTTAGATTATCTGTGGCAGGTCATTCTGCTTGCCACTCAATAACAATTAAATAGTTTATAAAGTGGGTAAAAAGAAAGATGTTATTCCCTATACACAGGGAACACTTTACCTTCGTACCCTCCTCGTTGAATGTGAGCAAAAAGGCTGGAAATATGTTGGAGGGACGATGGATGAGAAAGATCGGCAGCGGAAGTGGAATAACCCCAAGAATAAGACTTATGGTGGGAAGAAAATCCAGGATGCTCGGGAAAAGTATGGAGTAAGTTCGTCTGCCTGGGGTTATCAGAAACTGGAGCAATTCACGTTAGAGCCTATCCCTGGCGAAACTGATGAGGAACGGAAAAAGCGTCTCCTGAAGATTATCGATGCGAAGGAGACCGCCTACATCGAAGAGTATGATAGCGTTGAACATGGTTTCAATACATCGTGTGGTGGTACTGGAACAAAGGGTGTCAAGTTAACTCCAGAACAACGGAAACAACGTGGAGACAATCGCAGGGGAAAACCTCTATCCAAAGAGGCCAAAGAAAAAATCTCGAAGGCAATGAAAGGGAGGAAAGTCAGCGAGGAAACCAGAGCGAAGATATCCAAGGGCAATAAGGGAAGAAAACGAACTCCCGAGCAAAGAAAGGCTGAGTCGGACCGCATGAAGGGAAAAACACCTTGGGCGGCAACAGCGGGAGCAAAAGAATGGGTGATAAAGAATGGTGGTGGCTATTATAAAAACCACCCAATTCCCGAATCCGCAAAAGCCAATATGAAAGCCGCACAACAATCAAGAGTAGACAGCGTGAAAGCCATTTACCCGGATGGAAAGGAGGAGATCTATCCAAGTATGAAGGCTGCCGCTGATGCTCTTGGAATGGGAGTGGGCAGCATTCATCACTATCTGAATGCCGGCAAAGGTAGAGAATGTAAAATGGGTTGCCGGTTTGAAAGAATAAAAAAAAGGAGGTAATAGAAATGAGACCTTATTTAATCAAAACCGTCTTTGACACAAAGAAACAGTCATTGAGCGAAATCGAAAAAGAAGCACAATCCAGATTAGATGTCTGGTTAGGAAAGGGGAATGTTGTTTTCTCCATAAATCAGCCTGGTCCTAAAATTCTCGAGTATACCTTTGAGAGAAAGTATGGGAATTTCTATAAGGATCCAAGATGCTGGAGTGATTGTAATGAGCATATATTCTCCTGGGACAAACATATCTTCCTTGGTAATGAATGGAAGGCTGGAACTTATGCGGACTTTAGCAATCTGAACGGACCGTATGTGATAAACTACGGGCTTGAGGACTTCCTTCGGGAGATAAAAGAGGCCTCCAAGGAATACCATGCATCAAGGGCAAGGTCTGTAATGGTTGACAACTATCTGGATAGAATCATTATTACTGTCGAATATGTGTAAAGGAAAAAGCAGTCAAGGAGTAAAACCTTGGCTGTTTTTATTCTCCGAAATAGCCCCAAAAACCAAGAGGCCCTTAAATTCTTATAACTGAATTAATACAATATCAGTATGAAAGAAGAAAGATTTATTGATGGCAGAAGATGCCGTTTGTATTCATCAGAACTCTTTTACATGGGAGACTACTACTCCGATAAAAAGTTCTGGATTGCTGACACTGGGGATTTTGTTGTATACGAAGGCGATAATGAGGATGAACTATTTCCCTGTGATATTGGGTGTAGTCGTTCAGGACCTTTTATTGAGGAGATGGGCTATGAGGGCTATCTGGATTTAATTGTCATGGCGCTTTTTGGCCCGCCTCGCCCAGATTGGGATAATCATTCACGACATTTGCCTATGATCAATCACAAAGACGGAAACTGGATGAACTGCAACATCAATAACCTGGAATGGGTTCATTATCACTATCGACATTCAACTGCAGAAAGAGAATTTGTTGATTATTGTGGCGTCATCTATGAAGTCTACTCTACAGGAAACGTCTTGATGGATGGCGTTAAATTGCCTGTCCGTTCACAGGTTAGATTCGAGCTATTTTCATTTCTTTGTCATGACTATTATTGGGCGCAATGCATAGATGTTAATGATAGCAATATAAAAGTTGAGATGTTGATGGCGGAAGCCGGTTATGTGCAAGGAGATGATGCGAATCTTGTACATCCTGTAATTCTACATATTGATGGTGATTATAAGAATAATAACTCCAATAATCTTGAATGGGTGGAAGAGTATGACTCTCGATATATCAACTACTTGCGTAAGAGAAAGCGTCAGGTATTACTGGATGAAAAGATGATGGCGTTTAAGAGTAAAAACCCGTGGCAAGATGAATGGGATATCGATGAGCAACCAGAAGACGACCAACCTGCACCTTTTACCCCACCAAGTTTTAGCAGTTTTGGTAAGGCTCCAGACGTTGGTGATAATCCATTTAAGCCAATCTGAGAATAATCGAAAGCAGCCAAGGAGTAATTCCAAGGCTGCTATTTTTCTTTTTCCCGATCTACGGATGATTACCGAACAAAAATATATCGAGAAGTCAGGTCATCGATAGCGTCATAGTCCGGCTCCAAAACTCCATCTTCTTCATGAATCAGCGTTGAAATAGGGTAAAAGTCCTTGGTATCGGCAAGGTCTGCTTGATTGATGAGTTCTATGTTATCCTCCTCATCGATATGAACACCATCAGCTCCATCAACCTCGGAACTGTACTTAATATAATCCGCCACAATATCCACTATCTGGTCCGAAAAGCGGTGGAAATCCTGTATTGAATAATCTCCCTTCACGATACGAAGATACTAATGATTCTGTTTATAGACTTGTACCTGCTATATTTCCATTCCACGCCGATTTGCTTAAACCATATCTAGTGTATAACTGAAATTCTTGCGGTTAGGTTTATCTATAGGGATGCGAGGGCCATAAATGAAAGCATAGGAATATAATCTCTGTGAAAATAACCGATTGATATCCCGAATCCGAACGCACTTGAACTTATCATATGTCCCCTGATGAATGACATAATGCAAAGGAAGATCTAAAGGCATACCCATGATTTCGCAGACAACATCTCTGTAATATAGAACCTCTGGCAAAATCTCTCCCTCCTCCGAAGATATATAACGGAACGAGCCGTCATTCTGGAAAGGATCCTCTTCTTCTATGCACCCAATTTCCTGAAAAAAGTGGCCAATGTCAAGTTTATATTGTCTCGCATTCGTTGGGTCGCAGGTCTGAATAAAGTCAGTCAACATAGAAATAGATTCAAATGCCTCATTAGGGTTGAGCCATCTCCACCATTCATTAGCATTAGGTACAAACGCATGCAAGGTGGAATATAACGCATCATCTGCTCTTAGAATCAATTGTCCCGCATTCGTCTCAACGATTCTCTCTGGAGCATTATACGCATGGAATTGTTTCGCTTCGAATAAATTAGGAAGTTCAACGCGAATGCCTTCCCTTTCCATAAGATTTAGAATATAATGGAATGTGGCAAATGGATACTTAAACTTATATTCAACACCCATATCGCCAAGAAAAGTACGATTTCGCTCCAGATTTGGATTGAACTTTGTGCCGTAGTTGATAAGTCGTTGATGATGCTCTTCATTATATGATATAACATGTTGTTCTATGCATACCACATGAGGTCTATTTACAAACAAATCAATATATACCGGTTTATCAATATCAGCAATCTCTGGAACTACCCATACATACTCTTTGCTATTACTAAACCCAACTATTTTGCAATCAAAATACTTCTGGAGGACCATCCCACAAAGCATTCCATCAATATCTGAATTGATAATGATGTTGGGGTTTTCTAAAAACAGATTTCTCAAAGGCATATGATTGAAGACAATAGATTATAACCAAAGAAGGGGTTATTCCATATCGATAGTGAAACTAAAGTTGGTAGTACTATCATTCCCGGGGCCATATATAAAGGCATAAGAAAAGACCTTATGACCACAGATAGTGTAGTCATTTAAAAAATCTTTCTCGAAGATATCAAGCCAACGAGTTCTGCAGTATTTCCCTTTGTGAGAGATGAAATGTGACGGTATAGTGATTTCCTTACAGTCCAGTATAGAACCAATAGTTTTAATATAATCTAGGATATTGGAAAGTAAGTTGCCCTTTTCGTCAACAATATTCTTAAAACCTCCGTCACCAGTGCGACAAGAAAAATTATCCGAGAAGTATTTTTTTGTAGAGGCTTTTATTACCTCGACATATTTTTCCAGTTTTTTCTTATACTCCTCAGTGTTCCGCTTGCCCTCGTCTGGCTCAATATCTTCGTGGATGGCCTCAAGGTAATCTATCAAATCAATAATAACTCTTGCATCTCTGGATTTATCTTTTAACCACCCCCACCACTTTGTCGCATTCTCTTTATATGCGTACATTGTAGACTTCATGGCATCATCCGCGCGATGAATAATATCCCCTACTTTAATGGAAGAATTCGGGATAGGAGTATTTAGCGGAGGAAGTTCTATTTTGATGCCTTCCGATTCCAATACCGCAATCAAGTACTGAACAGTGCCAAATGGATATTTGAACTTGAATCCCCAATCTGTGAATATCCGATTCCCGTCTATCTGAGGACTAAACTTTGTTGCCGATTTAATAATCTCTTTTTGGTGTTCCTCATTGACAGCAACTATGTGCTGGTCTAGACAAAGCGCTTTAGGTTCTGTCACAAACATATCAATGTAGACATGTTTGTATAGATCATCAAAGCCATCAGCAAGCCAAACCGTATCTTTGCTATTTGTAAAGCCTACGATTTTGCAATCGAGGTACTTAACGAGAATAACTCCACTCAATATGCCATCAATGTCTGTATTGATGATGATATTGGGATTCTGATGAAAAAGGTCTTTGAGTTTCATAAACTAGCGTCTATTTTTCTGTGCTGAAATTCCATGAGGAGAAAGGTTGGCCATAAGCCATAGGAACCCCTTGCCAGACAACATCAGGCTTGGCTTTCTTACACTTCTCGATGAAGCCATTATTGACCTTCACCTGCATATGACCAACACGCAGACCGTCGAGGTAAAAGGCCACGTAGGAAGTTTCCATTTTACTGACGGTAACATCGTCCGCACGACGCTTCTCAACGGTCTGAGGCGTTGTCTTCAGTGAATAACCTCTCCGCTCATACGTAACAACCCAGAATTCTATTGGAGAATCAGAATGAAATAAAGCGCTAAGGAGAGCACTTTTATTCTTTACATTGGGCCAGTTTGCTATTACGGCATCCCTTATCTTGTCAATGAAGGCATCCGTGGTCCGGCTTGGTTTCCTTTGCCTAAACCAGTTATTAACGTCGCCATAAGACTTTGTCATCTCCTCAATATACATCTGGGTATATGCCGGCAACTGCCTCCTCAACTCTGCTATCTGAGCATCGGTAATGAAATTGCGCCCTGTGACATTGAGGGTGCATGTATTGGCATACTTTACGGTTAGACCTATCTTCTGCTCCTTACCGGAATCATACTTAACATATAGAACCAGATCAGCTGGACCTACTTCGTCATTCTGTGTCTCAAATGACACATCAACCAGAGAGAGATTGCGCACGTGTAATTCCCGCAGGATAATACCAGGATTCGTCATCCCAATAATATCTTGAATCTTCCCTGAATCGTATCGAGAACCTATACCTGCTTTTACCTGGGCTGCTTCATCTGGATGATTCGCCAAGAGTTTATAAAAGAGCGCTATCTCATATTCTACACCGGGATTCTCATTGGTTTTTACCTCGTAAATAGTGTTGTTATGTAGCATAATTCATTGATTTATACCTACAATAAGTATCAAAAAAAGGCGCCGATTAAGGCGCCTTCTACAACTCATATGGAGACAGAACTTCATGGTTTTATCATTTCGTCAACAGTCATTCCTAGCCCAAGAGCTATTTTCTGGAGGGATAGAAAGGATGGGTTCCGTTCTCCGCGTTCAACCATTCCAATATAGTTACGATCGACGCCGGATTTTTGGGCAAGTTCCACCTGCGTAAGACCTTTTGACTCACGCTTGGACCTAATAACCTTGCCCAGTTCTTTTAACTCAAGTTCGCTCATAAAATACCTACAATAAGTATCATAACGCAAAAAAGCACCGCCGAAGCGATGCTTTCCGTAAACTCAAAATATGAAGGTGACTAATCATCGAACATTCCAGAGAAAAGATTCGGTTCCTCGTCTTCCTTTCCGAACTGTACCTCATAAGAGTACTTGTGCTGGACATCTTTGTCGCCAAACATATACTGAGCAAAGAGCCTGACCAAAGCAACGTTGATACTATTGCCAAATTGCTTATAGGCCTGAGGATTCTTGTCATCGTAAATAAAGGTGTCTGGGAAACTCTGTAGACGTGCACATTCGCGAGGGGTCAAATACCGCTTGCGTTTACCTACGATTGATGTCTGGGTAATAGCAACAAGAGCCGGGAAATA
>JAEEGI010023710.1_pt1 | contig 12027 bp, 7 predicted proteins | sample 8958751 | NCBI WGS metagenome assembly JAEEGI01 (sample SAMN16246545, study PRJNA631951) | gut metagenome | biome: gut microbiome; feature: rumen; material: KS-attached | host: Bos | place: Iran: Karaj | collected 2018-10 | reverse complement strand
TCGTACACGGGCCGCCCCGTGCGGATCACGCGGGCGATGTCAAGGTCCGGGATCAGCTCGTCGGCGTTCTTGCCGAAGGCTTCGTCGGATAGATCCAGTAGCGTTTTCGCCATGCGGTTCAGCATGGTGATCTTGCCGTGCGCATCCACGGCAAGGATGCCTTCGCGTAGGAAGTCAAAAATGCGCTCGCGTTCGCCGACGGTGACGCGGATCTTGCGCGCCAGCGAGTGGTTCCACACGGCCATGACGAGAAACGCCAGCAGCACGGCACACGACACCTGGATCAGAAACCGCGGCGTCAGATAATACTCTTCGTGATCGTTGAGCCAGCGGTCGAGGATCTGCGTGTAGCGGCCGCTCTGCCGGATCTCGCGCAAAGCGTGCCCGATCTTGACAGCCAGCTCCATGTTTCCGCGCAGCACGACGATAGCGCGGTCGTACGACTGCAAGGGCAGCGTGCGCTGGCGGATCGTGTAGCGGAAACGGTTGACCTTGCTCAGTTCATACGTTCCCTGAAAGGTCTCGCAGACAAACGCGTCGCAGATGCGCAGGCTGAGCGTGCGCATCCCTTCGGTGACATTCGCCGTGGGAAAAAGTTCATCCACATACCCGAGTTTTCGCAAAAAACTCTCCTCGGGGGAGCCCAGGACGACACAGATCCGTTTGCCGCGCAGGTTTTCCAGACGGTCGGCGCTGCCCTGCGGAACAAACAGCGACGACGACTCCCACAGGAACGGGAACGCGAAGCAAAGCGCCTCCTGCTGATCCTCGACGACGCTGTCGAGCATCCGCGTCACGGAATGCGCCATTCTCGGGTCGTCGGGATCGAAGTTGCGCACCGAAAGAGCGCCGTAGAGCCTGTCCCTGTTATCAACGGGAAACATCGAGCCGACGACCAGATCGGGGACCTCATCGTCCCTGCCTGACGCGCCCGTTTCGACGAAAAACCGCAGCTGCGCGTAGCCGGCGATCGCTTCCAGCAGTTCGATGTACGCGCCCGCCAGTTTCCCGTCGGCTCCTGTGAAAACGTATGGCGCAAGATGTTCAAGACAGCGCACCTTCAGCGTGCGCCCCGCACCGATGCCGACGTACTGCCCCGACGGGGATGCTCCGCACGCAGCTGCCGCCGTCAGCGCCGCTAAAAGCGCCCCCAGCCACAAACGCCGCTTTTGTCCCGCCACGTTTTCACTCCCCTTTCGCCGCGCGTAGCTTTTCATCCCGTATCATACCACAAGCGCTGTCAAAAGTTAAGAAATAAAATCACTTCTGCCACGCCGTTTCAAAAGAAGAAAATGGGGCGAGGCGTGCATGTATACAGCCTCACCCCGTCATTCTATCCCAGATACGCTTTCAGTTCCGCGCCGCTGCTCAAAAACGCCGCATAAGCGCGGAACGTCTCGTACAGGTCGGCCTTGCTGGCCAGTTCATAAGGCGCGTGCATGGAAAGCAGCGCCACGCCGCAGTCGAGCACCTGCATCCCGTACTTTGAGGCGAACGGCGCGATCGTACCGCCGCCGCCCAGATCGATCCGCCCCATGCCGCCGATCTGCCAGCGTACGCCCGCCTCGTCGAAGATGTCGCGTACAAAGGCCATCAACTCGGCGCTGGCATCGTTGGCGCCGCTTTTGCCGCGGGCGCCGGCGTATTTCATCAGCACGGGGCCGCTGCCCAGGCGGGCTGTGTTGTTCGGCTCAAACGCCGCCGCGAAGCTGGGATCGAATCCCACGGTCACGTCGGCGGAAAGCAGTGCGCTGCGCTCCAGCGCTTCGCTCAGGTCGAACGGACTGCCCCCCGTGGCGCGCACGAGGCGTGAGACGACGTTTTCCATCAGATGCGAGTTCATGCCCGAGTTGCCCTGACTGCCGACTTCTTCCTTGTCGACGAAAAAAGCCCCGGCAGTGAACGCCGGACGCTCGGCCGCAAGCAGCGCGCGAAAGGCCGGATAGACGCAGACGCGGTCGTCGTGCGCGTAGGAAGCGAGCAGCGACGAATCAAAGCCGGCGTCGCGCGCCCCCCCGGCGGGAACGATCTCAAACTCGGCGCTGGCAAAGTCCTGTTCGTCCAGACCGTAGCGTTCCTTCAGCAGTTTCAGGACGGCAGCCTTCACGCCGCCGTCTTTTTCATCGTTCAGCGGGATCGAACCGACGATCAGGTTCAGCTCCTCGCCGCTGACCCCCTCGGCCAGCTTCTTTTTCATCTGATCGGCCGCCAGGTGGACGGGCAGGTCGCTGACGTACAGCACGGGATCGGCCGGATCTTCCCCGAGAACGACGCAGATCTTTTCGCCGCCTTTTTTCACGGCGACGCCGTGAAAAGCAAGCGGCAGCGCCGTCCACTGGTATTTTTTGATACCGCCGTAGTAGTGCGTTTTCATCAGCGCCAGCCCCTCTTTTTCATAGAGCGGATTGGGACGCAGGTCCAGCCGCGGCGCGTCGGCGTGAGCGCAGATCAGACGCAGTCCGTCGGTCAGCGGACGCGAGCCGATGACGAAAAACGCCGCCGCCTTGCCCTGGCGCGTCACGAACACCCTGTCGCCCGCTTTCAGCGCCTCGCCGCGGGAGAGCATCCCGTCAAGGTCGCGGAATCCCGCTTCACGTGCGATCCGCGCCGTCTCGGCCGCTGTTTCGCGCTCCGTCTTGCATCGGCTGATGAACTGTTTGTATTCCTCCGCAAAGGCCATCACCTCGGAACGGACGCTCGTGCCGTTCCAGACGGACGGATAAAGATCGGTAAACGATTTCTGACTCATGGTGATTCCTCCGTTCACTCATCGCGGCCCGCGCCGCGCCATGAAAAGGGCCCCGCAGCAGATTGCGGGGCCGTAGAGAGCGTCTTTTCGATCACAGACTCGCGCAAAGGTCGTCGATCATCTTCCAGATACGGACCGTATCGATATCTGTCACAAACTTTACTTTCTGCGCGCCAAGCGGCGGCACGCCGGTAACATAAACCAGTGCCTGTCCGTAGCCCGAACCGTATGTCGTATCCACATCGATAAATGCGGTCACACTGTCAGTGATCAGCGTTTCGTCGATACACACGGCGGCAGCGACCAGATCCCACATGAAGAGCTGGAACCGTGCCTTGCCGCTGCCGTAGACGAAATCGTACTTAGCCTGATGCATGGGCCGGATAATGTCGTTCTTCGTCAGACGGATCAGCTCGGCCAGCTTTGGTGCACCATACGGCATACGGTGGCAAGCGTCGAGCGGGACGACGATCTGCTCTCTGAACGGTGCACGAACACACGTGCGCGCGGCCTCGGGATCGCACCACCAGTTGAACTCGGCACGCGGAGTGGTGTTGCCGGGCACGAAGAACGCGCCGCCCATGTAGATGACGCGCTTGATCAGGGGCACAATGTCGGGAGCCATACGTATGGCGGCGGCCAGATTGCACGGCGCGCCGATCTCGACGATCGTGACTTCGCCCGGGTTGCGCCGCACGGTCTCGATGATGAACGTGACCGCATGGCCGTCCATAGGCGCGCACGTCGGCTCGTGGCCGTACTTCGTCCTGTAGACGGCCTTCCAGTCGTCGGGACGTACTGAGGAATACGCGCCCCAGTAGCCGTCAAAACCGGAACCGAACGTGCGGATCTCCTCCATAAGAGTTGCCTGACGCCCCGCCCGCGTAGGCATATCGATGCCCATCATCACGGGGATCTTCCACTCCATCTTCACGGCTTCCAGCTGGCGCAGCGCGTGTGCCGTGCCTTCGGCAACCCAGGTATTGCCGAGCGTAATCGTCACACCGAGCAGCTCGATCTCGGGAGATGTGGCCAGCATGAGCATGGCCATGCCGTCGTCAAAGCCCTCGACCATGTCGGTGTCAAGGATCACTTTTTCCTTCGCAAGAGCTCCGCAGGCGCATGAAAGCGCGAGGACGGCAACGGCGCACGCCTTGAAAAACTTCTTCCCCACCATCATTTAAGCTCCTTTCATGACGTTTGGACGAAAACACACCGTCAAATAAAAATCACATGACGATTGTATCATAAATTTTCTTGTGCGTACGTTGTTTTCACGGGAGATATTCGCCTAAATATTGCGGCAAAAACGCCGAAAAATTCCCCGTAGGGAAAAAAAGGTCTTGTCAAAGGGGAATTTGTCCCTATAATTAAACACAACCTCGCCTGTCCGCGAGAGACTCCTCCGTCCGAAGCGCGATCGTTCGTTCCGGCGGCAGGAAAACAGAGGGGCGAAAGTTTTTGCCAAAACGGCCGGGCCCTGTGGGATTTTCCCGGCACATGCTATTAGGATCGGTTCACGTATCACGCCGGTCCTGTATTCAGGAGGATGAGACGTAAATTGACCAACGCGGCTGTACCGTTGATCCAGGTGAAAAACCTGCGCAAAAGTTACGAAGATGGAGCGACTGTTCTGAAGGGCGTTTCCATCAACATCGAGGAAGGGGATCTCGTTTCCATCATCGGTCCCTCGGGCTGTGGAAAATCCACATTTCTGCGGTGTCTCAACTGTCTTGAGTACATCGATTCCGGCACGATCACCATCGCCGGCGTAACGGTCAGCCGTTCGGAAGAGGACGAAGAACTGGATCGCGATTACGACAAGAAATTCCTGGAAGCGTGCCACAAAATGCGCCAGGAAGTCGGAATGGTGTTCCAGAGTTTCAACCTTTTCCCCCATAAAACAGTTCTTGAAAACATCATGCTCGCGCCCATGGTCGTCAAGCACGTCAAGGAAGACGACGCGAAGAAAAAGGGGCTCGAGCTGCTTGAAAAAGTCGGTCTGTCCAGTTTCGCCGACAAATACCCGGCCACGATGTCCGGCGGTCAGACGCAGCGCGCCGCGATCGCCCGCGCCTTGGCCATGAACCCTAAGGTCATGCTCTACGATGAACCCACGTCGGCGCTTGATCCCGAACTGGTCGGCGAAGTACTTCAGGTCATGAAGAACCTCGACCAGGAAGGCATGACGCAGGTGATCGTCACCCACCAGATGAAGTTCGCCCGTGACGCTTCCGACTACATCGTCTTCATGCACGGCGGTGAGATCGTCGAGAAGGAGGACGGCGACGTGCTCTTCACGCAGCCCAAGGACGAGCGCACGAAGAACTTCCTTCGTCACCTCAACGGGGTGATCGCGTAATGAAACGCTTTCGTCTTTTCGTCAGCGCCTTCCTCGTCCTGCTTGCCTTCTCCGCGGCGGGCTTCGCCGAGGACAAGCCTGTCCTCAAGTGGGGCGGCGATTCCGAGGGCAATGTGCCCTACATGTTCATGGAGCCTGACAACGACAAGAACATGATCGGCTTTGAGATCGACATCGTCAACGCTCTGGCCGAACGCATGGGCATGACGCCTCAGTTCGTCCACAACGGCTGGGACAACCTCATTCCCGGGCTCAATCTTGGCCTGTACGACATCGCCCTGAGCGGTCTGGAGATCACGCCCGAGCACCTTGAAGAGGTCGATTTCTCTCTTCCTTATTATAAGACGTTCCTGCAGCTCGTCGTGCAAAAGGGCAATCCGGCCAAGATCACCACGCTTGCAGACTGCGTCGGCAAGCGCGTCGGCACGCTGAAGCAGTCGTACGCCTTTTTTCAGCTCGTGGAAGCCGGCGTTGACGAGATCCGCACCTACGACAACGAGATCAACGCATACCAGGACATGGCGCACGACCGTCTCGACGCCGTGCTGATGGATTCGCCCATCGCGATCTTTTATGCAGGTTTCAATACCGACCTCGAGTTCGTCGGCGAACCGATCGGCGAGATCAAGTACGGCATCCCGGTCCGCAAAGGCAACGCCGAACTGCTTGAAAAAGTCAACGCCGCTCTCGTCTCCATTCGCGACGACGGCACGCTGCGCGGCATCTGTGACCGCTGGAACATGTGGACGCCCGTCATGGCCGAGTTCTTCCATGACGACTCGCCTGCAAAGTTCGGTCCCGACCGTTATAATGCCTGGGCCGAATATCAGCGCAAGGGTCTGACGTGGAAACAGCGCTTCGACCGCTACGTCAGCTTCCTGCCAACCTTCGGCAAGGCTTCGATCGTGACGCTGAAAGTGTCGGTCTGCGCGATGGCGCTGGCGATCCTGCTGGGGCTGATCCTTGCGGTCACCCGTCTGTTCGCCCCCAAGCCGCTGTCCAAGCTGGCCACGGCCTATATCGAAGTCATGCGCGGAACGCCTGTGCTCATCCAGCTGTTCTTCATCTTCTACGGACTGCCGAACATCGGCCTCAAGCTGACGCCGTTCTGGGCAGGCGTGATCGGACTGGGCATCAACTACGCGGCCTATGAAGCCGAGAACTACCGCGCCGGCCTGCTGGCCGTTCCGCGCGCGCAGATGGAAGGTGCTCTGGCCCTCGGCATGACCAAGCGTGAAGCCCTTCGCTACGTCGTCATCCCCCAGGCTGTGCGCGTTTCGCTGCCGCCCGTGACGAACGACTTCATCTCGTTGCTTAAGGACTCGTCGCTCGTTTCGATGATCACGCTGATCGACCTGACGAAGGCCTACGGTCAGCTGGCGAACACGTATTACGATTATTTCGGCATCGGCATCATGGTCGCGATCATCTACTTCCTGATCGGCCTGCCGTTCGTTCGTCTCGCCCGCTACACCGAGCGCCGTCTTGCCGTCGCCATCCACGGCGGCCGCGGCGGAAAGAAGGGCCGCGACCAGACCCTGCGGCCTGCGAGCTATCACAATTAGCTTTTTCAGCACAGTTTTACCGTCACTGAACACATCTTCAAGAATGTGAGGCTGATAAACTTCCATGAAGATCAAGCCGAAACTGTTCATCGCGCTCCTTGCGGTGATGCTCTTCGCTTCCTGTTCGTATGCGGGCTTCATGCCCGACAAGGTGCTGCGCTGGGGAGGCAACTCCGAGGGCGGTGTTCCGTTCATCCTCTACGATCCGGCCGCTCAGACGAAGCTGACCGGCTTCGAGACGGAGATCGCCGAGGCGCTTGCCGCCGAGCTGAATCTCAAGCCCCAGTTCGTTCAGAACGTGTGGGACATTCTCATTCCCGGTATGCAGCGCGGGCTGTACGACATCGCCATCAACGGCATCGAGGTCACGCCCGAGCGGCAGGAGATGATCAACTTCTCCATCCCGTACTACGTGACCTACCTGCAGATGGTCGTGCCCAAGGGCAACCCCGCCGGCGTGAGCACGCTGGAAAACGCCCGCGGACATACGATCGGCACGCTGCGCGGCTCGTACGCTTACGAGACGCTGGCCAAGGCCGGCATCACCGACATCCGCAGCTACGAGAACGAAGCCACGGCCTATCAGGACATGCAGAACGGCCGCCTTGACGCCGTCGTCATGGACGCGCCGATGTCGATCTACTACTCCAAGTTCAACCCGATGTTCGAGTTTGTCGGCGAGCCGATCGGCCGCATGGAATACGCGATGACGATCCGCAAGGGCGAGGACGAGTTCCTGCAGAAGGTCAACGAAGCGATCGTCAAGCTGCGTGACAACGGCACGCTGCGCCGCATCTACGACCGCTGGAACCTGTGGAGCCCCGTGATGGCCGAGTACTTCAACGACTACCGGCCGCCGCTCGAGGAGCCGGTGATGTACAACTACTGGGCCGATATCCAGCGCGGTGCCCGCAACTGGGGCGAACGCCTCAAGCGCTACGCAGGCTTCCTGCCGTCGTTCGGCAAAGCGGCTCTGGTGACGCTGGAAGTTTCCATCTGCTCGATGGCCCTGGCGCTGTTCGTCGGTCTGATCCTGGCCGTCTGCCGCCTCTTCGGGCCCCTGCCGCTTCGTCTGTTCGCGCTGTGCTACACGGAGTTCATCCGCGGCACGCCGGTGATGATCCAGTTGTTCTTCATCTTCTACGGCCTGCCGAACGTGGGCATCCGTCTCACGCCTTTTGTCGCCGGCACGCTGGCACTCGGCATGAACTACGCCGAGTATGAGTCCGAAAACTACCGCGCAGGTCTTGAGGCCGTTCCGCGTGCACAGATGGAGGGCGCGCTGGCGCTCGGCATGACGAAATGGGAAGCTTTGCGGCATGTGATCCTGCCGCAGTCGATCCGCGTCTCGCTGTTGCCGATGACGAACGACTTCATCGCCCTGCTCAAGGACTCGTCGCTCGTCTCGATCATCACGCTCGTCGATCTGACGCGCACCTACGGCCAGCTGGCTACGGTCAACTACGACTACTTCGGCACCGGCTTCATCGTCGCCGTGATCTACCTGATCATCGGCACGCCGTTCGTGAAGCTGGCCCGCAGGCTGGAGAAAAAGCTCAACGTCTCCCTGCGCGGCCGCCGCGTCGTGACCGTGCATCGTGCGGCAAACTATAACGAGTAAATCTGATTACTTTCGCAATACAAAACAGCCGTTAGACGCATAATAGTCTGACGGCTGTTTTGTATTGTACTCACAGTATTCCAACATTTATTTCTCGTTGTCCTGCTGTGAGAACCAGATAATCAATGCGATGTTCGCTTCCATCCGGTGGAGATTTTCATTCGCTTGCAGAGAACATTTCTTCTCAATACAAGATAATTTGTTGCCTCCGGAAGGTAAAAACTCTTTTCATTCTGCTATAACTTTCCGTTCCCTTTGCACGTTTAGCTGAACAACTCTCCAAACAGACTTTTCAGACACTAAAACATTTCAGATCGATCGGCCATCCAAATCATCGTCTCATGCCTATCGTTGAGCGTTTGACGCAGAGAGCGAGGCGCGCTATAGTAATCATATTCATTGCAATTTTGCGGCGCATTCTTTGGAAAGGTTGATGTCCAATGTCAGCTCTGATTCCTGTATTCGTTCTGCTCGTCTCTCTTGCAGCGCAGGCAGTATTCTGCGGCGATCTCCGCCCGTATGTTCCTCTGCTGCTCGGGATCGCAGCGTCGGTCGTGCTGGGGATAGCACGGGGGAAATCGTGGCGTGACCAGTCGAAGGAGACGTTCGCCGCAGCCGGTTCTGTGCCGTCTGTCCTGATGCTCTACCTTCTGATCGGTCCGCTTATCTCAGCGTGGATCGCTTCGGGCACGCTGCCGGCGCTGATCCTCTGCGGCCGTGAGATCATTACCCCTGTGACCTACCTGCCCGTGACGTTCGCGCTGATGGCCGCGACAGGGACGATGATGGGATCGGGTATTTCCGCCCTCGGTACGATGGGGATCGCGCTGCTCGGCGTGGGGCAGTCGATGGGTTTTCCGCTCTCTCTGATCGCCGGATGTCTGGGCAGCGGCGCATTCTGGGGCAACGCAGCATCGCCGATGTCAGCGGCTAATTTTCTTTCAGTCGGTGTGACGGGATGTTCGGCAGAGGACTACAACCGTCTCGTATTCCGCCAGTTGGCGTTCCCGTTCGTGTTCCTACTCGCTGCCTATGCCGCGCTGGGTGTATTTTTCGATGTAAGCGCTCCTGTACAGGGCGGTGCGTTCGACGAGCTGAGAGCGCTGTTCCCTCCGAGATTTCTGAGTTTCCTGCCGCCACTGCTGATGATCGTCATGATCGTTTTCAGAGTACCGACACTGCCGGTGTTCTTTATCAGCATCATTACGGCGCTGTTTGCCGGTCTGGCAGCGGGGACGATCGCCCCTTCGCAACTGCCGTCGCTGATCACTGACGGTTACCGCTACACAGGAGCGGATATGATGCTGCGTGCGATGCTGAACCGAGGAGGTATCTCTTCAACGTCTTCGATCCTCATCACGATCTTGCTGGCAATGGTCTTCGGCGGCAGTTATCAGGCCTGCGGCGCCCTGGGAGATCTGCTCACGGTCCTGACGAAAAAAGTGAAGTCTCCGTCTTCACTCCGGCATTTGGCTCACCTCTGCTGCACGCTCGTCATGGTCGCAACAGGAAGCATCATGATGACGTGCGCTCTCGTCGGGACTCTGTTCGCGCCTCAGGCGAAAAAGGCAGGGCTGCGCGCCGTTGATCTGGCGACAGTTATTGGGCCGCTTGCCGTCGCGCTCTCTCCGATCATCCCCTGGAGTGTCAGCGGAACAGCGCTGACGAACATCATCGGTCTTTCACTCTCGGGTGACATAAGCGGCCTGCTCTACATCCCCCTTTGTTTCACATCGTTCGTCATTCCTGTCTGGCTGTTTTTCCAGCGACCGCATATGCCGCACACTAATACTATTTCACGATTCAAAGACGAGTAGTGAGGTCGCATCAGAATCAGGTGCAACAGCCTGCGTCTAAAAGGACAGTCTTCATCGTTTCGTGTCGCGAAAACGGCGCCATGCCGTCTTATACAATCTCTCCCCCGCATGTGACGCTATTATACGGATGAAATTCATAAACCGTTTTATAGCATAAAAAAGGCAGAAGTCCGGCGCTTTGCGTTGGGCTTCTGTCTTTTTTGCAGTATGATCGCGATCGCGCGGCAAGTTCTCCCTGCCGCGCGATCGCTCATTTTTACCTTTCAGAACAACGATCGGGCTAATCCAGCGGGCCGATCTCGCGTTCGACGGCTTCGACGAGAAGGCCGCTTCTGACGATGTCGATCGACGCGCTCAGATACGGATGAAGGTAGGTATCTTTTTCAAGGAAGGGCACTTTTTCGCGATAGGCTTCAAACGCTGCTTTCGTCCCCTTGCCGAGCGACAGCGGCAGCGAGTAGTTGATCCCCTGGCACGAGTCCATCGCCTCGATGCCGAGGATGCGTTCGACGTTGCGCAGCACGCGCGTGCCTTTGAACGAAGCCCAGTAGCCCATCGAAACGTGGTCTTCCTGGTTGGCCGAGGTGGGGATCGAATCGACGCTGGCCGGATGCGCCAGCGTCTTGTTTTCGCTGGCGACGGCCGCTGCTGTGTACTGCGTGATCATAAAGCCGGAATTGACGCCGCTGTCGTCGATGATGAACGGCGGCAGGCCGTTCGATAGGCTTTTATCGACCATGCGCGCGCACCGGCGCTCGGAAATGCTACCGAACTCCGAAATCGCGATCGCAAAGAAGTCCATTGCCAGCGCGATCGGCTGACCGTGGAAGTTGCCGCCGGACAACGCCTCTTCGTCATCCGGGAAGATCAGCGGGTTATCGGTGACCGAGTTCATCTCCGTCTCGACGCGCTCCTTGACGTAGGCCAGAGCGTCGCGGCTGGCTCCGTGCACCTGCGGCATGCAGCGCAGCGAGTACGCATCCTGCACGCGTGAGCCCTTGTATTTTTCGATGATCTCGCTGCCCTCGATGAGCCTGCGCATGTTGCGCGCCACGTCAAGCTGGCCTTTGTGCGGGCGCAGCACATGGGTGCGTTCGTCGAAGGCGTAGGGTACGCCGTGGAGCGCTTCGAGCGTCAGAGCGCCGATGATGTCTGCGCTCTTTTCCAGCGTCAGTGCGTCATACACGGCCAACGCGCCGATGCCGGTGAGCGCCGCCGTGCCGTTGTTCAGTGCCAGCCCTTCCTTGGGATGCAGACGCACGCGCTTCAGACCGGCGCGGATCAGCGCCGCGTCCGCCGGCATACGTTCCCCTCTGAAGTACACCTCGCCCTCGCCCATCATCGCAATGGCGATATGCGACAGCGGGCAGAGATCGCCCGACGCGCCGACGGAGCCTTGCTCGGGCACGACGGGCGTGATGCCCAAGTTGAGGAAATCGACCAGCTGCGAGAGCGTTTCGATCGTGATGCCGGAATGTCCGCGGATCAGGCCGTTGAGGCGCAGCAGCATGATCGCGCGCACCGCGTCCTCCGGCAGAGGATCGCCGACGCCGACGGCATGACTGCGGATCAGGTTTTCCTGAAGCAGTCGGGCACGCGGCGAATCGACCGTGACGGTGGCAAGATCGCCGAATCCCGTTGTGACGCCGTAGACGATACGGTTGTTCTCGACCCAGTTTTCGATCAAAGACGAAGCGCGATTGATCAGAGTGACGGATTCCTGGGAAAGCAGCACCTGCGCACCGTTTCTGGCAACGTCGATCAGTTTTTCAAAAGTCAGACTGTGTCCGTCAAGGACGATTGGTTCGGGACTGTTCATGTCGATCACTCCTGAATGATGATATTCTGCCGGGCCGTCGCGTTTGCAATGATGCGGCGGCCATACTCGTGACGAAACTGTTCGTTTACAGCCT
>JAEEGI010023709.1_pt1 | contig 12027 bp, 10 predicted proteins | sample 8958751 | NCBI WGS metagenome assembly JAEEGI01 (sample SAMN16246545, study PRJNA631951) | gut metagenome | biome: gut microbiome; feature: rumen; material: KS-attached | host: Bos | place: Iran: Karaj | collected 2018-10 | reverse complement strand
ACCGATACGATCCCGACACCGAGAGCATCGCTTTCATCGACTCCCTGATTAAGCCAGTTAATGTCATAAGGGACAGCGTCTATGAACTTATTTTCTTCGATATGAAGGACACCCTGGCATGCCGGGACAGGAAGACCGAGTATGAGCTAAGTATGTTCAAGGAGACGCCCTCCAGGCAATACATAGACTTGTACGGAAGAAGGAGCGAACGTTCCGCATTCGTCTCGTTCAGCGCCCGCAACGCGCACATAGACACTATGTGGATCGCAGGTCTGAGCCCCGACAGGCTCATTACCCAGATAAACCTGGAAAGAGATTCCCTTGAGATATGGATGAACGACCAGAGAAACATTCCTGACACCGTCCTGCTCTTCGTAAACTATCTCAAGACAGACTCCACCGGAGTCCGTTCCGGTTTTACCGAAGAGATCAAGCTGGGCAATGAGAATCCAAGGGCTCCTGTCGATACTATCGCCAAGATGGACCTCACCGTAGATCCCAAGAGAGTGGAGACCGAGGGCTTCATCCTGGAGTTCGGCTATCCTGTAATCAATGCCCAGTTCGACTCCATCAGGCTCGTGGTCACTGACCTTCACAACGTAGATGAGAGAGGAGCCATATCATATTACAGAGATTCTTTAAATCTCAGGAAGTATCATATTATGCCTGAGGGGAAAATGAGTATCAGCAGCAAGTATACTCTTACCGTTCCTAAGGGAATATTCAGGGATATAAACAACGCCTTGAACGACAGCACGCAGGTTACGGTAAGCCTGCCGATAGACGTCAAGCTCAGCACCCTCCAGCTGGACCTCAAGAACGTCAATCACAAGTATATCGTGGAGATGCTTGACGAAAGGCGGACGCAGACCCTCTTCACCCACGTAGTCAACGAAGACAAGATGGTGGAGTTCCCTTATCTGACTGCGGGCAAATATTATATAAGGATTACCGAGGACCTCAACGGGAACTCATATGTGGATACTGGAAGTCTCCTGGACCACCAGATGCCGGAAAGGGTAAAGTATTTCAAGATTGACGACAATCCCCTTCTGGACATTCCCGAGATGTCCTTCATCTCCCAGACCGTAGATCTGGAGCAAATGTTCTAACTATGAAAAGAACGCTGTTAGTCATATTTTCGGCCATTCTTTCCTGTGCGGCGCTCAATGCACAGGAATATACTGAAGCATACCTGGATACCGTAAAGGTGGGCTCCATTTTCAAGCTCAACGACTATTGGATGGTTGGAGTTGAATACGGAACATCTTTCGTCCGCCAGCGCTTCGTCCCCAGGTTCAGTCAGGAAACAATGATGGTTCCGGGGTATTACGGAGTAACCCTTACCAAGTACAGCAAGATGTTCAGCTATATGCCGTATTTCGGCTTCCAGATAGGCTTCTATAACGGTTATGAGGGGTACAGGTTCAAGATGTCCAAGGAGACCGGATTTACGCCCAATCTGGAGGGTGCGGAGCAGGTGGTGATGCAGATATACGAAGTGCCTTTCCTGACCCAGATCCATTACGATACCGAGTACTTCAAGCTCATAGGACTGCTGGGCATTTACGGCGCATACAGGAATACAATAGAAAGGACCGGCCCGTACGTGTCGGAAGAGATTGCGCACTCTTACCGCAGCTTTGATTACCGCTACGATTACGGCCTTCAAGGCGGCGCCGGACTGGGCTTGGTGTTCTCCCCCTTCGAGTTGCATCTCACCGCCAAGATCCGCTACAGCTGGTCCAGTCTTTTTGAGCCCGGATACCGCCAGACACTGGACAATTGGTACGCATATCCGTTCGATGTAATAGTCTCCGGAAGCCTTCATTTCCATCTTTCCAAGCGAAACGGGCGCAGCAGGGCTGATTTGAGACGAGAAGCTAAGAGAATTGTCTATGAAGAAGAGCAACAGAACTAAGTCGCTGGAAGTCAACGTAGGAAACATTGTTGTAGGAGGGCTTAACAAAATTGTTATCCAGACAATGTGCAACACTCACACCCACGATGTTGCCAAAACTGTTGACCAATGCAGGCGTCTTGCCGCCGCCGGAGCCCAGATCATCCGCATCACCGTGCCCGGGCTCAAGGAAGTGGACTGCATCCGCCGGATAAGGGAGACTTTGAGGGCCGAAGGCATAGACACTCCCCTGGTCGCGGACATCCATTTCTCCTCCGCCACCGCAATTGCAGTGGCGCCGTTCGTGGAGAAGGTAAGGATAAATCCGGGCAACTTCCATCCTGACCATTCAAAGGCGCGCGAGCAGTTCGCCGCCCTCCTGGATGTTTGCCGCGCGCACGGCACGGCGGTAAGGATAGGCCTCAATCACGGCTCCCTTGGCAAGTATATAACGGACCTGTACGGAAACACTCCCCGAGCAATGGCGCTCGCAGCAATGGAATGGGTGAGGATGTGTATTGAAAAGGACTTCCTCCAGGTGGTTGTCTCCCTCAAAGCCAGCAATACGGTGATGATGGTGCAGGCCTATCGGCTTCTTAAAGAAATGATGGAGGAGGAAGGGTGTATGTTCCCTATGCATCTGGGAGTTACGGAAGCGGGAAACGGCGTTTCGGGAAGGGTTAAGTCCTGCATTGGCATCGCCACTCTGCTGGAAGAAGGCATAGGCGACACCATCCGTGTTTCGCTGACGGAAGATCCGGAGAACGAGCTGCCGGTGGCGGCGTATCTGGCCGCGCGCTACAGCGGCGCGCCAATGCCGGAGCTGCCGGCTGACGAGCTTCGCGTCCTTGACGCCGCCTGCACCTGGGGCCCGGCGCTCCTGCGCCGCGAGATAGACGACTTCCCCCTGGACGACCAGGACCTCAAGAGGGAGATCCTACAGGGCGCCCGCAGGCAGTTCTTCAAGCCGGAATACATAGCCTGCCCGGGCTGCGGGCGCACTATGTACGACCTCCAGAAAGCCTTTGAGGAGGTCAAGGCGCGGACATCGCACCTCAGCGGTATGGTCATAGCCGTGATGGGCTGCATAGTGAACGGACCCGGAGAGATGGCAGACGCTGACTGGGGCTATGTGGGCGAAGGGAACCATATGGTGTCCATATACAAAAAGAACGTGCCCGTATTGAGGCACGTCCCTGACACAGAGGCGGTTGACCGCCTTCTGGAGCTTATCGAAGCCGGGCGATGACGCTTTCGCAGGCCCTGACTATATCTCCTTTATTTACTTTTACGCTGGCGTCAAGGGGAAGGTACATATCCACCCTTGAACCGAACTTGATTATTCCGCACTGCTCCCCCGCCCTGGTCTGGAGACCCGGCTTGGAATAACTTACTATCCTGCGTGCAAACGAACCGGCAAGCTGCTTGAAGAACACCTTCTGGCCGTCCGGCAGGACAATGCCGGTGCAGCTGTGCTCGTTGTCTTCGGAAGCCTTTGGAGAGAAGGCGAAACGCTTGCGCCCCTTGTAATACTTGTAGTATTCAACAGTACCGTCCACAGGCCAGAAATTGGCGTGTACGTCAAAGAAATCCATATAGGTGGAAATCTTTATGCAGTCTTCCTTGATCCACTCCTTCTCGAACTTCCTGTCCACTTCCACAATCTGGCCGTCGGCCACTGAAGTGACGGTCTTGCCTCCGCCGGGGCACTTCCTGTCCGGCACCCTGTGGAAAAGGAGGTTAGCCACAGCAAGCAGGAACAGGATTGCGGATGCAGTCCAACTGAACCAGGGGTATACTATATGGGTTAACAGTATGGTTATCAATATTATTGAAAATATTATTGCAACCGATACTTCAAATATGGAATCCTTGTCTATCTTCATATCCGAATCATCAAAGCAGGTTGAATAAAGCAAGGTAGATGGTGCCTACAGGCACGGCCATTAGGGTGCTGTCAAAGCGGTCCAGCAGTCCCCCGTGCCCCGGAATGGCCTTGCCTGAATCCTTGACTCCGCAGGCGCGTTTCCAGGCGGATTCGAACAGGTCTCCGAACACACCTGCAACGTGCATCACTATGGCAAGTGCGATGCAATGCAGGATGTGTATGTCAAGCAGTCCGGTAAGCTTGAGGACAATGGCTGCTATTATGCTGAAAACCATTCCTCCCCAGAATCCCACCCAGGTTTTCTTTGGGGAGATGTCCGGGCAGAGTTTCTTGCGGCCTTCCTTCTGCCCCAGCGTCATACCCACCGTATAAGCCCCTATGTCAGAGCACCATATTATTACAAAGAAGCATATAAGCAGAATGCAGCTGAAACTGCCGTCCTTGAGGGCTATGAAGGTTGAAAGGGAAAGAGGTGCGGCAATGTACACAATGCCCGTAAAAACGTGCGAAAAGTCCTTTAAATGGCCTGTTCTGTCCTTGTCAAACAGCAGGCTTGCCATTGTTGCCGTAACCGGTATCATTGACAGGGATATGAGCTTTGGCGGGATGCTGTAGTTGAAGAAGCAGAACAGAAGCAAGAAGAGGATGATTCCGGACGCGATTGCAAGGATGCGGGGCAGCTTGAACAGGGAGCCCATTGTCATTGTGTAGAATTCGTGCATCATCCCCACCATCATATAGATGATGAGGATGGCGTATAGGTACGGGCTGAACAACAGGCAGCCCAGCATCACCAGCACGAACACTATGCCGGAGACAGTCCTAAGCTTCAGGCTGCTGTCCATTGTCAGGGGTATTCTCTGTCTGTTCTTTCTTTTCCGGCTTCCTTTCGTCCTCCGGAGGGAGTACCTTTGGTCCAAGGATCTTCTCCACGTCTTCCGCAAAGATCACTTCTTTTTCCAGTAGCAGTTCGGCCACCTGCAGGAAGCCTTCCTTGTGGCTGGTGAGGATATTTAATGTACGGGCGTGGATATCGTTCACCAGTTTCTTGACCTCGCTGTCCATAAGCTCGGCGGTCTTCTCGGAGTACGGCTTGGTGAGCTCGTATCCGCGTGAACCGGTGGAATCGTAGAAGGAAAGGTTGCCCACTTCCTCGCTCATACCGTAGTACTGGATCATACTGTAGGCCATCTGGGTGAGGCGCTCAAGGTCGTTCTGGGCACCTGTTGAAGGCTCTCCGTTGACTATTTCCTCTGCGACGCGTCCTCCTATCAGGGAGCACATCTCGTCAATCATCTGGCTCTTTGTCCAGAGCTTGCGGTCCTCAGGCAGGTACCAGGCGGCGCCCAGGGCCTGTCCCCTTGGTATGAGGGTGACCTTGAACAGAGGGTTGGCGTATGGCAGCAGCCAGCTTGTTACGGCGTGGCCGGCCTCGTGATGAGCAATCGAGAAGCGCTCCTTGTTTGTGATGATGGCGCTCTTGCGCTCCAGGCCTCCTATTATCCTGTCTACGGCGTCAAGGAAGTCCTGCTTGTCAATGGCGGCCTTGCCCTTGCGGGCTGCGGTGAGGGCGGCCTCGTTGCAGACGTTGGCAATGTCAGCTCCGGAGAAGCCGGAGGTGTGCTTTGCCATAAAGTCAAGGTCGAAGTCCTCGGAAATCTTGAGGCCTTTCATATGCACCTGGAAGATTTCCTTGCGCTCGTTCAGTTCAGGGAGTTCGACGTGTATCTGGCGGTCGAAGCGTCCGGCACGCATAAGGGCCTTGTCAAGGATGTCGGCCCTGTTGGTGGCCGCGAGTACTATGACTCCGCTGTTGGTGCCAAATCCGTCCATCTCCGTAAGGAGCTGGTTGAGAGTGTTTTCCCTCTCGTCATTTGAAGAAAAGCCTACGTTCTTGCCACGGGCCCTTCCCACTGCGTCTATCTCATCGATGAACACAATGCAGGGGGCTTTTTCCTTTGCCTGCTTGAAGAGGTCCCTTACGCGGGATGCACCCACGCCCACGAACATCTCCACGAAGTCAGATCCGCTTATGCTGAAGAAAGGCACGTTGGCCTCCCCCGCCACGGCTTTTGCAAGGAGGGTCTTTCCGGTTCCAGGAGGGCCCACCAGGAGCGCGCCCTTTGGAATCTTTCCGCCCAGGGCGGTATATTTCTTGGGATTGCGCAGGAAGTCAACTATCTCCATCACCTCTTCCTTTGCGCCGTACATTCCGGCCACGTCCTTGAATGTGACGTTGACCTGGTTCTTGTCAGCCAGCTTTCCGGTGGACTTGCCAACGTTGAACGGGTTGGCCTGTCCGCCGCCACCGCCGCCAAGGCCGCGGTTCATTCCGCGGAACATCCAGCCCCACAGAACAAAGAGGAGAACAAGCGGAAGCAGCCATTCAAGCACGCTGCTCCACACGCGTGCGTCGTTCTCCATTATGATCTTCACCTGATTGCCCTGATCCAGCTGGGCGTTGAGGTCGCCGAATTCCTTCTCGGCGTCAAAGTGCCCGGATACCAGGAAGATGAAGTGCGGGGACTTGCTGGGTACCTGGCCGCCTGCAAAGCGGTCTGCATATTTGGAAAGGCGGTCCGGCTTTACGGTGATGTTGCCTTTATAGTCGTTCCTGACAAAATGGATTTCCTTTATGTCTCCGTCAAGGAACATCTCCTTGACCTCAGCCCATTCCACTTTCTGCGGATTGGAGCCTTTCTGCCCAAGGAGCATCCAGCCAATTCCCACAAGGAGAAGCAGGTAAAGCCAGGAGAGGTTTATCCTCACCTTGACTATCTTGCGCTTGGGATCCTGGGGATTCTGCGGATTCCTGTTATTGTTGTTTTCTGCCATTATTCTGAAGCTTTTTCTGTCTTGGCCGGGCGCGGCTTGCGGTATTTGTATTCTTTACGGACGGCGTCGGCCCAAAGGTTTTCAAGATTGTAGAAATCCCTGTACTGGGTCTGGAAGATGTGGACCACTATATTGCCGTAGTCAAGGATGATCCAGAAACTGTTTTCCATGCCCTGCATACGGATGGGCTTGAGGCCCAGTTTCTCGTTGGTTTCTTTGAGGATATTGTCGGCAATGGCGGCGACGTTGGTGGTGGAATCAGCGTTGCAGACTACAAAGAAGTCGGTGATGGCGGTTCCTATTGGCCGCAGGTCCAGTGAAACTACGTTCTGGCCTTTCTTGTCGAGGATTGCATCCGCTATTACGCGGAGGTCGTGTGTAATCATATATTGCTAGGAATTATTAAATTTGCATACACAAATATACAAAAAATACACCTATGACAAATAGTTCTGCCATTATATGGATGGACACTGTGGATTCCACCAACAAAGAGGTCCGGAGGCGTCTGGAGAGCCTTGACAATATGTCAGTTATATCTGCCACGGAGCAGACCGCAGGCCGTGGCCAGGGAGACCACACGTGGCATTCAAGGCCGGGAGAAAACCTCACTTTCACCCTTCTTCTCAAGTTTTCCCAAATAGGTGTGCTGCCCGCCCGTGACGCTGGACGGATCAATGACTTTGTAACCTCTTCCCTGCTGGCATATCTGGCTTCCCACGGCATTCAGGCGCGCATCAAGCTGCCAAATGACATCTATGTGGGAGACAAGAAGATATGCGGAATGCTCATAGAGAACATCCTTGACGGGGCCAACATAGGTATGAGCATAATAGGAATCGGCCTGGATGTGAACCAGACCGATTTCCCTGAAGATCTTCCGAATCCCGTCTCTATGGCCCAGCTTACAGGGCGGAGTTATACTCTTGAAGAGGAACTCGCCCGGCTGCTCGCAGAAATGCAATCACGCCTGCCGGATCTGTTGCCTTGAACACGGTGCTTCCCGCAACAAAGATATCCACTCCGGCGTCAGCCAGTTCAGGGGCGTTGAGAATGGTTACTCCTCCGTCAATCTGAACGGGAGTGTCAAGGCCCTGGCGGGCAATCTCCGCCTTGAGGGTCTTTACCCTTGAGTAGATGTTGGGATCTATGTTCTGTCCGCCGAATCCGGCCCTTACGGACATTGCGAGCACATAGTCGCAATCCTTGAGATAAGGGTAGCACTCCTCTACCGGAACGTCCGGATTGAAGGCGAGTCCGGCCTGGCATCCCAGGGAGCGGATGTAGTTAAGCATTTCTGACGGGTTGTCACCCTGGTCGCGTATGGCTTCCAGGTGGACGCTGATCATCTGTATTCCAAGCCCGGCAATCCTTTCTATGTATTTCTCCGGATGCACTATCATAAGGTGCGCGTCCATTGGAATCTTTGCAATCTTGCTGACAGGCTCCAGGACTGAGAATCCAAAGGATATGTTGGGCACGAAGGAACCGTCCATCACGTCAAGATGGATGATGTCCGCATAGGTGTTGAGCATCTCGATCTCCTTGTCAAGATGAAGGAAATCTGCTGCCAGGATGGAAGGGGCTATTCGAATTGGCATACTACGTCCTCCAGTAAGGCTACGAATTTGTCAAGGGAGGCCAGTTCAAGTTTCTCCCCTGGAGCGTGCACCCCGCGAAGGGTGGGTCCGAAGGAAATCATATCCAGGCCGGGGAACTTTTCAAGGAACAGGCCGCATTCAAGGCCGGCGTGTATGGCCTTGACAAGCGGGGCCGTTCCGAAAAGTTTCTTGTAGGATTCCCTGCAGAGCTGGAGGATGTGGGAATTCACATCCGGCTTCCAGCCCGGATAAGGGAACTTGTGAACCACTTTGGCGCCCGCGCAGGTGAAGAGGGCCTCTATCTTCTGGGCCATCATATCACGCGCGGACATCACTGAGCTGCGCTGGCTGGTGGTGACCACGCACTTGCCATCGCCCATACGGACTGCGGCAAGGTTGCTGGATGTCTCAACCAGGCCTGAGATGTCCTGGCTCATTGCTTCCACGCCGTGAGGGCAGGCGGCCAGGGCGGATATTATCCTGCCCGCCGCACGCGCCTTAACGGCCTGGGCGCTTGAGCCCACGGTCTTTGCGGAAACGCAGACGCCCGGGTCTGAGGTGGCGAATTCAGCCTTGAGGAACGCGCCGAACACTTTGAAGCGCTCAATTGTGGCGTCAGGGTCCTTGACGGCTACCAGGGCGCTGCAATCGCGCGCTATGGCGTTTGGCTTGTTGCCTCCCTTGAAGTCAAGGAGCTGGAGCCCGTGCTTCTTTTCAGTGTAGAGGAAGCGGGCCATCTGCTGCACGGCGTTGGCCCTTCCCTTGTCTATGTCGTCACCGCTGTGGCCGCCCTGCGCTCCGTCAATCACAAGCTTGACGCAGCTGCAGCCCGGCTTAACCGGTTCCGTGCCATAGGAGAAGGTGGCTACTGTGTTTACGCCGCCGGCGCAGCCTATGAAGAGCTGGCCCTCGTCCTCTGAATCCAGGTTGATGAGCGTTTTGCCGCTGAAGAATCCCTGCTTCATTGCTTCCGCGCCGTCCATTCCGGTTTCTTCCGATATGGTGAAGACGCATTCGAGCCTTCCGCAGGAGATGTCGCTTTCAAGAAGTGCCAGACAGGCGGCTATGCCAATGCCGTCGTCCGCACCCAGAGTGGTGTCCTTGGCAACCATCCAGCCGTCCTCTATGACATAAGGGATGGGGTCTTTGGAGAAGTCGAACTCAAAGTCAGCTTTCTTCTCGCAGACCATATCCTGGTGGCACTGGAGGACAAGGGTGGGAATGTGTCCCTTACCCCTTGAGGCCTTGCGGATGATGTTCACGTTGCCCGTGGAGTCTGTCTTGCATTTGAGTCCGTGGTCAGCGGCCCATTTTACCAGGTATGCGGTAATTGGACCCTCGTGGCCTGACTCACGGGGTATGGTGGTTATTGTCTTGAAAATTTCAAGAACCGATTCTGAAGTCATTAAGTATATTTTGGTTATGTGTAGTCTATCTGTCAACAGGGACCAGCATCTTCTGGATGTCGCTGACATACTGCCTGAAGGTTCTGTCAGTTGACATAAGGTCCGTGACCTGGGTGCAGGCGTGAAGTACCGTAGCGTGGTCCTTGCCTCCTATCTCCGCCCCGATGGTTGAAAGGGAGCAGTTGGGGATGAGGGTACGGCTCAGGTACATTGCAATCTGACGGGCTTGAACTATCTGGCGCTTGCGGCACGGAGAGATCATTTGCTCGTGGGTGATGTTGAAATATTCGCAGACGGTATCCTGCACTGTATCTATTGAGATGTTGCTCTGTTGTTCGGTTACAAGGCTGCCCGTAACCTGCTCCGCAAGGTCAAGCGATATTTCCCTGTGGGCCAGGGTTGCGTGGGCGATGAGGGAGATGAGCACGCCTTCAAGCTCCCTGAAATTGGACTTGATCTTTGATGCCAGGAACTCCAGCACGTTGTCAGGGATGCTGACACCCTCACGCAGGCATCTTGCCTTGAGCATTGATAGCCTTGTGGAATAATCCGGCTGGGTAAGCTGTACGGAAAGGCCCCATTTGAACCGGGAAAGAAGCCTCTGCTCAAAATTCTGGAGGTCTACCGGGGCGCGGTCAGACGTGAAAATGAGCTGTTTGCCGTTCTGGTGCAGGTGGTTGAAGATATTGAAGAACGCGTGCTGCGCTCCGGTGCTTGAAAGATCCTGGATGTCATCCACTATGAGCACGTCTATGCGCATATAGAAGGCCAGGAAGTCCGCAAGCTTGTTATGGACGCTTGTGGCGTTCATATACTGGGTCTTGAACTCGCTTCCAGTAAGATAGAGGACTACGAGTTCAGGGCACTTGCGTGTCACCTCGATACCTATTGCCTGGGCCAGATGGGTTTTGCCCAAGCCCGGACCACCGAATATGAACAGAGGGTTGAAAGGGGTTTTCCCCGGTCTGTCCGAAATGCTGATGCCGGCGGTGATGCCCATCTTGTTGCACTCCCCTTCTATGAGGTTGCTGAAGTTGAAGACGGGATTCAGGCGCGGGTTTATGACCAGCTTCTTGAGTCCCGGGAAGACGAAAGGTCCCGGATTTTCGGACGGATGGTAGGTGTCAATGGAAACAGCCTTGTTCATTGGGGCGTTCACCTCCGCGGCGGGCACTACCATTGCCTGGCCTGATGCAACGGGACGGACCTGGTACAACAGCCTGGCATCTGCGCCTATCACCCTCTTGAGGGTTGACTTGAGCACGTCAAGGAACGCTTCCTCTATATATTCACGGAAGAAATCAGAAGGCACCTCCACAAGTAGGGTGTTGTCTTTGAAATCTATGGGAACGATGGGCTTGAACCAGGTCTCGAACTTCTGAGGATCGATGATGTTCTCGATAATCCTCAGACAGTTGTTCCATACATCGGCGTGTCTGGATATGTTGCCCTGGTTTAGCATTAGTGAATATTGGCTTGCTTTCTTATATTGACATAAAAACAGGGATTTTACCGTCCCCGTTTCCAAGTGCAAAAATGGATGAAAAAAAACTTATAAAAAATATTTTTTTCTATTGTATAGAAGTTTTTTTATTCGTAAATAAAAGATACGGAAAGGCAAAAACGTTTGTTTTCCAGCTGTCTTAAAATCAATCAGTTACAAAATGAGGTTAGGGATTTATCGCGCTGCAACAATATCTTCAATCTGGAATAATTCCAAATTAGCCAAACCTCTGTAACCCTTTGTCTGAGTGTGCCCTAGAGCCGGTTTGCAGAGCCGTCCTTGACTACTACCAGAAAAGCGTCCTTATACTTTTGCCTAATTATGCTGTACATTCTTCTGGCCTCTGAAAGGTCATTGGAAACACCAATTATATACTTATAAAGATTTCCCGTCCGGATCCTTGTCACCTCGTATCCCAGGAAGTACGGATCGTTGTCCTTCATAAGACGTGAGGACGCCAGCACCTGGACTCCGTAAAGCTCTTCCGCCGCGGGAGCGGCCTGGGGCTGCTGTGGGGGTGCTGGAGGAGTGAAGGTTGGACCCTCCTGCTTGGGCTGGGCCTGAGGTTGCGGAGAGGGATCCTCCACCCTGGGGACGATGCGGGGCTCGTCCTGGGGTTGCGGCGCCGGCTGAGCCTGGGCAACGGGGCGGTTGGCTCCCGGAGTTATGGTGACGCTGGCGTCATAGGAGGTCTTGTATTCCACAAAGGCCTGGTAGACGTTTTCCGCCATCTGGTCAAGGCTCTTGTCCGAGCGGAGCAGGCTGAGGTCCGAGGTGTTGGAGATGAAGCCCAACTCCAGCAGGACCGCGGGCATTGAGGCTTCGCGAAGGACCTGGAAGTTGGCCTGCTGTACGCCGTAGCTGTGCTTGAAGGGGGCCTTCATACGGTTGTT
>JAEEGI010023708.1_pt1 | contig 12027 bp, 8 predicted proteins | sample 8958751 | NCBI WGS metagenome assembly JAEEGI01 (sample SAMN16246545, study PRJNA631951) | gut metagenome | biome: gut microbiome; feature: rumen; material: KS-attached | host: Bos | place: Iran: Karaj | collected 2018-10 | reverse complement strand
ATTTTTTCCCAATAATTCGGCCATAGTGACTGATTATCTTGGCACAAATACCGTTTATCGTCCTGAATTCAAGGTCCTCAGCCTGGTCTTTTCCAAAAAGAGATTCATACCTTCTTGCCATATCCCTGGTGGCTGCAACTGTATAAGTCAGTGTAAGGATATTCTCAGGATTTATACCTGCCACGTATAACATGTAGCCCAGTCTGTTCACCAGCACAGTGGTCTTCCCGCTTCCGGGAACCGCCAGTAAAAGAACCGGACCCTCAATTGTCCTTACTGCAGCAAGCTGTTCGTTATTGAGTTTTAGTCCGTATTTTTCTATAAATTCTTTATCAGTCATATTCTTTAAAATCTTAATGATGTCAGAGTCGGACTTTTGACCCTCTCATCATATTGCCCACTGCCAATGTGATCCTGCTTCACTGACAATTCTATCCTTATTTAGTCTTCCAAAGCGCAAGTCGCACCAAAAAGAGTGTTCCTCTGACGCATAGTTCAGCGCACATTGCGATCCAGGCTCCTTTAAGCCCATACATGGAGCCCAGGAAATATGCCAGAGGGATTCGCACAGCCCATACACTCAGGAGGTTCAAAACGCTGGACATTAAAGTCTCTCCTGCTCCCCTGAACACACCTGCGGCTACTATTGATGCGCCGTACAGCGGTTCCGCGAACGCTTCTATTCTGAGTATCGATGCTCCGAGTCTTCTGATCTCTTCATCCGGTGAAAGAATGCCTATCATAAATGGAGCGAATATCCACAATAGTGCACCGCTGATCCCCATGATCAGCATGCCGAGGGCAACCGCCATCCAGCCAAGCCGTTTACCAAGTTCCTTTCTCCTGGCACCGATGCATTGTCCGACGATCGTTGTTGCAGCTACGCCTATTCCGAAACCCGGCATGTAACAGAAACTCTCGGCAGTTATGGAAAAGGAATTTGCTGCCACTGACACAGTACCAAAGGGAGATACTATCCGAGTGAAGGCGACATATGCAAAGCCCATGATGATGTTATCTATCGCAACAGGAATAGCAATCTTAAGTGCCGTCGGAAGCTCAGAGGATATAAACCTCGAAAGCCCTGTGCTATTCTCATTCTTTCTCTTGTATAGATGCAGCGATGGTGACCATACAAGAAGCACATACAGCATTATTACAGTTATAACCACAAAGGAAAACGCCGTTCCAAGGGCTGCTCCCATGACACCAAATCGCGGGATCAAAAGCGCATTGAAAACCACATCCAGGAAACACATGATAGCATTGAGGATGCTTGGTACCCTGATATTTCCGCTTGACTGTATCATTCCCTGTGAGGCAAAAAGCATCTCTCTCACCGGGATTGAAAGAGCATAAACCAGGAAATATGACGTGGCATCTTTTCTTATCGCCTCTTCTCCGCCCATCCAGACAGGAAGATAGGGGCTTATCAGAACGCAGACTATCATTATGAGAATGCTGAAGATCAGGGTACTCAAAAGTCCCCATCTTACGATTGCTCTTGCACCCTGCTCATCCTTGGCACCGATCCTGTGGGCTACACAGACAGAAAAGCCCATAGCTGCAGCGGTAATAATTCCTCCCACAAGCCACGTGGAACTTGATACAAGTCCAATTGAAGCTGATGCATTTGCTCCGAGATGCCCCACCATCGAAGCATCGATATACTGCATTATCACGGAGGAAATCTGCGCCAGGATTGCAGGCAGACTCAGCCTGAGGATCAGCAATGCCTCTTCTTTAGTTGTCAGTTTCTTGCCATCTCTGATGGCAGCCAATGAATCACTCATTCCTTAATACAATCCACAATAATTTAAGCTTAATCATAACAGGCAGGGCTTGTACCCTGCCTGAGTTTTACACATCAATAATATAGGATAACCGGTGTATCAACCTCAACCTTCTCCCAGAGAGTTCCTGCCTGATCCAGCGGACAGTTGATGCAGCCGTGGGAGCCCTCGGATCTGTAGAGTTCTCCTCCAAATTTGCTCCTCCAGGTGGCATCGTGGATTCCGATCCCCTTGTGGACGCCGAGCCAGTAGTTGACGTAAGAGACGTAATCTGCGCCTCTGAGATAAGTGTGGTAGCGCTTGTTGTAGATCTTAAATATTCCGGCGGGTGTTCCTCTTCCCCTGTTTGTACAGCCTGTTACAATGGGAAAAGACATATCCAGCTTTCCATCAACGTAGTAGTTGAGCTCCTGCTGTCCCATATCAATCTCTATATAGGTATTGCCAAGCTGCTCCTGTGCATCTACAACGATGATATTATCTGACAAGGCCAGTTCCCTGACATCTGGCTGCCTATCTTCATCCTGAGAACTGCCCGCAGCATCTTCCTCAGATTGCACATCCTCCGACTCTTCACCGTCCGGATTACCACAATTCATCACCATATTCTTAAGGTAGTCAAACTCCGACGCAACATCAATGATAGCGCCGTTACCCCTGGAATTCCTGTTGAGAACTACAGTCCGGGATTCACCCTTCCTGTACATCTCCATCATGTTTCTGGTATCGTATTTCGTGGCTATACCTTCCAAAAATGCATACAGTTTCTTTTCGCTTATAATAGGATTACCATCCTCGTCGGTGATGATACCTTCGACCACCTTGATGCTGTCTTCACCCGGAAGCTGCGTCTCCTTGCCATCAATGATAAACCTGCCGGCTCCAAGTACCTTGGTCCCTGATTTTTCCTCTGCGGCCTGCGCATAATCGTCCTTTGTTAGGATGATGTCACTTACCTCACTCCCACCAAAGTCAACCTCATCATCGCCGATCCTGTACGTCAGCGACATCTCCGGAAGCGGACTGATCCTGCGGTAAAGTTCAACATCATCTACAGAATTGCTCCTTAGATCATAGGTCCTGTAGCAGTTATCATACTGAGAAAGATCAATCAGTTCCTCCCTGCCGATCATTGAATCATTCACAAGCTTGACCACATTATCAGGATCAGGAAGAGTCACAAATTCATCCTTAAGGACATAGCCCTCATCATCTGTTTTTATAAGCTTGCATTCAAAACTTTTCGGATCCTTGAATATCTCCCAGCCTGTTACGACCTGACGAAGTTTCTCTCCATCAAGGGTCACAGCTGATGGCTCATAGTGATAATCCCTGCTGCTTAACAGATAAACGCCCCACATGAACGGACTTCTTGTCTGATAGATATGGCTTACCACATCGGTGTAATCAATTTTCAGATCCACATCATCAGCGCTGACAAAAAGATTCTCTCCATCTCTCCCAAGAACCGCAATACCGGTATAACCATCCTGCATCACAAGTTCATTATTAACTTCCTGAACGCTCTTCCCGGTGCAATATACGCCATTTATCCACGTAAAGCACGGGAATCCGTTCATATAATAGATTCCCACCAGAAAATACATCAGCACCAGAGCCGCAACTATGATGCCGCCTGCTATGGCGAGCCCCTTCAAAACTTTTTTCATAATCATCCCTTAAGATCAGATGCATCAAAGCACTCGCTGAGGGACCTTCCGGGTGAAACCATCGGGAAGACCTTATCATCCTCTTCTATCAGGCAGTCTATGAGAACAGGACCCTCGGCCGAAAGTGCCTTCTCAAGAGCCGGCACCATCTCTGATTTTTTTGTCACACGGATCGCCGTGCATCCAAGCCCTTCTGCAACCTTGCAGTAATCAACGTTATCCTCAAATACGGTCTCTGAATAGTGCTTCTGGTAAAATAGTGTCTGCCACTGCCTTACCATACCCAGGACATGATTGTTGATCACGATCTCAATGATCGGAAGCTTGTATCTTGAAGCGGTGGCCAGCTCATTCATGTTCATCCTGAAGCACCCGTCACCTGCGACGTTTACACAAACTTTGTCGGGGTTGCCCACCTTGGCGCCTATGCAGGCTCCAAGTCCGTAGCCCATAGTGCCAAGGCCACCTGAAGTCAGGAAGGTCCTGGGCTTTTTAAACTTATAGTACTGGGACGTCCACATCTGATGCTGCCCAACGTCTGTTGTGATTATTGCATCGCTGTCTGTGAGCCTGTCCAGCTCCTCAATTATGTAAGGACATGTAAGTTTGTCGGTTTCATAGCTTAAAGGAAATCTCTTCTTGTAGTCCTGAATCTTTTCAAGCCATTCACTGTGGTCGGCCTTTTCGATCTGAGAGTTCAATTCCTCAAGTACCTTCTTCAGGTCACCGATGATCGCTACATTGGTCCTGATATTCTTATTGATCTCAGCTGCATCGATGTCCACCTGAAGTATCTTGGCTTTTGTGGCAAAGGTCTTGGCATTTCCTATAACTCTGTCAGAGAACCTGGCACCCAGTGTGATCAGAAGATCGCATTCGCTGACACCGAAGTTGGAGGTCTTGGTGCCATGCATTCCGATCATACCTGTATATAGTCTGTGGCTTGAATCAAATGCACCTCGTCCCATCAGCGTATCACACACAGGTGCATCAAGCTTCTCAGCGAATTCCTTTAATTCTGCTGATGCACCGGAAATAACAGCGCCGCCGCCCACATAGATAAAGGGTCTCTTAGAAGCCTTTATGAGCTTAAGTGCAGCTTTTATGTCAGCCTCGGTATACTTAACTTTTGGCTCTGTTTTTTCTATCTTAACCGGCTTGTACTCGCAGGTGTTTGCCGTTACATCCTTGGTGATATCCACAAGAACAGGCCCCGGGCGACCGCTTCCCGCAATCTTAAATGCCTTTCGGATCGTATCTGCAAGGTTTTTGATATCCTTGACGATGTAGCCATGCTTGGTTATAGGCATGGTTATGCCGGCAATGTCCACCTCCTGGAAAGTGTCTTTTCCCAAAAGAGGCAGATTTACGTTACATGTTATAGCCACCATTGGGACTGAATCCATGTAAGCTGTGGCGATTCCGGTAACAAGGTTTGTTGAACCGGGACCGCTGGTGGCCATGCACACTCCCACCTTTCCGGTGGACCTTGCATAACCGTCGGCGGCATGGGCAGCACCCTGCTCATGGCTGGTCAGAATATGTAAAAAATTGTCACGCTGCTTGTACAGTTCGTCATAAATATTAAGGATAGTTCCTCCGGGATAACCAAAAACGGTATCAACCCCCTGCTCCTTGAGGCATTCCAATACTATCTGTGCTCCGGTAAGTTGCATATTTTCATACTCCTGTTAAAGCTTTTTTATTTTTTGATACCTTTTATTACCTGTGAGGTATCTCAAGAATTGCTCCCCTGTTTCCGCTGGTTACCAGCTCTCTGTACCTTGAGAGATACCCTGTTGTAATCTTGGGCTCTCTGGGCTGCCATTTCTCTCTTCTCTTAGCAAGCTCTTCGTCAGAAACCTTAACGTTAAGAGCGTTGTTAGGGATATCAATGCTGATGATATCTCCTTCTTCTATGAGTGCGATAGGTCCGCCAACGGCTGCCTCAGGTGATACATGTCCGATGGAAGCACCACGGCTTGCTCCGGAGAATCTTCCGTCCGTGATAAGAGCAACGGATGATCCAAGGCCTCTTCCTGCGATGGCTGACGTAGGATTGAGCATCTCTCTCATTCCCGGGCCGCCCTTAGGTCCTTCATATCTTATGACAACAACATCTCCTGCAACGATCTTGCCGCCAAGGATAGCATCGATGGCATCCTCCTCGCAGTCAAAGACTCTTGCAGGACCCTCATGAACCATCATCTCGGGAACAACTGCTGATTTCTTGACGATTCCTGTATCAGGTGCGATATTGCCCTTAAGTACAGCGATTCCGCCTGACTCCATGTATGGATTCTCGATAGGCCTGATAACTTCAGGATTCTTATTTACAACACCTTCAAGGTTCTCTTTGATGGTCTTACCGGTTACAGTGATAAGATCTGTGTTCAAAAGATCCTTCTTAACAAGTTCGCTCATGACTGCCAGAACTCCGCCGGCCTCGTTGAGATCCTCCATGTATGTAGGACCTGCTGGTGCGAGGTGGCACAGGTTAGGAGTCTTGGCTGAAACCTCATTAGCAATTTCCATATCAAGCTCAACGCCAGCTTCATGCGCAATTGCAGGAAGGTGAAGCATTGTATTAGTAGAACATCCAAGAGCCATATCCATTGCCATAGCATTCATGAATGCGTCTTTTGTCATGATATCCTTAGGTCTGATATTCTTCTCGATCAGGTTCATTACAGCATAACCAGCGTGCTTGGCAAGTCTTATTCTCGCTGAATAAACTGCAGGAATAGTACCATTTCCAGGAAGTCCCATACCGATTGCCTCTGTAAGGCAGTTCATGGAATTAGCAGTGTACATACCTGAACATGATCCGCATGTAGGACAAGCCTTCTCTTCATATTCGCAGAGCTTCTCGTTAGTCATCTTGCCTGCTGATACGCTACCAACAGCCTCAAACATAGATGAAAGAGAAGTCTTATGACCATCTACTCTACCAGCCATCATAGGACCGCCAGATACGAATACTGTAGGGATATTAACTCTTGCAGCAGCCATAAGAAGACCAGGAACATTCTTATCACAGTTAGGGATACATACCATGCCATCAAAAGCATGAGCCTTGGCAAGACACTCAGTACTGTCAGCAATAAGGTCTCTTGTTACAAGTGAATACTTCATTCCAATGTGTCCCATAGCAATACCATCGCATACAGCAATAGCCGGAACAACTACTGGCATACCACCAGCCTCAGCAACTGCAAGCTTAACAGCTTCTGTGATCTTATCAAGATTCATATGTCCTGGAACGATTTCATTATATGAACTAACAATACCAATAAGAGGTTTTCTTCTCTCCTCTTCGGTAAATCCAAGAGCATTAAACAAACTTCTGTGTGGAGCCTGCTGAAGGCCTTCCATTACTCTGTCACTATTCATAGCCATTTTACTTCTCTCCTTTACTTTGTATATAAAATTATTGAATCATTTTCATATTGAATGTGCATAGTATCGAGATATTCCCAGTTAATCGTCTCAAACACCTGATAAAACCTAGATAAATATTCTCCACTATACTCCGGATTCATCATATTCCTATCGAGAATAACCATATCGCATCCGGTAACATCTGTTTTATTACAATCTATCCCAAAAGCAAAATTCAAAAGATAATCCTGATCTATATCAAGTACACAAGGATTTTTCCTGTGTGCAATATCAGCAATGTACATCGCATTCAGAATATCATTTTCTCTAGTATCTGCTTGGGAAGTATATGCCTTATCTCCAAGTCTTAAAATAAAGCACAGCATTATGAGAGCAACAGGTAAATACACGCCTATTCCATCATACCATTTGCCTGTACCTTTGACATATTCGTTCTCATTATGCGTAACTGCCTGTTTGCCATCTGATACAAAATATTTGTTATAAATCCTGACAGTAACATTTGTTAGCTTCTCAAATGTAGAGCATACACATATTGTCATGATAAAAGAGCCATAGCCAAATCCACGAAGTGACGGCAGATTATGTGTGCTGATAAGAACCAATACAACGTATCCTATGTTGATAACAGCCATAAGGTTAAGGACTGTTCTGCTATATTCAAAGTGTCTCACGCACTCAGTGATCATAATAGCAAGGCCACTTATGATAAAGCCAAGTAGTATAAGCCACATACCAGGTATCATATAGTTGAACAGATTCACCAGCCACATGAGGAACATATCTCTGAACAGATCAACATCGCCAACACTTATTCTACGCTGATCGACCATGTACTGAATACCAGTTCCAAGAGCCTGCACAGGATTCCTGATAAGTACAGTCATATCCGTATCGCCAAAGAACTGCGAACCTTCTGTCATTACCAGCTCTCTTGCTCCGACCATAAGCCAGATAACTGTATATAGCACAAGGCATGCAAATATACTGACTCCAATGGAAGCTATAAAGCTGTTAAGCTTCCTAAGATAGATATTCTCAGCATCACTTGCATATACCTTCCTGATTCTGAAACCATTTATAAAAAGATATACAAGCGCCGTAAGACAAAGAGGTATAGCCCAGTAAATACTGCTGGGAGTCGTATATACACCGTAGACAATGCTGATCACAAAGGTAACTGTATATAGCTTTTGGGATTCTCCGGATTTACATATTTCTGTAACACAGTAAAAAGAAAGCAAAAAGCAAAACGTAGCCAGTGTATAGCCTCTTCCCTGCACAGCAAAATCACTTACAACCTGCATTGAAGCATATAAAACCATCGCTCCCAAAGGCATTGCGTGAGTAAAATACCTGTTACAAATTCTGTACACCATTATCAGATTACTAATGGCACAGATATATGAAACACCTCTAAGACCAATGTAGTTATTACCAAAGTAGTTCATAAAAGCTGATAAAACTGAATAGCCTACATGGTTGTTAGGCGACGGCCAATTAATTGCTGAATATAAAGGCCCGTTATTTATGAAAAGAAAAAAGCTCTCAAGTTCCTCATGCTGTGGAGTTATAACAAACATTCTCCACATATAAAAGGCAGCCATTCCAATAACAAACAGCGTTGCAGCCATTGTCTCAGGATCATGTGGAATTAACTCATATACTTTCTTTTCAGTTTTAGCAATTAGTAATTCTTCCTGCAATTAAATCTCCCATCTGGCTACAGGAAGTCTTGGTAAACTTATCTTCCTGTCCCTTAGGCATCAAGTCTATACTGCGATAGCCATCTTTAAGTATCTCTTTAACTGCTCTTTCTATTGAATCAGCTTCCTTATCAAGATTAAAGGAATATCTGAGCATCATGGCAGCTGAAAGAATAGTTGCTATAGGATTAGCAACGTTCTGACCAGCAATATCAGGAGCACTTCCATGGCTTGGCTCATACAGGCCAAAGCTAGTATCGTTAAGTGATGCACTTGGAAGCATTCCGATTGAGCCCGTGATCATGCTGGCTTCATCAGATAAAATATCACCAAACATATTCTCAGTAAGCACTACATCAAACTGAGATGGATCTTTAACAAGCTGCATAGCACAGTTATCAACCAGCATATGCTCAAGTGTTACATCTGGATAATCCTTTGCAACCTCTTCTACAACCTTTCTCCAAAGTCTGGAGGAATCAAGCACATTAGCCTTGTCTACACTAATAACACTCTTTCTGCGCTTTCTGGCCACCTCAAAAGCCTTGATGGCTATCCTTCTGATCTCACTTTCCTTGTAGACAAGTGTATCAGTTGCAACCAGTTCTCCATCAACCTCTACAGTCTGTCTGTCTCCAAAATAAAGACCGCCTGTAAGTTCTCTCATAATGAGCATATCAAAGCCCTTGTCGCCAGTAGCCTCTTTAAGAGGACATGCATCCTTAAGCTCAGGATAAAGATATGCCGGACGTAAATTAGCAAAAAGATTAAGTGATTTACGAAGCTTAAGTAGTCCAGCTTCAGGACGAAGATTAGGAGGGAGCTTGTACCAAGGTGATGTAGATGTGTTACCACCAATAGATCCCATAAGAACTGCATCTGCGGATTTAGCATCTGCTATAGCCTGATCTGTAAGAGGCTCTCCACAGGCGTCAATAGAACATCCACCCATCAAAATGTCTTTGTAAACAATCTCGTGTCCAAATACTTCACATACTTTATCAAGAACCTTCTTGGCTTCTGTGACAATCTCTGGCCCGATTCCATCCCCTGGAATGCAGGTTACATTCATCTTCATAACTTTTTCTCCTCCTAAAATTTTGCCACGTCATAAATTTAAAGTGTAACAGTGACATTTTTTCAAAAAAACCTGATTGGAGCAAACCAACCAGGCTTTAATTCGCATACAAATCTAATTACTTCTTCTTAGAATCTGTAGATTCTGAATTTGTAACGATTGCATCCTCAGGCTTCTCAACCTCTACAATAGCTTCCTTGTACATAGGAATACGGCAGTTCTTGTTGTTACCAAACTCAACGATAACCATGTCATCTGTGATATCAAGAATAACACCTACGAAACCACCAGTAGTTCTAACGCTATCTCCTACAGCGAGTGAAGCAAGTGTCTGAGCCTTCTGCTTCTGCTCTTTCCTCTGAGGACGGATCATAATGAAATATAAGAATCCGAATAAAACAACATAAATAGCAATGATAAACAATGTGTTAACTGAAGAAGCAGCTGCTTCTGAAGTCAAAAGTAAACCCATAACATCCTCCAAACAAAAATATAATATACCAAACCATATTACTAAATAGCTGTAGAAAATTCAAGTAGATTATCCTTTTCTCCAGTTCTTATCAATATTGGCATATTCTTTATTATTAACGCTGTCAAACTCCTGCATACCATAGAGCTTGTTCTTCTTGTACTCCTGGAATCTTCCGGCATCAATGGCATCTCTGATTTCTTCCATCATATGGTTATAGAAATAGAGATTATGAAGTACGCAAAGTCTTAGTCCCAGCATCTCTCCTGACTTAAGAAGATGTCTGATATAAGCCTTGGAGTAACGTCTGCATGCTGGGCACTGACAGCCTTCCTCAATAGGAGTATCATCAAGCTCATATCTGGCATTCAAAAGATTGATATGACCTCTGTTAGTATAAAGATGACCGTGGCGGCCATTTCTACTAGGATATACACAATCAAAAAAGTCAACGCCTCTTTCAACAGCTTCCAAAATATTGGCTGGTGTTCCTACTCCCATCAGGTATGTTGGCTTCTCACCAGGAAGGTAAGGTACTACAGTCTCAAGAACGTGGTACATCTCCTCATGTGACTCACCTACTGCAAGTCCGCCAACAGCATAGCCATCAAGATCCATATCGCTGATTCTCTTGGCATGTTCTATTCTGATATCATCAAAAATCGCACCCTGATTTATTCCAAAGAGCATCTGATCATGGTTGACTGTATATTCAAGGCCGTTAAGCCTGTCCATTTCTCTTTTACATCTCTCGAGCCATCTTGTTGTTCTATCAACAGACATCTGCACATATTCATGCTCAGCCTTGGCTGAAGGACACTCATCAAACGCCATGGCGATTGTAGAACCTAAATGAGACTGGATACGCATACTCTCCTCAGGTCCCATGAACAGCTTGTGTCCATCTATATGTGAGTGGAAATAAACACCCTCTTCCTTGATTCTTCTGGTTTTAGCAAGAGAAAAGACCTGGAATCCGCCGGAATCTGTCAGAATAGGCTTGTTGCATGACATAAACTTATGCAATCCGCCCATACGATAGACTACGTCATCACCTGGTCTCAAATGCAAATGATACGTATTAGAAAGAACGACCTGAGTTCCAATGCCCTCAAGGTCTTCTGTAGATACTCCGCCCTTTATAGCTGCTACAGTTGCAACGTTCATAAATACAGGTGTCTGAACTACGCCATGAACAGTTGTGAACTCAGCTCTTTTGGCACTACCATCTTTTTTAAGAATTTTGTACATAGATAAAAATAACCTCTGGATCTAAATAATATCACAGGAAGCCGGGCATTTACTCAACGTAATTGCTCCAGAACTCTTCCAAGCACATACCATTTTGAGCCATAATCGTTGCTGCGTCAACTCCAACATATCTAAAGTGCCAGGGCTCGAACTCTATGCTGGTAATCTCTTCTTTGCCAGCCGGATATCTCAGTACAAATCCATATCTGTAGCTATTTTCTGCAAGCCATTTGCCTGCAACAGTATTGCCAAAGCCTTCATCAAGGCTTGAATAACCATCAGTGATAATATCTATAGCAAGACCAACCTGATGCTCTGATGAGCCAGGAACTGTAACTGCCTGAGATGCAAGGTTATATGCATCCATGTAGGACATACCGCCATCCATGTATCTGTTCACCTTATTAGTAAACAGCATTGTCTGTCTGTCCATATCTCTGTATGGAGAGCAGATAATAAGGCTGACGCCGTCATTTCTAGCGCCCTTCATCATATCAAGAAGAGGCTGAATAATTCTCTCATCACATCTCATACTTCCACTTATTGTGCCAAGTGGGAAATTGTAATCTTCCGGAATTGGATGCTGTTTATTAACAAGCATTATCTTCCAATCGTCTCTGGTAAAAGAAATTTCGGATGGGCCTTCTGTTCCGAG
>JAEEGI010023706.1_pt1 | contig 12028 bp, 5 predicted proteins | sample 8958751 | NCBI WGS metagenome assembly JAEEGI01 (sample SAMN16246545, study PRJNA631951) | gut metagenome | biome: gut microbiome; feature: rumen; material: KS-attached | host: Bos | place: Iran: Karaj | collected 2018-10 | reverse complement strand
AAACCAGGTACGTGCAAGGGCCGGTATGCCGCCTTACAATGGATCAGCTATGGGACAGGCAAGGCTCCGTGAGCGTATCTACAACGAGGATCGCATAGAGTTCTGCTTCGAGGATCACCGCTGGGGCGACGAGCGCCGTTGGAAACTCTTTGACAAGCAGACTATGAATGGTGAGCTTAACCTTCCTATCTACAAGCAGATCTATCATATGTACCGTATCCAGATCAACACCGATCCAGATACCCAGGAGGTTACCAACTACACCTATCCACCGGCAGAGAAGTACCCTGTTCGCTCATTCCTGAGCCCTAAGAACTACTACTTCCCTATACCTGACACAGAAGTAAAGAAGACCCCTAACCTGCAGCAAAACAAGGGTTGGGAAGTTGGAGACTAATAATTCTTTCTACACAAAATAAAGTCCGGCAAAACTGCCGGACTTTTTTTATTGATTAAATCTATACGCTCAGGTCTAGTCACCTACCTCCCAGCCCTTATTCTGGGTAAGGTTAGGAAGTTTCTTAACCTCTGTGTCTGGTATAGGGAAGTAGTAGTTCTTAGGCACTGCAAAAGCACGAACCGGATACTTCTCCGCTGCAGGATATGTATAGTTGGTAACCTCCTGTGTGGTCTCGTCCCAGTTGATCTGGATACGGTAAAGGTTGTAGATCTGCTTGTACCTAGGAAGGTTTTTCTCAGAGGTAGCGGTCTGGTTATCGAACAGACGCCATCTTCTCTCATCACCCCATCTGTGGTCCTCGAAGCAGAACTCGATGCGGTGCTCATTGTAGATACGCTCACGAAGCCTTGCCTGGCCCATCTCTGAACCATTGTACGGAGGCATACCAGCCCTTGCGCGTACCTGGTTTACATAACTGGCAGCCTTGTCAAGCTCGCCGAGCTCGCAGTATGCCTCTGCACCGTTGAGCAGGATCTCTGCATAACGGAAGATAGGGCAAGCGCGACGGCTGGAGGTGATGCTCTTCCAGGATACGTTCTGGATGTACTTCTTAACGTAATAGCCGCTAAGGGTACCTCCGTGGAGCTCCTGATAGTCACGTCCGATACCGTAACGCATATCCAGCTGACGCTCCTCACCTTCTGCGGCAACGCCCCAGGTCATTCCGTGATAGAACACGGTCTGTGCAAGACGCGGGTCGCGGTTGGTGAAAGGATCCTGATCGCTATACGTAGGATCCTCGTCAATTGGCAGGCCGTTGAGGGTCTCGTAGCAGTCTACAAGGTTCTGGGTAGGGTTGGAACGGCCTACTGCGTTTGCTGAACCTGAGAATCCGCAAGGAGAACACTCGGTTTCCAGGGTGGTGTTGTTCCACTCACTGCGGGTGAAGATGTACTCGTTGTTGTTGTGCGGAGTAGAGGTGAAGCAGTTGTAGTAGTCGCTCTCAGGATGACCGGTAGAGAACAAAGTGTAAGGGTTTGCGTTGGCGTTGTTCTTGGCGATGAAATCGTCAGCAGCCTGTGCTGCGGCCCTCCACCAGCTCTGGTCGTTGCTGGGGTTGTTCAGCTTGGAAGCCTTGTAGAGCAGTGCGCGGCACTTGAGTGCGTAAGCGGCAGCTCCGTTTGCACGGCCCCAGTTCTCGTTCTCGTTTGCGTAACGGAACGGGAGGACATCCTTGATGGCGTCGCACTCGTTGGCAATCCACTGAAGAACCTCGGCAGGGGATGACTGCGGCTGGTTCATAAGGTCATAGTCAGTGGTGGAGTAAAGGATAGGATTGCCTTCCTCATCATCACCGACGATTGGAACGCCACCGAACCAGAATACAAGGTCGAAGTGAAGAAGGGCGCGAAGGAACCTTGCCTCTGCAACGTAACGGTTGTAGAGGTGGTCGTCATCGCTTCCCGGAAGAGGGTCGTTACCCACTACGTCAGGACGGGCGCTGGCCATGAACTGGTTAGCGGCACGGATGCCCTTGTAGTCCTTGGGCCAGTACTGTATTGCAAAATAATGGTTCTTGGCATCGTAAGAGTCGGTCTGTACACTGTGATAACGGTGTACGTCCCAGAAGGATACCTGGTTGTCAGTCATACAGTCACGGAAGGCTCCCAGATACTGGGTGTCACCGAAACCGCTGAATGAGTCAGGAACATATGTATATACGTTTGCCAGGAATCCGCGGGTGTTGTTGAACTGGCTGAACACCTGGTCAGCGTCAAGTGAGAGGTCGACCTCCTTGTCAAGGTAATGTGAGCAGCCGCAAAGCGCGAATGCAAGTGTTGCAAGTGCTATAAGTATTTTTTTCATATTCGTTTCCTCCCTTTTTAGAATGTGATGTTGATTCCGAAGCTGAAGGAATTAACCTTTGGATACCACCATACGTAACTCATAGGCTTCTCCGGGTCGCACTCCTTAGGAATGTCCGGTGCCCAGTTCTTGAGGTTGTATCCGGTAGCATAGATGCGGACGCCGGTCATGTTGGCCTTTGCCACGAGCCTCTTGGGAAGGCTGTAACCAATCTCGATGTTACGCAGTGAGAAGTAATCTCCCTTCCTGATCCAAACGTCATTCTTGTAGGTTCCGGTAGAACGGTTGGAGTCTACGTCCTGGAATGATCCCCAGGACGGACGCGGATACTTGGCGTTGATGTTGCGCTCGTCTGCAGGGTTGTCATTGTAGTAACCCCAGGCGTATACCACCTCGTGGGTTGCCAGGTTGGACCATCCTGAGAACGGAAGTGAAGGAGAGAGGAACACGCTCCTGTTAAGATAAGCGGTGAAGATTGCCCTTGCGTCGAATCCCTTCCAGTTGAAACCTACATTGAGGCTTCCAACGATTTCAGGGATCATTGTGAAGGTCTCAGGTACCATATCGTTGGAGTCGATCTGACGGTCTCCGTTGGTATCCTGGAATACAGCAGTTCCAAGAGGCTGATGGCCTGCGGATGCGGTATTGTAAGGATACTTCTCAGGGTGAGCCTTCGCATCCTCCTGTGAGGTAGCGATCTTGCTCTCGTCCGATGCCCACTGGACGAACTTGTAGATGTTCCAACCTCCAAGCTGCATATTGCTTGAGTAGCCGGATTCATAAATCTCGTGAACCTCGGAGTTGTCGCGGATGGAGTATCCTGCCTTTGACAGCCAAGGGAAGTCAGGGGTAACCTCGTCAATGTCAACGATCTTGTTGCGGTTGAATGTCCACTGGGTCTCGATGTTGTATCCGAAGTCGCCGAACTGCTTCTGGTGACCGAGCACGAGCTCTCCACCGTAGGTGACAGCCTTACCGTAAGACTCATTGGCAACGCTTACGCCGATGAGTCCAGGGATGTTGCTCCTGGCTACCAGCATACCGCCGCGCCACTCGTGGAATGCATCCAATGATCCGTAGAAGGTCCTGTGGCCAAGGTCCCAGTCAATACCGAAGTTAGCCTCCTTGGATGTCTCCCACAGGTTAAGAGGGTTACCTGCGCGCTGCTCAATGTAACCGCTGATGGTACTCTGTGAGTAACCGAAAGCGTAGCCTGTTCCTGTGGCATATGTGCTCTGGAACTGATAACGTCCGGAGTTGGTGCTGGACTGTCCTGCCACTCCATATGAAGCACGGAGCTTGAGGAGGTCAAGAGAACTGCTCTTGAGCCAAGGCTCCTCGCTGAGAAGCCAGCCTGCGGATACACCCCAGAAGTTGCCCCAGCGCTGGTCGACGGCGTAGTTGTCGTGTGCCATACGTGAGAAGTTGGCGTCCAGAATATACTTGCCTGCGTAGATGTAGTTGGCCTGGGCGTTCAGTGAGAGGAACCTGTAAGAAGATACGGATCCTGTCACTTCCTGCTTGTAGGTACGTACATATGCTTTTGCGTCAACGGCGTGGTCGCCAAATTCGCGCTGGTAGCTCAGACCTGCGTTGAAGTTCAGGTTGAAGTTGTAGTCACGAAGGTTGGCTGACGGGTTGCTGAGTGCTGAATAGGTAGAAGACCTGGCATATTTGAACTGGCTTACGTCGGTAACGTTGGCGTTATCGTAGTCGTAACGATATGAATCCTGGTTGTTGGTCTGGTTGCGCTGGAATGTCAGGTATGAGTCGAAGCTGATGGTTCCGAACGCTCCAAGTCCAGGGGTGATTCCACCAAGGTCAGCCTTGAGGGTGACGGTGGTGTACAGGTTACGGCGGCGGTTCTTGTAGAGACCGCGGGAGATCAGTCGCTTAGGGTTGTCTCCTACGGTTCCGTCGAACATACTTCCGTCAGGGCAGACTGTAGGAGTCATAGGGAGAACCTCCACAGCACCAAAGGTTGTAAGGTTGAACACGCTGGTCTGGCACTGGCGGATGTCGTCGATACGGCCTCCGAGGTCCAGTGTCGCGGTCAGGAAGTCATTGACCTGGATGTCGATGTTGGTCCTGAGGTTGAAGCGGTTCAGGTGGTGGTTGGTGTTGTAGCCCTCGTTGAAGTTGGCGTACTCGTTGTTGTACATACCGCCCTGGTTGATGTATGAGAACGATACGTAGTAACGGGTCCTTTCGCTACCTCCGCTCACCTGCAGGTTGGTCCTGTCGAGAGGTGCGAACTCGCGGTACAGCTCATCGAACCAGTTGGTGTTGAAGTACTTGTACTTGTCAATGCCGGGGAGCTCCTCACCGTCTGTAACCCTCTTGTACATTGCGATCTGCTCGTCTGTGAAGATAGGGCTCTGACCGGAGAGGTATTTCACCTGGTTCTGGGTAAGTACGGTGTTCCAGGAGTTCTGGATTTCCTGATGGTACATCATCTTCTGGAAACCAATCTCCTGTGTGAAGCTTACGTTGGTCCTTCCAGGAACGCCACGCTTTGTCTTGACCATAATGACACCGTTGCCTCCGCGCATACCGTAGATAGCGGTGGAAGCCTTGTCCTTGAGGATTGTGATGCTCTCGATAGGATAAGCGTCAAGGAATGAGAGGTCACGCTCTACGTCGTCGATGATTACGAGAGGTGCACGACCCCAGCGGTTGATGGTGTGGATACCGCGGATGAACATTGCGGTCTCTGACCAGCCCGGCTCGGATGACCACTCGTAGGTCTCGACTCCGTTCACGGTTGCTGTGAAAGCGTTCTGGAGGATAGCTACAGGATGTTTGGTAAGTTCCTCGCCTGTAACTACTGAAGTAGCGCCCGTCACGTATTTCTTCTGGCGCATTCCGAACGGAACCGCAGTCTCGTGGACATACAGGTCGTCGTCAATGTCCAACACGGCAACGAAGCTGCCGTCAAGCGCTGCAGGCACCTCGGTGCTGAAATATCCCTCGCACATAACCTGGATCTGGTCTCCGGTCTTTACCTTTGGAAGGGTGAAGGATCCGTCCTCGTTGGTCAGGGCTATCTGGCTCTTCTCGGCGATATTTACAACTGCACCTGATACCGGGTTGCCGTTGCTGTCAACGACGCGCCCTACAAGATTCTGTGTCTGGGCCAGTGCGGTGCCTGCGCATAGCGCAAGACCGAAGGCCACCACAGCTTTGAATATCTTATTTGCGATTGTATTCATATTGGATTCCATTATTTATTAGTTGTTCCAGCCAGGATTGTTGGCAATGTTGGTCTTCCAGACCTCTGACTGAGGGATAGGATACAGATACATCTTAGGCTCGAATACCCTGCTCTGGGCAACCTTGCGGGAGATGGTTCCGTCCTGGGCAACGTCAATTCCGTAGATAGGACGTCCGAGTGCCTCTTCGGCAACGTTCCAGCGCTTAACGTCCCAGAACCTCTGCTCCTCGAAGCAGAACTCAACGGTACGCTCCTTGCGGATGAAGTTGCGCATTGCGTCCTTGGTCTTGAGGTCAGCCCTGTCGGCTACGTTGCCGGTGATGCCGGCGCGGTGGCGAACCTGGTCAAGAAGGTCGCATACCTCTGCGGTAGGTCCCTCGATCTCGTTCAGGATCTCGGCCTTGTTGAGAAGGATCTCGGCATAGCGCATTATTGCGAAGATGCGCCTTACGCTTCCTACGTGGTTGTTGTTGATGATAGGCTCCGGAATGTATTTGCGGAGGTAGTATCCGGTAGGAGTGGCGTCTGCGTTACCTGCAGGGTTGTCCTTCATACCTGGCCTTACGTCGATAGGGCCAACGTTGTTACCCCACTGTACACCCTGATAGAGGACTGCAGCTGCAAAGCGAGGGTCGCGGTTCTTCCACATATTCTGCTCAGAGTAGCCGCTGGCCGGGTTGATAGTAGGCCTGCCTTTGCCGTCATATACGGGGGCGCCAGTTTCGTCGTACTCTGTGAACGGAGAAGTTCCGTCAATCATATCGAACATGTCAACGAGGTTCTGGCTCGGACACATACCGCCTGATCCACCGTCACCTACAGGAACGTCATTGGAGATTGATCCCCAGGAACTTGAACCACCGTTACGGTAGATGATGGTCTCGGTGTTGGAGTTCTCATACGGAGTGAACAGCCATACGTTCATCAACTTGTCCATGCTGGTGACACCCCTGCTGAACAGGCTGTAGTTGCTTCCGTATTTGTTTATGAAGTCGTTGGTTGCGGCAAGGGCCTGCTCCCAGGTAACACCAGATTCTGCGCTATAGCGGGGGCTTGCCATATAGAGCATGATGCGGCTCTTGAGGGCGCTTGCCATAGGCTTTGTGATACGGCTGGTGAAAGTAGACTGCCTGCGCTCATAGTTGGCGTTGAAAGGCATAAGGTTAGCCTCAGCCTCGTCAAGTTCCTTGACAATATAGTCAACCACGAATTCCTTGACTGAAGGACGGGTGGTATGTCCACTGATGAGTTCTCCCTCAGGATCCAGAGGATCATTGATGATAGGGACGGGTCCATAGCGGAGGAACATCTGCCAATAGAAGAAAGCGCGGAAATAATGGGCTTCCGCCTTGTACCAGCCTTTGTACATCTCGTAGTTGGCGTCTGACAAGTCTGCAGCCTTGGGAACTGAGTCTATTTTCTTAAGGGTTGTATTGCACTTGCGGATCGCTTCGTAGGAATTATCCCACATATCGGTCAGCTCAGCCGATCCGGCAGTTGCGTAGTAGTTTCCAAGGTTGAAACTCTGGCGGGTGCCTCCCGTAGCGGAGCTGTTTTCGCCAAGGTCTGTTGCTGAATCAAGCCAGGAATTCCTTATGCGGCCAAATCCGTTAGGGATAAAGCTGTATGTATTGAAATGGTAGTACTCCATAAGGGCCCAGTTGCTGAACACCTGTTCCTCGGTCAGCTGGTTACTTGGCTCCTTGTCAAGGAAGTTACCGAACATCTTCTCACATGAAGAAAGGGTAAATGTCATACCCAGGGCCACGAGGGCGTATATTAATATCTTCTTCATATCGTTCTAGAAATTAATGTTAACACCGGCGTTGAATGTGCTCATAAGAGGATAACGGTTTGATCCGTTGCTCTCAGGATCCACGAAGTGTCCGCCGAGCTTATCCCAGGTAATGAGGTTGCTTCCGTTCACGTATACGCGGCAGCTGCTCAGACCCATCTTCTTTGAAATTGCAGAAGGGATGGTGTAGCTTACCTCAACGTTCTTCAGACGGAGGAATGAACCGTCCTTGAGGAAGAAGGAGTTGAGTCTCTGGTTGTGGTTGCCGTACTGGTCGTAGTGGAGCAGAGGGTACTTGGCGTTGGCCAGGTTCTCAGCCTCGCTCTTGGCAGGGTTCCACCTGTCAAGGTGGTGCTGCTTAACCTTACCTCCATCTACGAATGCGAACATTGCCTCGGCATCGTAGAAACGGCTAACGTGGTTCACGGCCTGGAACATTGCGCTGAAGCTCCAGTTCTTCCAGGATCCGCCAAGGGTGAGGGCGTAGGTGTTCTCAGGAACGGAGCTGTAGCCGATTGCGGTTACGTCGTTCTCATCGATGAATCCGTCACTGTTCATATCCTTGTACTTGAGGTCACCGACCTTTACCTGGTCAGTGAAACGTGATACAGGGAGAGATCCGCTGTCAAGGTCCTTCTGGGTGATGAAGCCCTCGCTCACGAGTCCGAAGTACTGGCCGATCTGGTGGCCTTCCTCCTTGCGGTAAGGAGTCATCCACTGAGGCTCGTCCTTGAAGATAACTTCATTGCGGGCGTGTGAGAAGGTGAAACGGCCATAGTAGTAGAAGTCCTGTCCGATGCGGTTGTTGTACATAAGCTCGAACTCGTATCCTGCGTTCTTGGTCTTTCCAAGGTTGCCGGCTGCGATTGTTACACCTACCCAGTTAGGCTTGGTGAGGTACTCGGTAAGGATGTTGTTACGGCTCTCGTAGAAGTAGTCGGCGCTACCGGTGAGCTTGCCCTGGAACAGGGAGAACTCAACTCCGGCGTTGAACTTGTTGGCGCGCTCCCAGGTTACCTCTGAGTTAGGGAACATCTGCTCGTAGATGCCGTTCTTGCTGGAAGTACCAAACTGGTATGTGCCTGAAGTCTGGGTCCAGATTGCCTGATAAAGGAACCTCTGGCCGTAACGGTCGTTACCTACCTGTCCGAATGAAGCGCGGAGCTTGAGGTTGCTCAGCCAGTTGGACGTGCCCTTCATAAACTCCTCTGCGGTTGGTCTCCAACCAATTGAGAATGAAGGGAAGAAACCGAAGCGCATACCCTTCTGGAAGTTCTCTGATCCGTTGTATCCGGCGTTGAACTCTGCAAGATAGCGGTTGTCATAGTCGTAAGTCACACGTCCTACGAGTCCCTGGTAGCGGCGGCGCAGCTGTGACATCACTTTCTGGTCGTTCTGGTTGTACAGCATCATTGCGGTGAGGTTGTGCTTGCCGAACTGGCGGGCGTAGTTCACCTGGGCCTCGATGTACACCTTCATATTCTGGTTATGACTTGAGCCCATAGAGTATACACCGTCCAGATTGAACTGGTTGTAAGCGCTCTGGTACTTGTAGTTGGCGCGGTCGTTAAGCTCGTATGTAGCGTAAGTCTTGGTATATCTCTTCTGATACATATCGGTGTAGTCGAAAGACAATGTTGCCTTTGCACTCAAACCTTTAGTAATCCAGTCGAGATTTGAATTGAGAGTGAAGTTTGTCTCGTTTACAGTTGTCGTGCTCCTGTAGTATCCTCCCTCTGCCAGAGCGGCTACAGGGTTGTTCTGATACTGTGAAGTACCTGCATAGAGCTTCTTTGTATTGCCTTCTCCAAGGTCAACCTCGTAAGATACAGGGAAGAGCCATCCCGGATAGTGGTTGATGGCCTGGAACAGCTGGCTTTCGTTGCTGGCGGCTCCGGTCCTGATCTCGAAACGTGTACCGAAGTTGATGGAAAGGGTAAGTGTGGAAGTGAGGCTGAAGTCCATGTTAGCACGGAACGCGTAACGGTTATAGTCAGTTGATGACGGGTTGCCGTACTTGTCGTTGCTGAGGTTCTTGATCATACCTCCCTGGTTGTAAACCTCACCGGATGTATAGTAACGCATACGCTCGGTACCTCCGCGGATACCAAGAGTGTACCTCTGGCTGAATGCGCGGTTGGTAAGGAGCTCGTTATACCAGTCCGTATTAGGATAAAGGAGTGCATCGATTCCGCTGAGCTGTCCGTCAACGCTCTTCTTGTACATTGCAATGTCGTTTGCGTTGTACTGTGAAGGAAGTCCGTCGTTAGCGAGGGCCTCTTCAAGGAGGACAACTGAATCGTAGCTGTTGAGGATGGTGTTCTTACGGGTAGGAGTCTGCAGCTGGGCGCTGGCGGTGAGGCTGACCTGAGGGGTCTGGAGCTGACCGCGCTTTGTGGTGATAAGGATTACACCGTTTGCACCGCGCACACCGTAAACGGCTGTTGCGGAAGCGTCCTTGAGGACTGAGATTGACTCGATATCGTCAGGAGCGATCTGTGAGAATGAACGCTCGATTCCATCCACGAGGATGAGAGGAGAAGATTCTCCCGTGAAGGTTGCACGGCCACGGATGTTGATTTCTGTGTCATCTGCACCCGGAGCACCGGAAAGCTGGGTTGTGATCAATCCAGGGATCTTACCGGCGATGGCCTGGGAAACGTTGGCGGCAGGAGTAGCAAGGAGGTCTTTGTTGGAAACCTGTGAGATGGCTCCGATAACTGACTCCTTCTTCTGCTGACCGTAACCTACTACAACCACCTCTTCGAGAAGCTCTCTGTCTTCTTCAAGAGTGATGTTCAGGGTTGTTCTGGTTCCTACAGGAATCTCCTGTGTAACAAAACCGACATAGCTGATCTGGAGAACGGCACTGGAATTGCTGACAGTGATGGTGAAGTTACCGTCAAGGTCTGTCAACTGACCATTTGTAGTACCCAACTCCATTACAGCTGCGCCGATAATTGGTTCACCGGCCTGGTCCTTGACCACTCCGGTGACGCGCACCTGTGCAAATGCACTCACCGTAACCAGCATCATTGATGCCAGTAGTAAGGCTTTCTGAAGTAGTTTCTTCATATGGTTAGAGATTAATTGAAACGAGGCTTACACCTCATTAAGTGAAAAATTAGATAATTGAGGCATAAGTTCCGCACTCTCCTGGGAGAGATTGGAGAGAGATTCCGGAGTCTCCACCTTTACGGGCAGATTCTGCGAAATCTTTTGATTACCTGCAGGAGGGTCCATACGCCCCCATTCAGGTTCACAAGCCACAAACGTGAAAAGCATAAGAGCGGCCACTAAAAGTGACGTACCTTTAATTTTTTTCATGCGATTAGAATTTGTGAGTTAATATTAATGGGTTTTTTAGTGTATATGGTCGTGGTATATTACAAACAAAGGTAGTCATTGTTTTACTTATTTCCAAAATAATTAGACAATCTCTTGGACTATTCTGCACAGGAGTAGCAATATCCTGAGGTGCGACAGAATTGCCGCCGCACCTCAGGATATTGTGTAAAAAAAGGCAGGATCTCATCGACCGAAGTTGATAAGGGCGTCATCGTGGTGACGCGCCTCACGGCAGACATCGTCTAGGATCATAGTAAAACCGTTCTCTTCGCTGTAAGGCTCCCACACCGGGATGCCCTTGATATTGGGATCGCCTGTCTTGATGAAAGACAGCCAAATGTCGCTGACAGTCTCCTGGAACTTATATGCGCGGTCCGTACCTCCGGTCATCTCACGCATATTCTGCACATTGTTGAACATAAAAGGCAGTTCCATACCGTGACTTGCTCCAAGTGCATTCTCAGGCATCCAGGTAAACAGGTAAAGGTAAGCGGGAGCGCCTCCCTGACGGGCCTTTGCCGCAGCCTGGCGCACGGCGCCTCCGCGGAAGTTGAAGTCCGCATAAACAGCATCCTTGAGCGGAGCGTTGGGATAAGCCTTACGGAAAGCCTCTATGTATTCGTCCACGCGGTCACGGTAGCGGCGTGAAAGCTGAGCACGGACAGCCTCCTCCGAACCGTCAATTGCCACATCGAAGGTGAATTCATTGAAATTGGTACCTACCAGCAAAGGAATGTCCCTGCTGAGTTCAGGAGCCTCGGTCTCCCCCGGTTTCATTGCGATGACCGTACCGTCACCCACGGGGCCGGCTCCTGCACGCGACTGACGGGATGCGGCCAGCAATTGATCATAGCTGAATCCGGACAGATCCACATCCGGGGCGGGCTCCAAGCCAAGAGCCTTGACAAAGTCTATACCCTGCTGCCTGGTAGCCTCAGGATCGGCCACGCTCAAGAAAGAGCCGCTCTGCACGATGGCCCTTTTGAACAGGCCCTTTGCAGAAGGCATAGCCAAGAGTGCGGAAACCTTTCCGCCACCTCCGGACTGGCCGGCGATAGTCACACAGGACGGATCTCCTCCGAAACGTGAAATATTGTCGCGGACCCACTCGAGCGCCTTGACAATATCCTGTTGGCCAAGGTTCACGGACTGTGCATACTTGCCGCCCAGACCTGTCAGGTCAAGATATCCCAGGACATTGAGCCTGTGGTTGATGTTTACCACAACGATATCTCCCTTCTGGGCAAGTGCGCGGCCCTCATAGCAAGGCAGGTCGTGGCCGGAGCCGGTAGAATAGCCACCGCCGTGAATCCAGAAGAACACCGGGCGTTTCTTGCCGTCGGTAATGGAAGGAGTCCATACGTTCAGCACCTGGCAGGCCTCGTCCATCGGCTCAAGGAAGAAC
>JAEEGI010023704.1_pt1 | contig 12028 bp, 6 predicted proteins | sample 8958751 | NCBI WGS metagenome assembly JAEEGI01 (sample SAMN16246545, study PRJNA631951) | gut metagenome | biome: gut microbiome; feature: rumen; material: KS-attached | host: Bos | place: Iran: Karaj | collected 2018-10 | reverse complement strand
CTGTTCGTCACGTTGCCGGACACCACGTACCAGCCGCTGTACAGCCTGCTTCCTCTGTGGTAGGTGGAGTAGGCTGGGCAGAGCCTCTTGATGGGGTTGCCGTTTGCGTCCTTCACCGTGGGGTCGAGATAGGGCAAGCCGCCGCAATCCGTGCATTTGCCGCTCGCGTCCAAATCGTGGTGGTCGCAGACCTTCAGCCCGTCCCAAGCGCTGCGGCAGGTGCTTTCCCACAAGTCCGGGGCGACAGGCACGTCCGGCGTCGCCTCCATATCGGCCTGCCTTGCATAGACCTTCATGCCGGGAATGGAGAGTTTGCCGGGGTCGCCGCCATTGCTGCCGTGGCCGATGGCCTGGGCGCCCCTGCCCGCGATCACCGTAACGACGCCGCCGCGGATCGTCACGTTCCCGCCGTTGGTGGGACGATTGTTGTAGCGGGAGGCATTCCTTCCGGCGCCCGTGCCCATGACAGTGCGGCCGGCATTGCCCATGTATTCGCCGCCATAGCCGCCGCCGATGCCCGCGGCATTGATAGCCAGAGCGTAGACAGAACCGCCGTTAATCGTCACCGTACCGCAGTCATGTTGATCGTCGCCGCCGATGGCCGCGTCTTCTCCGGTGTTCTCGGCTATCAGCGCGCCCATGTCGTCGCCCGTGGATTGGGCCCAGACCGTGAGGCTGTTGGTGATGGCGCCGTCCACTTCCACGCTAATGCCGCCGCTGTTGCCTTTCGCCCTGAGGGTGCAGCCGTCGCAGAGGATCAGGTTCACCTCGCCGGAAACGACAATGCGGTCGGAAGTCTCCACATCCACGTTCACCACATACCAGCCGCTTGTCAGCGTGCGCTGGTCGGTGTAGAGCGTGTAGGCCGTGCAGTAGGCATTGGTGCCGCCGACGGGATCGAGGTAGGTCACGTTTTCGGCCTGCGCCGCCAGAGCGGTGGCCAGAGCGGTGATTGCCATCCAGTTCGAGAGAGACTTCATAATGGTGCTCCTTTCGGTTCGGACACAATTATACCAACATTGCGCTACATTGCAAACAAATTGTGAAAAAAAAGGAAACAACCAAAACAACTTGTAAAAACAACTCCCTTAACATCTTTTTGGGGTGTCGGCCATGCCGACGGCGCGAGGCGGTTGCCGAGCGCTAAAACCAAGTTGTTTTTCCTCGTTGTCTGGGTTGTTTTCAATTAACTCCAAGCCCGATGGGGTTGAAAAGGAAACAACCAAAACAACTTGTAAAAACAACTCCCTTAACAACCGTTTTGGGTGTCGGCCACGCCGACGGCGCGAGGCGGTTGCCGAGCGCTAAAACCAAGTTGTTTTTCCCCGTTGTCCGGGTTGTTTTCAACCTTTACTGGGCAGCACCTCTCGGCGTACGGTACTGAAAGGGGACACCTTCGACTGTTAGGATTTCCTGCGTCTCATCATCGTAGAAGTATCGTTCAATGGCTGCGAACTTGGGAAACCAATTCACAATAATCCCGCATGGCAACTTAAGCAACCGCATGTAGTTGAACAGTTGCGCCCGGTGGGATGGCGAAAGACCGGAAACCGCCTTGCATTCGACGACCACGTCTCCCTTGCAAAGGAAGTCAATGCGATACTCGGCGTTCATTGGCCGTCCCTTGTATGTCGGGTGGAAGGTCTTCTCCTTTTCAAATGGGATGCCTCGATCTGCCAGTTCCATGGCGAACGCCTCTTGATAGCAGTATTCGTTTATGCCTGGGCCGAGTTCATCGTGGACGGTGTGAAGCGCCCCCACTATGTCATAGACATGGTCTTTTAGCTGCTCGACATCAATCATGCAAAAGCCTTTGTTTTAAAAAAGAAACAACAAAAAACAACTTGTAAAAACAACTTCCTAAACAACCTCTTTTGGGGTGGCGGCCATGCCGATGGCGCGAGGCGGTTGCCGAGCGCAAAAACCAAGTTGTTTTTCCCCGTTGTCCAAGTTGTTTTCAATTATACTCCAAGCCGAGCCCCGATCACAATCGCAGCAGTTTCCAGACGCGCACGACTTCGGAGACGCTCCAGGCCTGGGCGAGGCAGCCGCGCTGGATGTGCGGTGTCGCGCCGTCGAGTATCTCCGGCAGCTGGCCGAGGGAACCTGTGCCCATCAGTTCGGCGACGGAGGCGAGAAGCGCTCCGGCCGGCTTGTGCGCGGCCTTGCCGTAGACCATCGCGAGGGCCTCGCAGTAGAGCGGGAACTGCCAGCCCCACGCCGTGCCGTTGTGGTAGGCGGGCTTGCGGCGGGTGTCTTCGTCGCCGACGTACTCGCCCCAGAAGGGATTGTGCGGGTCGTTGAGGAGCCCGTTGGCGCCGTAGACCGGCTGCTCCACGTTCACCGGGCGGTCGGCCAGCGAGCGGATGGAGCCTGGCACCAGAAGTTCCGATGTCGCGCGCAGGATGGCTTTTGAGATGTCACCATGCGGCGGAACGGCGCCAAGCGTCACGGCGAGCAACTGGTTCGGACGCAGCGCGTCCTCGGCGACGGCCTCGTCGGCCCCCTGCCCCGCCTTGGCGCGCAGCGAATCGGCGAGCCAGCCCTCCGGCATGACGTAGAGACGCAGCAATGACGCGCGGGCGCGTTCCTCGACTGCGGAGAACTCCCTCACGCCGAGCTTTTCGCGCAGCAGCGCAAGCGCCGCGATCCAAAGGGCCTGGATTTCCACGGGATAGCCTTCGCGCGGCGTTCCGGCCGGGTAGTTGGTGTCCATCCATGTGAAGTGCGACGGACTGAAGACGAGTCCCGTGGCGTGGTCGACGCGGATGCCGTTCGGCGTTCCCCTGAGGTAGTTCCCGACAATCGACCGAATGACGTCGCGGACGGTGCGGTCGCCGCATTTGAGCGAGGCAACCTTTTTCGCGCCGAGGGCGTCCATGAGGTCGCGGACGGCGACCGCGTACCAGAGCGGCGCGTCGGCCGTGTCGCGGTTGCCGACGGTTTCCCCGTGGATGATGTTCGGCAGCGTCCCGTTCTCCTCGAAGCGGCCGAATTCGCGGATGATGGCGACGGCGTCGTCGGTCTTGCCGGCGGCGATGAGGCCGCGGAGGACGATGAGCGTGTCGCGTCCCCAGTCGAGGAACCACGGGAAGCCGGCGATGACCGTCTTGAGGGAGTCGCGGTCCGCGACGTAGATGGCGAGCGGGTCGGCGGCGAGCCAGTCGGCGAGGCGGATGTCCTCGGACTTGCGGCGCAACGAGGCCGCGAAGGTCGCGGACAATTCGCCGGAGACGGGCGCCTCGGACGAGCAGTCGCGGGCCATTTCGCCCTTCACTCCGGCGGCAAGGGCGCGCCATTCGCCGCCGCGCAGGGAGACTTCGAACCAGCCGGGGCTGAAGACGTCGCCGGAGGGGCCGAGTCCGCGCGACGCGTCGTCGGGATGCGGAAGCGCGTAGGTCCAGCGCGGTTCCGCGTGGAAGGCGCCGCCCTGCAGGCGCATGGTGCAGGCGGGCATGCCGCCCGGCGTGAAGTCGAATCCCGTGGCGCATGGACGCACGGCGGCCGGCAGCGACTGCTCCGCGCCCTGATAGGCGAGCGTCTTGCAGTGGAAGTCACGCGCCTCGACGTCGGGACGCAGGACCAGGGTGACGGGCTGTCCGTCGTCAAGCGCGGAAGGCGAGGCGTCGCGGCAGCGGATCAGCTGCAGGTCGACGCGGTTTGTCGATTCGGAAAGGACGAGGCGGAAGACGAGCGAGACTTCCCGTCCCATACCGACAGGCGTCCTGAAGCGCCAGACGGCGGCGCGTCCCCCCTTCTCGACGGTGAACGACTCGGTGCAGGTGGCGTCGAGCTCGTAGGAGTAGCCCCTGTTGCGGACCCAGGCAAGGCAGCGCGTGAAGAAGACGAGGCGGTTGTCGGGGACGCGCGGGTTGGGGTTGACGGCGAGGATGGCGTCGTACTGGCTCCGAATGCTCCCCCACCCGCTCTGCACATGCGACATCGCGCCGCGCCGGTTCGCCAGCACGGCGGACTGTCCGCCGGCGCGGAGTTCGTCGCCCGAGATGGCGATGCGGAACCGCGCCTCCTTCGCGGGGGGAAGGAGGATCAGCGAGGCGCGGACGCGCCGCACCACGGTTTGACGGTTTGACGGTTTGACGGTTTGACGGTTGGCCGGGAACTGAGAACCAGGAACCGAGAACCGAGAACCAGGAACCGAGAACCGGGAACCAGGAACTTCCTCAAAGGCTACGACTTCGAGCGTGAGGCTCCGCCGTGTGCCGTCGTACTCCGGGGGCTGGAGCAAGGTCGCCGAGGAGCCGTCGGCCAGGCGGACGGCGTTGGCGTGCGCGATGGCGCGGCCGGCTTCGTCCTTGATCAAGGCGCGGAAGTGGACCGGGGCGCGCACACAGACAAGAAATCCCGGCGGCACCATGACGGTGCGCCGCGCGTCGCGCGGCCAGTTCCATTCGACGCAACGGGGCATGGCACCTTCGCGGGACGCGCCATCTTCCCCGCGCGCGCAGAAAGCGACGGGATCGGCTGCAAGGGCGTCGCCCGCCGCGTCGGCGTTCGCGAATTCGGGTGGCAGCACACCGCCGTCGCCGAGAAGGCCGAGCACGTAGAGGGCGAGGCGGTTCAGGCGCTGGCGCGCGACGGCCTGTGGCTCCGGACGCGCCGAGCGCGTTCCTTCCGCGCCATTCTTGGAGAATCCCGTTTGCCGGGGCCGCGCCTCCGCGACGAGGGCGCGGACTTCGCCGGGGGCGAGAGGAATCGACGCCACGTCGCCGGACCGCGCGACGGGCACCGGCCCGTCGGCGAGGAGGTCGTGGGCCTGCACGGGGGCGAAGAGCGAGGCGGGCCATTCGACCCGCTGCGGGTTTTGGGCGTCGAGATTCACGCAGACCAGGACAGGCTCGGCGCCGGGCCGTTCGCGAAGGGCGGCCAGGACATTGCCGCCGCCGCGCTGGACGAGGCGCACCGTTGCGCCCGCCGCGAAGGAGGGATGCGTGTCGAGCAGCGTGTTCAAACGCGACAGGAGGGCGATCTGGTTCTCGGACGCGCCCCAGTTGAGAGGTGGCGCGCCGTGTACATCGATCTTGTCGCGGCAGAACCATTCGACGCCCGCCGTGATGCCGTAGGCCCCCTGATAGGAGAGAAGGGCCGAGAGGGCCGTGCGCATCGAGGAGAAGGTCTTCCCGCGCGCCGCAAGGCGGTTGTTGTCGTGCGTCTCGGCGAAGTGGACAAGCGGGCCGATGGATTCGGCGCGGTCGGCGGTCGAGCCGAGATAGGCCGTGATGGCGTCGCGGTTCTCCTCCTGGAAGAGCTCCGAGTAGGCCCAGTCGAGATTGGATTTCGTGAGCAGTTCGTCCGTGACCTCGATTTTCCCGCCGAGTCCTTCGAGCAGGAAGACCGTTTCGGGGAAGGCCTCGCGGACGCGGGCGATGATGTACTGCCAGGTCTCGGCGGGGATCATGTAGCCGGCGTCGCACCGGAAGCCGTCGACGCCCTGCGCGCACCAGAAGAGGAAGACCTCGGCCATTGCGGAGCGAAGGGCGGGGATGGAGTAGTCGAGGGCGACGAGGTCCTCCCAGACGACGCCCCAGGCGCCGGGGGAGAGGAAGGAGCCGTCGGCCTTGCGGCGGAACCATTCCGGGTGGGAGGTCTGGAAGGCCGAGGCCCAGCCGGTGTGGTTTGCGGGAAGATCGATGAAGAGTCGGGCCTCGCGCGCGTGGACGGCGTCCGCCAGCTCGCGGAACTGGTCGAGCGGGGTGGTGCGTCCGTCGAACTCCGCGTAGGCGGGGTCGACGTTGAAGAAGTCGAGGCTCGCAAAGGGGCTGCCATAGCGCCCCATGCGGGCGTATGTCGTGGGGACGGGATGGACGGGAAGGAGCTGGATGATTCGGAAGCCCATGTCGCCGACGATGTGGTCGAGTCGGCGGATGATGCCGCGGAAGGTTCCGGAGGGGGGGATGACGGCGTAGCCCTCGCGTCCGAGGGCGTCGATCGTGCCGGCGTGGGCCGCCTCGGCATGGGCGGTCGACTCCTCGCGGAACTGCCGCGTGAAGGCGGTGTAGATCGAGTTGCCGCAGAAGCTGAAGGCGGGGGCGACCTTGACGGACACGTTGCCGCCCTCGGGCCATTCGGGCGACTCGGCCCCGGCTGGGAGGAAAAAGGACTTCGCCAGGAAGAATCCCGGATTGGCAAGCGCGAGGCGGACGCGCCAGCGGCCGGGGGCGACGGGGTCCATCGGCACGTCATGCCAGTCGGCCGCCAGATAGGGCTTCGCCTTGTCGGTGTGGTCGATGATCTCGCGGCGGAGAATATGCGCGCGGCCGATGTTGGTGCGCACGAAGGCGCGGCCGGGGCGCGGGGCGCCGGCCACGTCGAGCGTGAACTCTAGAATGTCGCCCGCGCAACGGAGAATCCTGCCTCCCGGCGCGGGCATCTGCTGAAGCAAATTCATTACATAGTTATTGTATCATAAAACGCCTACGGCGAGATGTCTTTTGCGGCCCATGCGCATAGACAAATTGTGAATAACGTTGTTCGACAATTGTCGAACAACGTTATTCACAATCCAAACGCCATGAGTGACAGAAATTAGCATGGCAACGATTTCGGCATCGTCAGGGAATGTGGCACAGAATATGCGACAATATTTATTTGTATGACTATTCGCAATTTTCTTGACGCATCGGTCGAGCGGTACGCCGACCGTCCCGCACAGCGTTTTTACCAGGGTGGCCAATGGGTCACCCGGCCCTACCACGCACTCAAGGACCGCGTAATCCGCATCGCCGCCATTCTCCGCGACCTCGGCCTTCGCCCAGGCGAGGACAATGCGGCCATCATGCTTGCGAACTGCCCCGAGTGGGAGGAGATCTACCTGGCCCTCGCCTGCGTCGGCATCACGGCCGTCCCGATGGACGCGCGGCTCAAGAAGCGCGAAGTCGAGCACATCCTCAGCGACTCCAAGGCCCGTGCCATTTTCGCGGGCCCGGCCTTCGCCGAGATGCTCGGACTGATTGTCGGCGGACTGCCGGATCTTCAGACGTGCATCTTCGTCGGATCGCCGGAAATCCTCCCCGAGGCGAGCGGCAACTGCGAGGTCAAGAGCTTCGAGGCGCTTGTCGAGGCCTCGCCGCTCAACGACACGGCCAAGGCGTGGTTCGACGAGCACAGGCCGGAGGACGATTCCATCGCCTCGATTCTCTACACCTCCGGCACCACCGGCGTCCCGAAGGGCGCGATGCTGACGCACCGCAACTTCGAGGCAAACGCGGACTTCGCGAAGAACATCATCCCATTCGACAAGGACGACGACTTCCTCGTGGTCCTTCCCCTCTTCCACGCCTACGCCTTCATGTTCGGCTTCCTGACGCCGGTCTATGTCGGCGGATGCAGCAGTTTCGTGCGCTCCCTCAAGACAATCTCCGAGGACATGCGCATCCTGAAGCCGACGACGATTCTGGCCGTCCCGCTTCTCGCCGAGAAGATGTACGCCAAGATCGAGGCCGGCATCAAGGCGAATCCGCTTGCGCGCTTCCTGATGGCCATAGGGCTCGGCAAGATCGTGGGCAAGAAGGTCGCCGCCGTCTTCGGCGGGCGTCTCAAGGTCATGGCCATCGGCGGCGCGCCGACGGACAAGCGCGTCCTCAAGGCCTTCGCCAAGCTCGGCGTTCCGGCAATCGAAGGCTACGGCCTGACCGAATGCGGGCCGCTTGTCTGCTTCTCGCCCCTGGGGCAGTATGTGATCGGCACGGTGGGCAGGGTCCTCCCCTGCATGGACTACAAGGTCGTCAACGAGGACAAGACGGGGGCCGGCGAGCTCTACGTGCGCGGGCCGAACGTCATGAAGGGCTACTTCCGCAACGAAAAGGCCACGGCCAACGCATTCGACGCCGACGGCTTTTTCAAGACCGGCGACATCGTCCGCATCGACTGGGAGGGCAATGTCACGATCTGCGGCCGCGGCAAGGCGATGATCGTCAACCGCGAGGGCAAGAACATCTACCCCGAGGAAATCGAGGACGTGGTGGGGCGCGCGCCATGCGTCTCCGCTTCGGTTGCAATCGGCTACCGCGTCGAGGGCGAAGTCGGCGAGCATGTCGGCCTCATCGTCGTCCCCGACGAAGACTGGTGCAAGGCCAACAATTTCAATCCCGAAGCCGTAAAGACCGCGGTCCAGAAGCTCTGCAACGAGCAGCTCGCCGAATACAAGGTCCCGCGCAAGATCATCGTCCGCCCGGAACCCTTCGAGCTGACATCGACGATGAAGGTCAAGCGCGTCAAATACGAGGGCACGCTGGACGAGTAGGGCCAAATTTGAAAATATCCTTATTTTTGGGACCGCGCCAAGCGCGGTCCCAAAATTTATGGTAAAATATTATTGTTTTTTCCGGACCAACCACTCGACAATTGGGCAAAACGTAGTACCACATGCTTTTCCCCACACTGGCATTTGCGCTTTTCTTCGGCATCGTCCTCGTGCTGCACTGGACGCTGCCTGAGCGCAGCGTCTTGCGCAAGTGCGCGCTTCTTGCGGCGAGCATCTTCTTCTACGCCTGGTGGAGCTGGAAGTTCGCGATCTTCACGCTGGCCTCGGCGGCGTTCAACCACGGGGCGGCGCGCCTGTTGGCCGCCACGGGCAACTCCCGCCGCCGCAAGTCGGTCCTCGTCGCCGCAATCGCCGCAAACCTCGTTCTCCTTGCGTTCTTCAAGTATGCCGGGTTCCTGTTCATGCAGGGGTTCCACCCGCTGGCCGTCTTTTTCTGCCGCCATTTCGGCTCAATTGAAGCCCTCCTCGATTTCGAGGACCAGATTCTGCCCTTCATCGAGAGCATCGTCCTGCCGATTGGCATCTCCTTCTACACGTTCCAGGCGATCGCATACGTCGCGGACGTGGCCTCCGACAAGTTCCGCCCCGCCGCCTCCCTTCTGGACTTCGCCAACTACCTCCTCTTCTTCCCGAAGCTCTGCGCCGGGCCAATCGTCCGCCCGGGCGACCTCATCCCGCAAATGGAGACGCTTCCCTCGCGCGAAACGGAGATCGACACCGGACGCGCGGCGACGCTCATTCTCGGCGGACTCTTCAAAAAGGTCGTCGTCGCCAACTGGATATCCCAGCATCTGGCCGACCCCGTCTTCACGGATCCGGAATCATTCGGCACGGTCGACGCGCTGCTCGGCGTCTACGGCTACACGATCCAGATCTACTGCGACTTCTCCGCCTACTCGGACATCGCCATAGGCCTCGCCCTGCTCATGGGCTTCACCTTCCCCGAGAACTTCCGGGCGCCATACATCTCGACATCCCTCCAGGAGTTCTGGCGCCGCTGGCACATCACCCTCTCCTCCTGGCTGCGCGACTACCTCTACATCCCGCTCGGCGGCTCTCGCTGCGCCAAGTGGAAGATCAACCGCAACCTCATGCTCACCATGCTCCTCGGCGGCCTCTGGCACGGAGCCGGATGGTCATACATCCTCTGGGGGGCGATCCACGGCCTGGGGCAGGTCATCGAACGGCCGTTCAACAAGAAGCGCCCCGCGGACGCCCCGCCGCGCAACCGCGCCGTCGTCATCCTTCGCGGCATCATCACGTTCCACGTGGTCGCCTTCGCGTGGATCTTCTTCCGGGCCGGCGCAATAGACGCCGAGGGGCTCACCACTGTCCGCCACGTGCTTGCGGCGATCGGACACTGGAGCATTCCGGCAACGCTTCTCTCGCCGCTGGCGATCGTCTTCCTTCTCCTGGGATTCGCCCTCCAGCTGCTCGACGGCGAAACCCCGCGCCGCCTTTGGAACGTCTTCAACAGGCTGCCCCCGCTTGTGCAGGGACTCCTTGCGGCCTTGATTCTCACCATCGTCTTTGGCCTCGGGCCGGCAGGCGTCGCGCCATTCATCTACTTCCAGTTCTAGAACGCCATGCCACAGTCAGACAAAAACCGAATCAGCCGGATGCTCATCGCCGTCGCCGCCTTCTACCTGGCGGCGCTCCTTCTCCGCGCGCCAGCGGTTGTGCGCGCGGTGGAGAACCTCAGACTTGACGCCTGCGGCCGGAATGCGGGACTTGCCGTCCTTCGTCCCGTCGCGGCGTTTTCACACACACTCCGCCTCGACGTCCTTTGCCGCGCGGCGGAATCCTTTGAAAGGAAAAACCTGGAATGAACAAGACCACCCTAACGGCGGCCATGTCCGCCATCGTCCTGGCCGGCACCGTGTTTGCCGCCCCCGAAAACCAGAACAAAGAGGAGAAGGAGAAGGAAAAGATCCCCACTCCCGAGACGCCCGTCCTCATGATTGGCGACTCCATGATGAAACTCCTCGGGCACGAAATGGAAAAGGCCTTCGCAAAGGCCAAGGTCCAGCCCGCCGTCTCCTTCTCGTCGCTTGGCTCCGGTCTCGTCCGCCCGTCGGCCTTCGACTGGACGGCGAAAATCACCGAGCTCCTCGCGACAAACGAACCCCACACGGTCTTCGTCTGCCTCGGGGCCAACGACCGCCAGCCCATCGAACTCCCCGGCGGCGGCATCGTCCGCTACGAGGACGCCGTCGAATGGCGCGCGACCTACTCCCAGATCATCGGCAGCGTGATGGACCAGCTCATCGAAGGCAAGGTCAAGCGCGTCTTCTGGATGCTCCTCCCCGACATGAGGGATACCGTCAACCAGGAGCACGCCCAGCTCGTCAACGAGGTGGTCAAAGAGCAGGCCGCAGATGAAAAGCGCAAGGACATCGTGTATCTCTACGATCTCGCGTCCGCCCTCGCGCGCCGTCCCGGCAAGTTCACGCAGTACATGATGTCGCCGACAGGGCAGTCGCTCACCGTCCGCGACCCCGACGGCGTCCACCTCTCAGTCGACGGCGGCAAAATCGTCGCCCAGAAGATCCTCAAGGAATTCTGGGACAAGTAGAACGATGATTCAATGAACTCAGTAGGCGAACCGGCGATGAAATCCCCGCCGGTTCGCTTCTTTTTCACTTTTCTCTTGACGAAAGGTGACAAGCCCCACCACTTTTGCTATACTTGGGGGAGACTTCAAAACAACAGGAGAACCGCGCATGAAAAAAACATTTTCGCTCGTCGTCGCGGCGTTGGTCGCTGCATCCGCATTCGCCATGCCGCGCAGGGCGGCGGACATCACTGTGTCCGGTTATTCAGGCTCGACCACGCTCGAGAACTTCCCCGTCCTCGTGCGCATCGCCGAGTACGACGCGGGATCCGGCAAGGGCATCTGGGACTTCCACTATGCCGATTGCGCGGCGGGCGGCGCGGATATCTCTTTCGTCTCGGCCGATGGCCAGACAGTTCTCGCGCATGAAATCGACACGTGGAACACCGCGGGCGAATCGCTCGTCTGGGTGCGTCTGCCGTCGCTCTCGGGAACCGCCACCTCCTTCACCTTCCGCTGGGGCGACGCCAACCCGCCATCCGTAACGGCCTCCGATGTCTGGAGCGCGAACTACATCGGCGTCTGGCATTTTTCGGAGGATGGCGGCAACGCCGCCGACGCAACGGGCCATGGTCTCGTCGGCGTCGAGACCGGTTCGAGCTCGCTAGCACCGGCCTCCAAGGTCGGGGGGGCGCGCGCCGTCGCCTCCGGCACACTTCAGGTCGCGGACTACGAATCGACTTACGGCGGTGCGACGGTCTTTTCCGCCTCCGGCTGGTTCTACTGCCCGGGCGTGACGGCTGGGTATCGCTCCATCATGAACAAAAAGACGACGGCTGGCGCAGGTTGGAGTGCCGCCTCCGGCTGGTACCTCGAAATGAACAACAGCCTCACGCAAATCGGCCTCATCTGCTCTTCCAGCACCAAGTACACCTGCAACATCCCCAACATCACGCAGGGGTGGAACTACTTCCACGTCGTCAGCAGCGGGTCGAACGTCAAGCTCTACCTCAACGGCAGCACCTCGCCGGGCTTCAACAAGGACCACGCGCTCAAGGCCGCCGGCGTTCCGCTGAACATGATGCCGACCGTGGGCTACGCCGACGAATTCAGGATCCGCGGCGTAGGAAGCGATGCAAACTGGACGGCAGCCGAATACAAGACCGTCGCCGACGCCTCCTTCCTTTCCTACG
>JAEEGI010023703.1_pt1 | contig 12029 bp, 11 predicted proteins | sample 8958751 | NCBI WGS metagenome assembly JAEEGI01 (sample SAMN16246545, study PRJNA631951) | gut metagenome | biome: gut microbiome; feature: rumen; material: KS-attached | host: Bos | place: Iran: Karaj | collected 2018-10 | reverse complement strand
GAAGGACAACGACGAAATGGAAGCGCTTGTAAACAGCATTCGGGAGTTCGGCATCCTCACTCCGCTGATCGTTCGACCGCTGGATAACAAACCAAATGAATACGAAGTGATCTCCGGACATCGGAGACTTCACGCTGCGAAACGGGCAGGAATCCAAGAGGTTCCTGTCCAAATCTATGTCATTGACCGGGATACGGCTGCTGTCATACTCGTGGACAGCAATCTCCACCGGGAGCATCTGCTTCCCAGCGAAAAGGCGTTTGCTTATAAGCTGAAGCTGGAAGCGTTAAAGCGACAAGGCGAAAGAACGGATTTAACTTCTATCCAACTTGGACAGAAGTTGTCACGATCGATAGTTGCGGAAGGTGCAAATGAAAGCAATACCCAAATCCAGCGCTACATCCGTCTCACCCACCTCATCCCCGACCTGCTTCGCTTGGTCGACGAGGAGCGCATAGCTTTCACTCCGGCGGTGGAGCTGTCCTATCTTTCCAAAGAGGAACAGCAGTTGCTTTCCTTCGAGATCGGCTTGACCGACGCGACTCCTTCCCTCTCCCAGGCAGTCCGCATGAAGCGTCTGAGCGGCGAGGGCCATCTCACCGAAGAGACCATCGCCTCTATCATGGCGGAGGAAAAGCCCAATCAGAGGGACACCATCCGCATTCCCTTCTCTGCTCTCAAGGGCAAGGTCCCCGAGCGCTATTCCGACAGAGAGCGCACGGAGTTCATTATCAAGGCCGTCGATCACTATTACCGCCACCTTATGCGGCAAAGGGAGGTGAGGTAATGGAAGAGAACGAAAAAAGGATCGAGCTTGACGACGGTATGCGCTTCATCGGAACGAAGGAGATCGCGAAGCTCATGGGCTGCTCGGTCCCCGTCGCCCGCCAGATTATGCGCCGAAAGGATTTCCCGCTCGTCATGTGCGGGAAAAACCTCAAGGTCATGAAGTCCGAGTTCATCAAGTGGGCGTCCGAGCGGCGCGTCTGACGCCGCACATTTGAGCGGGACACGGGTGTTTTATAAAATATCCGTGTCCCATCATACATGAAATACGGAGGTAAAAACATGAGTAAAAAGAAGAAAAAGAACAGTAACGGCGAGGGCAGCGTCTATAAGGACAGAAACGGATACAGAGGTCAGATCGTTGTCGGGATCGATAAAATGGGCGAGCCCATTCGCCGAAGCGTGTCGGGCAATACGAAACAGGAAGTCAACGAAAAGCTGACTCAGATCAAGTACAGCATGATCACGGGGACATATGTCTCTCCGGAATGTATCACCCTGCCCCAACTGACGAGGCAGATGCTCGAGGACGATCTCAATATGAACTTTATCCGCGAAAGCTCATATTACAGGCATATCGAAACGCTGAAACGGATCGAGGCGAACGTCTATATGAATACGACCCCGATACAGAAGCTCAGCTATACCGGAGTCAGGGAATATCTCGTGACCGAAACTCGTGCGGCCCAGAGCGTTATCGATAAGATCTATATGATGATCCAGCGCGCCATGCGGGAGGCCGTCAAAAGAAAGCTGATAACCGAAAATCAGTTGGAGTATGTCAGGAAGCCGAAATCCGTGCAGCGCCGTGAGAAGGTCCGGGCTTTGACCAAGGAGGAGCAGATAAAGCTTTACGAAGTGCTGACGACGGAGGATATCAATTACTCCCATCAGATGCTGCTCTCCATGCTTACGGGCATGAGAATGGGCGAGATAAACGCCCTGAAGGTCGATGATATCAACCTGAAGATGAGGACGATCAGCATCAGCAGGACCATTTCGAGAGATATCAAGGGCAGGGCTTACGTGTCTCAAACCACAAAGACCGAAAACGGGACCCGCGTCATTCGCATCTCGGATACGGTCATGCCGCTCGTCAAGGAGATACTCCAATGCGCCGAAGGGCGGGAGTATCTCTTTATTCACAATGGCAAGCACATTAACACATCGCAGGTCAATATGCAGTTTCAGCGCGTCGCAGAAAGATACGGGATCATAGACGAAAAGATCAAGGGCAAGGTGTCGCTCCATTCGCTTCGGCATACCTTTGCGACAAGGTGCATCGAAGCGGGCATGCAGGCAAAGGTACTTCAGCACCTGTTGGGGCATTCGGATATCAGGATCACGCTCAACACCTACTGCGACGCGTTCGAAAGCTTCCAGAACGAGAATATCGCAATGGCGGATGAGTATCTCGCAAGCATGGGTATAGGCTTCGACAATAAGCCTCGCCTGTTAAAAACAGCCGGGTGATCGTGCACCAAAAAACGGCTGTGGAGGGAGATCTCGCAAGGATAATTCGCGGGATCTCCCTCCTCTTTTTTTGCCTAAAAAATCGCGGTTGCACGCGGGTTGCACGCAAGCAGTCAAAAAAGTCCAATAAATATAAGGATTTTTGGGCCTCGAGTATGGCCGACCGCACCATAGCGAGTATTGACAACGGATTTAACGTCAATACTCGCTTTTCTTTTGTTTAAAAAAGTGTTTTTGCTCTCCCGCGGCGTGTGGGACGTATTCGACGGCAACGCCTTTTCTTGTATCCTGCTTGAAGTTGCTTTCGACATAATTGTCTTCAAGATCAATGTACCCAGCGAAGCGGTAGTGGATGACGATACGCTGGGTAAGGTTTTTGCCTTTGCCCTGAACCTCGGAGACCTCGATACGGTCGATAAGCTCTTTCAGAAGCGGAGCGGTCAGTGTGTCCATTTCCATGAACCTGCGGACAGCGCGGATGAAGTATTCGTTGTTCTTCGCTGCCGTTCGCATATTGGCAAGTTTCCGTTCAAGCTCTTCGATCCTCGCTTTCAGCTCTACCCGTTCGACCTCGTATTTCAGCGACATATGCGAATACCATTCATCGGTCACCTTGCCGAGAGCATTGTCCTCGTAGAGCTTTTCGTAAAGGGTTGCGACAAGTTCCTTCCTCTGACGCGCTTTTCGAAGCTCTTCCTCAAGCGCGATGCGCTCGGCTTTCGCCTCTTCACCGTTCTTCTTTGAAAGGAGTTCCGCAAAGGCAGTCTCGTCTTCCTGCAGAAAGGCGGAGAGTCTGCGGAGTTCAAGCCTTACGACCTCGTAAAGCGCATCCTCGCGGATATAATGCCGTGTCGGGCAGGTGCCGCGGTAGTCCTTCACATAGTTCGAGCAGGCAAAAAACCTTATCGCCTTGTTCACCGTATTGACGTGGAACCACAGCTTGTGTCCGCAGTCGGCGCAGGTGAGCAGATCGGCAAAGATGCTCTTTTCGCCGTTCTCCTTCTTTGGCGCGCGGCGTTTCGTTTTGCCCCGCTTTTTCTGAACGAGCTCGAATGTCTCACGGTCGATGATGGGCTCGTGTGCATCACGGAAAACAACGCGCTTCTCATCCGGATTCATAAACCGCTGCTTGTTCTTGAAGGACTTGGAATATGTCTTGAAGTTTACGAGATCCCCGCAGTATTCCACGCGGTTCAGTATGGACGCGACAGTACAGGGCTTCCAATAATATGGATTTTCCTGCCACTTGCGACCGTTTCTGTTATCGCCCCTCGCCTTCCAGTAATAGGTACAGTTGAGAACTTTCCTCTCCTGAAGGATCCTGGCGATCGTCTCGCTCCCCTTTCCTTCAAGGGACATTTTGAAGATCTCTCTCACGACCGCAGCGGCTTCCGGCTCCACTATCCACCGTTTGGGATTGGCGGGATCCTTGACGTAACCATAGGGCGGAGGACCGAGCGGCTCACCGGCGTTTCCGCGTATCCTGTGAGCGGATCGCACCTTGCGGCTGATATCCCGGGCGTACATCTCGTTCATGATATTCTTGAACGGTGCAAGCTCGTTCTCCCCGTCCTCGCTGTCCACACCGTCGTTGATGGCAATGAACCTGACGCCGAGATCGGGCAGAACCGATTCGGTGTATTTGCCCACGCCAAGGTAGTCTCTGCCGAACCTGGACATATCCTTCACGATGATGGTCGTAATATAGCCCATCTCGGCATCCTCCATCATCTGCTTGAAGCCGGGTCTATTGAAATTGGTACCGGTGTAGCCGTCGTCAACGTAGTACCGCGTGTTGACGAAACCGTTCTCCTTCGCATACTTTGACAGCATGCGCTTTTGATTGGCGACCGAATTGCTGTCGCCCTCCGCGCCGTCGTCGCGCGAAAGCCTGCAATACAGCGCCGTTATGCCTTGCTCCGATGTCTTTTTCAATTCACATCCTCCTCTCTGTTCTCGGAGCACGCATATCCCAAAGGCATATTATCATCCTCTGCGGCGGGCGGCAATTCTGCGAATCCGTTTTTGAAGCTGTGCGTCATGCGGTCGCGGAGAGTAATGCCTGTAAGCGTTGAGTCGTACGCGGCAAAATGAGCGGATACGATGTACTTTATCCCGCCGATCCTGTAAGAACGCGAACCGGTGCTGATACTGCATAGTTTTTTCCTTTTCCTGCTCATCTTACTTCTTCACGCTTTCTCTTGAGATAATCCGAATAGTGCTCGCACGCTTTGCGGATAAAAGCCTTCATCTCGGAGGGCGTGCCGTTTGGAATATAACCGCGAAGCTCATCCGCTGAGATACTGACCTTCTCTTTCTGATTCGGCTTTTCTTCGGCCATGATGCTATCGATCAATTCCTCGCTGATAGTCCCGTCGTTCACAGCCTTGTGCATACGGCATGCCTGGGCATACGACGGCGTGCAGTCGTTCAGATCAATAGCGGTCATGAGCGCTGCCTGCAGTTCACTGTCGAGGAAAGATAATTTCACGCCGACCGAAAACGCAATACGCGCGTTATCCACCATGTCAAGCAGAGCGGGGATAAGGTGTGTGAGACGGATGTAGCGCTGCACCTGCCGACCGCTATCGGTATCCGAGACCATATCCGCGCTTTCGGGATTGCGCCCGCCCGACTTCCCGACAAGTTGGCGGGAAGTTGGATCGTCGGACTTCGGGACAGCTTGTCCCGAAGCTAAATCCGTTCTCTTGCCCTGACGGGACAGAGCTTCGAGTTTGAGCTTGTAAGCAAACGCCTTTTCGCTCGGCAGCAGATGTTCGCGGTGAAGATTACTGTCAACAAGAGCAACCGCTGCCTCATCCTTTGTCATATCCATCTCGATCGCCGGAACAGTCTCCAGTCCCGCCAATTCTGCCGCATGCGCGCGCCTGTGCCCGGATATGATCTCGTAACCGTTACCGACCCGCCGTACGATCAGCGGCGTCATTATTCCGTGTTCGCGAATGCTCTCTGTCAGAGCGTCCATCTCTTCATTATCGATCACCTTGTAAGGGTGCCCTTCAAAAGGCTTCAAATCACAGATCCTTATTTCTTTCAATTCCTTCACATCCAAATCTCCTTTTCCCGGTAAAGCCTTTTTCTGAGCTCCGTTACCAACCGTTTTGCCTCCGCAGCCTCCTCCGCGGTGATACCGCCCTGCATGTTCGCGTGATGCGCGATCTGATTGACGTTTATTGCCAAATGGTCTATCGATTGAATAAGGTCAATGAAATCGACGTTGGGACGTTCCTTGATCTCTGTACCCATGATGAACTTCCGCAGCACAACCGATCGGGTAACGCCCGCCTTCTGTGCCAGCTCGCCGAGCTTGCGGTACTCCGCTTCGTTCAGCCGCAGGTGCATGTCATACTCTCGTTTTCTCATTTATACCTCCGTTTGATCATCATTCTCTCTCCCGCTGTGCGGCATAAGGGCTTGGGGCTTGCCTCGACAAGCGGATTTGGGGACACAAATCCCATGCTTGCAAGGACAATTGACCGCATTCGAATTGCGCAATTGTCCAACGCGGGCATGGCTGCCTTTGTCATGACAAAGGCGATGCTTGCGGGGACTTCCGTCCCATAAACCTTTCATGAACTATTTTGCATTTATGCTTGACACAGGGTTATGGTTCAAGTATAATATGTATGATAGTTCACTATTGTTCACGGCGTGATCATATCGCCATCTTGAACTGTTGTCAATAGGGTTCATTGAACTTTTATGAATGTTTTTTGAAGGAGTGATCGTATGAAGACCTTTTCGGAGAAAGTGAAGGAAGCGAGGGTATCCCTCGGAATGTCTCAGCCGCAGCTTGGTAAGAAGATCGGGTTATCCACCCGTTCCGTCATCGCGTATGAGAAGGGTGAAAAAAAGCCCCGCCCGGCTTCCATGCTGAAGCTGGCAAAGGCTCTGGGGGTATCCGTCAAATTCTTATCCGACGACGAATGCGAAGATCCCATGGCCGATATAGAGAAGGATGACTATATCGGCGAAGCGCGTAACCGTTACGGCGCATCGGGTGCCAAAGATATGGATGAGTTGCTTTCGGCTAACACAGCTTTATTTGCAGGAGGCGAGCTTTCGCAGGATCAGAAGGACGCTTTCTTTGAAGCCGTAATGAAAGCATACATCACCTGTAAGGAAGAAGCGAGAAAGAAGTATGGGAAGAAGGATCCTAACTGACGGGATATATATTTATTTCGTCGGTAATTGAGTACCATTTTTTGTATTGCTGTTTTGCGCGGATAAGGTATAATGAACGCAGGAACAACTACGGTTATTGGAGGTGACGAAATGGCATACGAGGAAATCATAAAGTCCGCTGCGAAGCTCAAGGCAGAGTACGGCGAGACCGATCCTTTCATGCTGTGCACCCTCCTCGGCATACCCGTTTGCTTCTCTCCCATGGGCAAAGGCAAAGACGCAATAAAGGGTTTCATTGTTAAGAGCAACCGCTTAAAAGCCATAACGGTAAACTCCGATCTTCCGTACATGCTCCAGAGGATAATCGTCGCGCATGAGCTGGTACACGCGAGGCTCCATGCCGACGCGGGCATACATGCTTTTCACGAATTTGCTCTCTTCGATGAAAGCATTCGCTGTGAGAAGGAAGCTAACCTCTTCGCCTCCGAGCTCCTTATATCCGACGGCGACTTCCGAAGCGCGCTGGAGGACGGGCAATCGTTTTCTTGTGCCGCATCCTCTTTGAATGTTCCCCCGGAGCTGCTCGACTTCAAAGCAAGGATCATGAAATCAAAAGGTTATTGCTTCAACGATTCGCCCGAAACAGCGCAAAGCTGCTTCCTCAAGAGCATCGCTATTCCCGATCATGACGAATTCGATTATTGCTGAATGGTGATAATATGATAAAAACATCGATACGTTTCTATAACGATACTCCCGTCCGCGCAGTATGGAACGCGGAGCAGAACAAGTGGTTCTTCAGCGTGACCGACGTGATTTCCGCTATTCGCGGCGTTGGCGATCATGACAAAAACCGCAATTATTGGAAGTATCTCAAAAACAAGCTTAAGAAGAACGGGAGCGAGTTGGTTAGCGCCACTACCCAACTGAAGCTTACGGCGCAGGACGGTAAAAAGTACAACACCGACGTGCTCGACGCCGACGGGATCGTGATGCTCGCATCGGAGTTCCCCTCCAACGCCGGCGCGAAATTCATACAATGGTTCACCCGTTCCGACGATACGATCGACGGCAAGAGCAAGCAAAAGGCGTACGCGCTTTTCGACAGCACGCTCCTTTCCGAGATCGAGGTCGGCACAGTAAAGGGCATTCAGCAGATCCACGCCTATCTTTTCGGCGGGCTGTATGATTTCGCCGGGCAGATCCGGAACGTCAATATGGCGAAAGCCGGCTTCCAATTTGCAAACGTGCAGTATCTTGAAGAAACGCTTAAAAAGGTCGAATCCATGCCTGAGAGCACGTTCGATGAGATAATGAACAAATACATCGAAATGAACGTCGCGCATCCCTTCCGCGAGGGCAACGGCAGGAGCACCCGCATCTGGCTCGACTTGATCCTGAAAAGAAGCCTAAAGCTCTGCGTCGATTGGAGCCTCGTCAACAAGAAGGATTACCTTGACGCGATGAAGAAAAGCGTCTATGACGGGCGGGAAATAAAGGCCCTGATCCTGCCGGCACTGACCGAAAGGATAAACGACCGCGAGGTGTTCATGAAGGGGATCGATTATTCTTACTATTACGAGACAGATGAATAAGAGTCGCACAAGCAAGCGGCACAGGTCCACGGAAGACAAGGGGGGCGGATCCTGAATGAATGATGAATACTTGGCACATATATCTGAAGATGGAAGAAAACAAACTCTGGAGGAACACCTTGTTGAAACAGCAAATAGATGTTCAAAATTTGCTGATGCATTCAATTGTTCTGAGCAGGGTTTTTTGCTTGGTATTGCCCATGATATAGGCAAGAGCTCAGATGCGTTTGCCGAACGACTCGCTGGAGGAAGGATCGTTGATCACTCCTCTGCCGGCGCGTATGAATGTGCTGCACGAGGAATGGAGTGGGCGGCAGGGTGCGTTGCAGGACATCATGGGGGCTTGCCTGACTTTGGCAACAGTACTATTGACCGTGAGGATAGTCCAACCTTGATTGGAAGACTATGGCGAGTAAAAAAAGGACTTGTTCCGAAGTACAGCATCCCGGTAACAATTCCATACACGTCTGCTCCTAATGATTACGGCCACGACAGCGTAACAGATTCGTTCATCATTCGTATGCTGTATTCCTGCCTTGTAGATGCTGACTACCTTGATACCGAGCGCTTTATGCATAACAGCAGTGTAGTGCGTTCACAGCATGATGAACTGCCTGCGTTGTGCGAAAAACTTCATGAATACATCGCTCCTTGGTCTAAGCCGAAAAACAAACTCAATAAGCTGCGAAGCTCTGTTCTTGAGGCATGCATTGATGCAGGCTGCAATGAACGAGGGCTTTTTTCTTTGACGGTGCCGACCGGGGGCGGGAAAACCGTTTCATCCCTTGCATTCGCACTGGAACATGCTGTCAGAAACGGGCTTGATCGCGTAATCTACGTTATTCCATACACTTCTATCATAGAACAAACAGCGGATGTATTTCGTCGGATACTGGGCGATAAAAATGTGTTGGAGCACCATTCGGGCGCTTCAATAGAGGTTCCGGAGGGAGCAGCTGCGGATAATCAAGCAAAAGCGCTTGCTGCCGAGAACTGGGATGCGCCGGTTATCGTAACAACAGCCGTAAGGTTTTTTGAATCCGCTTTTTCTAACCGCTCATCTGCCTGCCGCAAACTGCATAACATCGCAAACAGCGTTATCATTTTCGATGAGGCTCAGATGCTGCCGTCGCCGCACCTTCGTCCGTGCACCGCTCTCATAGCAAAACTTGTTGAACAATTTAGGTCGACAGTTGTTCTTTGTACAGCGACGCAGCCGGTCCTCGAACCACTGATAAGGGAATACGCTCCCTCGCTTCATGCAAAGGAATTATGCCCGAATGTTGACGAGCTTTTTGCTGTACTTAAGAGAACCGAAGTATCATTCGCCGGGAAGATCAGTATGCCCGATCTTGCTTCCCGCTTAGCTTCACATGATCAGGTGCTGTGCATTGTCAACAGCAGGAAAGCTGCGCAGGAGGTGTTTTCTCATCTGCCGGAGGATGGGAGGTTCCATCTTTCAACCCTGCTATTTCCGGATCACAGAAGGACTGTTCTTAAAACGATACGCGACAGGTTGAGCAACGGCCTTACTTGCAGAGTTGTTTCTACGTCGCTCATAGAAGCAGGCGTTGACGTGGATTTCCCGGCTGTATACAGGGAGGCGGCCGGTCTTGATTCCGTGCTCCAGGCAGCGGGCAGATGCAACAGAGAAGGCAAACGCCTTCCAAGTGAAAGCCGTGTAACGGTCTTTGAAAGCGAGTTTCCCGTTCCGAGAATATTGAAGACCAACATCGGCTGTGCAAAGGAGGTATTCGCTTCCGTTTCAGACCCCGCATCGCCCGAGGCGATAGACCTGTATTTTCGCACATTACTAGATTTATCCGATAATAAACATGATAAGTATAATGTGATCGGCTCATTTGAAAAAGGTATCTCCGGGTGTCGTTTGCCTTTCAAGACCGTTGCGGAGAACTTCAAGTTTATCGATAGCGCAACAAAAACCGTTTATATTCCTACTGAAGGATCATACGAGCTGATAGGCAGACTGCGTGCGGGAGACTTCGATAAACAGCTTTACAGAAAGCTTGGCCGCTATGGAGTGGGTATCTACGAGGACCATTTTAACGCCCTTTTAGCCGCAGGCGATATTTCGCTCATTGACGATAACTCCGCAGTGCTTGAAAACCTGTCGCTGTATGATGAACAAACCGGTCTTTCACTCAACGCAGAAACCGGCAAATGTCTTTTTGACTGAGCCGTTAGAATACTATTTTTTATATAATCAAAGAGAAAGGAGTTGAGTTTGCTTGTCTTTCAAAATTGAGGTCTGGGGAGATTATGCATGCTTTTCCAGACCGGAAATGAAAGTCGAAAGGGTCAGCTATGATGTCATGACACCATCTGCGGCACGAGGGCTCCTCGAAGCCATTTACTGGCATCCCGGTATGCGATGGGTGATCGATCGGATTCATGTAATTAACCCGATCAGTTTCACAAACATCCGTCGCAACGAGGTGACCGATAAAGTGCTGTCAAGCACGATCCTGTCGGAAATGAACGGGAAAGATATCGCAGGCGTTTTCCTGGTTACTTCAGAAAAGATCGCGCAGCGGGCGACCATGGCCTTACGGGACGTCAGGTACGTTATAGAGGCTCATTTCGTAATGACCGACAAAGCCAATCCCACTGACAATGAAGGTAAATTCTGTGATATTATCAGGCGCAGACTTGCCAAAGGACAGACTTTCCATCAGCCGTGCTTTGGGACGAGGGAATTCATTGCGCATTTTCAGCCTTGCGATAGTATTCCGCCGTGTCCGGATGAGCTAAAAGGCGAAAAGGATCTTGGATGGATGCTGCTCGACATGGATTATTCAAACATGGAGGATATCAAGCCGGTATTCTTCCGAGCGAAACTTTGCGACGGAGTACTCGAGGTCCCCGATTTAAAAAGCGAGGTGACGGCAAGATGATTCTTCAGGCACTTGTGAAGCTTTATGAAGACCTTGCTGCTCAGGGAAAGATCGCTCCGGACGGTTGGAGTTCCGTCAAAATGTCTTATGCCCTATGCCTTGATGAGAAGGGGACCGTTGTTAATGTGATCCCGCTGACAGTCGAGGAGCAGCGTGGTAAAAAGACAGTATTATTGCCCCGGATGATGACTATGCCGGCTCCTGTCAAGAAAACGAGCGCTGTTGCTTCGAACTTCATTTGGGAGAACGCTGACTATCTGCTTGGTGTTTCAAAGAATGATGATAGTGATGGCAGCGCTGACGATACGGACGGCGGAAAAACCGCAAAGCGCTTTGCCGCATGCCGTGAACTGCATCACCGCTTGCTTGACGAGGCTGATGGAAAAGCAGCAAAAGCCATACTTGCGTTCTTCGACACATGGGATATTTCAAAGGCTGCGTCACATACCGAGATCGCAAGGTTCGTTGACGAACTGCGCAAAGGCGGCAACATTACCTTTAGGATAAACGGTCGTTTTGCCGCTGACGACCCCGAAATCAAGTGTATTTGGGATCTGGCTTACCATGAAAGCACCGGAAACGAAATGCAGTGCCTTGTGACGGGGGAGGTTGGCCCGTATGAGCTTACTCATCCCTCGATAAAGGGAATAAGGGGCGCTCAATCATCGGGAGCGTCGCTGGTTTCCTTTAATGCGCCCGCGTTCTGTTCATACGGGCGCGAACAGAATGCCAACGCTCCGGTCGGAAAATATGCTGCTTTTGCCTACACCTCCGCGCTCAACTATCTGATTGCCGACCGGGACAGCGTCCAGCACATAGGCGATACCACGGTCGTCTGCTGGGCAGATGGCGGAGAGCCCGAGTACCAAAGCTTTTCCTGCGGAGCGCTGTTCGGCGACGATGAACGCACCGGGCTTGATCCCGATGCGCTCCGTGCTGCGATAGCAAGGCTTGCGTCCGGGCTGCCGGTCGAAACTCCAAAGCTTGATCCGCAAAAGCCGTTTCACATCCTCGGCCTTTCACCGAATTCCGCGCGTGTTTCCGTTCGCTTCTATTACAGAGACACCTTCGGAAGAATAATGAAAAACGTGAACGATCACTACGACCGGATGCA
>JAEEGI010023700.1_pt1 | contig 12029 bp, 14 predicted proteins | sample 8958751 | NCBI WGS metagenome assembly JAEEGI01 (sample SAMN16246545, study PRJNA631951) | gut metagenome | biome: gut microbiome; feature: rumen; material: KS-attached | host: Bos | place: Iran: Karaj | collected 2018-10 | reverse complement strand
TAGCACTGGAAAGTATAGTAGTTAGCATGCAAAAACCATATCATTACAAACAGGAAAGACTATGATTATAAGAAGCTATGCAAAATCGGAGCTGGCGATGCTCTATTTCCCTGATGCCAGCCCGCATGTGGCGCTGAACCGCCTGAACGGCTGGATTCGCCGCTGCGAAGAGCTCAGAAAGGCTCTTGCAGGGTGTCACCAGTCGGCCCGTGCCAAGTTCTTCTCCGCACAGTCCGTCCGCCTCATCGTGGAGTATCTGGGAGAGCCGTAGGCTGCAGAAAAATGCCAGAATGTTTGGTGTTATCAATAATTATCACTACCTTTGCAGCGACAAGGTAAAAAGTCAACTGACGAGATGAGTACACAGAACATGCAACAGGCACTTGCCGAGTACTTCAAGACACAGCCCGTCCTGAAGGCTTGGATCTTTGGCTCCTATGCCCGTGGCGAGGAGACACCCAGTAGCGATGTGGACATACTGGTTGTACTGGACCATTCGCAGCCTGTCGGACTGAAGTTCTTTGGCATGTATGAAGACTTGAAGGAGCTGCTTGGCCGCCCTGTCGACCTGGTTACTGAGCCGTCACTGGCTCCATTTGCCCGTCAGAGTGTGGAACGTGAGAGACAGCTGATTTATGAGAGAACCGCTTAGAGACCGCGAAAGGCTGGAACATATTCTAGCAGCCATCGACCGTGTGTTGCGCTACACCAAGGACAAAACACATGCCGATCTTGTTGCCGATGACATGATGTATTATGCTGTTGTGAAAAATATCGAGATCATGGGCGAAGCTGCCAATATGCTCACTCAAGAGTTCGTTGCGACTCATTCGGATACCCCGTGGAAAATGGTGCGTGGTATGCGAAACTATATTGTTCATGAGTATTTTCAGATAGACAGCACTGTCGTGTGGGATGTAGTGTCGAACAATCTTCCAGAACTGCGCGAGCAAGTGATTCGCTACCTTACAGATACTGACTGGGAAACACAGAAATAAATTCACTTTATCGTATCGTTGCATGCTTCTACGCACGTTGCGTATGATTTGCCCCTCACGGATGTAGTACCTTTGTATCGTCAATGAAACGCATTGATGGATTTGTGCCGGCGCGCAGCCAAATCTCAAACCTCAATTCTCAAATCTCAAATCAAAATTATGATTCGTTACGTACTACGTCAGAACAGCAATGAGCTGTCAAAGGTGTTCGGCAAGTTCTTTGCCTTCCCTGTGATCGAGGAGACCGTCGACCTGGCAGGGCTCTCGGAACACATGTCGAGCCACAACACTCCCTTCTCGAAGGGCGTCATCAAGGGTCTGCTCACCGACATGGTGAACTGCATCAAGGAGCTGCTCCTGGAGGGCAAGAACGTGAAGATCGACGACCTCGCCATCTTCTCCATCGGCATCAAGAACCAGAAGGGCGGTGCCGACACCGAGGAGGACTTCTCCGTCTCGAAGAACATCCAGAGCGTGAAGCTGCGCTCGCGTGCCACCGGCATCCTCGTGCCTAAGGCGCTGAACCTGGTAGCCACGCTGCGTCGTGCCACTGCCCTCACCGGCACGCAGAGCACCGACGGCAACACCTCTGGTGACAACACTGGCAACGACGAGCCTCGTCCGTAAAAGAAGCCCCCCCTTCTGCCCCCGAGGGGGCTACGATAGTCTCTCTCCCTTGAAACTATAGAAGCCCCCTTGGGGGCCGTAGGGGGGCTTCTACGTGAATTAACGCTATTAAACTACAGAAGCTATGATCAAGAATTTCAAACGCTGGAAGACCATCATCCAGTTTATCATCACCGTGCTTACGGCTGTTGTCAGCTCGTTTCTCACACAGTCGTGTCTTGCTGCTTAGTTCTGGGTCGCTCCGCTCAAAGATCTAGTTCTGGGTCGCTTCGCTCAAAGATTTGGTTCTGGGTCGCTTCGCTCAAAATTAAAACAAAAATTTATAAGAAAAATAATCAAGCTGAAGTGAAAATTATAATTTCAATTTTTGCTTAAATATTCTTTTAGTCACTTCGCTTTGTAAAAGCGGCAGAGCCGAGCGGAGGGCGACAGCCCGACCCATTACTCCGATTTTGAGCGTCAGCGACCCAATAGTAATAACTAAAAAATGAAAGAAATATTATGCGTAGGATAGATCTTATCGTGGTGCACTGCTCGGCGACGCGGTGCGACAGGGCGTTTCCGGTGACGGCGCTGATACGGTGCCATCGCGACCGGTTCGGGTTCACGGGCTACCACTACTACATCACCCGCGGCGGGAGGACATTCCAGACGCGACATGAGCAGCTCGTTGGGGCCCATGCGAAGGGGTATAACGCACACTCGCTGGGCGTGTGCTATGAGGGAGGCCTCGACCGCGACGGCAATCCTGCCGACACGCGCACGCCGCGCCAGAAGAAGGCCCTGCTGAGACTGCTCCGCCGCCTGAAGGCCGAGCATCCGCAGGCCCGTATCGTGGGTCATCGCGACCTGCCTGGCGTGAAGAAGGCCTGCCCCTGCTTCGACTGCTCAGAATATCAGGCCCTGCAGCCTCTCAACGTGTCAGTCGGTGAAAGAAATGCTCAGTAAGTAACCACAAAAAAAACACCATTATGCATTACATCAGAGACCAACAAGCAAGCAGCGCATCCAGTCAAGGGTGCGCTGTTACTATTAATATCACTAATGACTTCATTCAGATAATTCTTCAGATTGACATCATGGTTCCTGCACGTTGCCAGCAGTGAGCAGTCGACGGTTATTTTCTGTGCGGCCTCGTGATTCCCACAGAAAAGAGAATTCTTCCTGCCCAGCGTAACGGGCCTGATTTCGTTCACCATACAATTGACCAGGAGCACGTCAGGATTTGTCTTGAAGGTCTTCTGGAGCGCATCTTCTCGAATCTTGAGTCGAACGGCATCCATATCAAGCGTGCTCGGATGGACTATGGCTCATGCGTCGCTCTACGACAGTCTGCCAACTCTGAACGGATGGAAGTGCGAGGAAAGCAACGGCATCGTATATGTATTGAATTCCATCATCACAGAGAAATGGAAAGGAAAGGATTGAAGAATTCCTCAGTGTTTTTTCAGTCTAAATCTTATCAACAAAAAGTCCATATAAACGATAATTAAACGAAAATTGCGTTTTTACGCAGAAAAAGTAAATAAAAGATTTGGTGTAGTCGAATAATCTTTGTACTTTTGCAATTAGAAATAATGATTTATGCAGATGGCAAATAAGTTTAGTTGGAAAAATAAACTGAGAGAAGTAACGATTAAGGGTTACAAATCTATAGCTTTTGATAATCCAGTTACTTTAAAACTTGGTGATGTAAGCATCTTGTTGGGTGCCAACGGAGCAGGTAAAAGCAATATCATTAGCTTCTTCAAGATGTTAAGTTACATGATGAGTAAGTCATTTAGTCGATATGTAGAAATGGTTGGTACGGCAAATTCTCTGCTTCATTATGGAGCGAAAAAAACACCATTGATGTCTGGAATTTTGAAATTCGCTGATAAAAATTCTGTTGACACATATATGTTTTCATTAGCTAATGCAGCTCCAGATAGACTGATTATTACTGAAGAGAGCATCAACTGGCATCGTAAGGGGAATAGCAAGCCATACGAAGTTTCTTTGGAACCAAATTTCAAAGAATCCTCTCTTGTTGAGAATGACGATCCCGTAGCACAATCGATTTTCCAGATGCTTTCTTTCTGTAAGGTATATCAGTTCCACGACTCTTCTGCTGAAGGTCCATTGCGTCAGTCCTGTCCCGTTGAAACAGCTAACTATCTCCAGTCGCATGGCAATAATCTACCCTCATTCTTGTTGTTCCTTCGCAACAATTACGAGGATTCATATAAGCGGATTGTTGATTATGTTAGCGACGTGGTTCCTCAGTTCCAAGACTTTTATCTTGAACCCGTAAACAATTTTGTTTCTCTTCGTTGGATAGATAACTCTGCCACAGACTATCGTTTCAACGCTTACCAGTTCTCTGACGGTTCTATTAGGTTTATAGCATTGGCAGCACTCTTATTGCAGCCTGCTCAGACTATGCCGAATGTTATCATTCTCGACGAGCCAGAGCTAGGTCTTCATCCGTATGCTATCACACAGTTGGCTGAAATGATAAAGGATGCCTCTATTCATGCACAAGTCATCATTGCTACGCAGAGCAAAGACTTGGTTGACCATTTTGACATTGACAATATATCTGTGGTTGAGATGGATGAAAAGACACAGAGTACGACAGTCAATCAACTCAAAGAAGAGGATTACAAACTTTGGCTTGAACGCTATACCGTCAGCGAGTTGTGGGATAAGAATATTATAGGAGGGCGGCCTGTATGAAAGCGAAGATAATACATGTACTATGTGAAGGCCAGACAGAACAAGGATTTGTAGAGGAAGTGCTTCGACCTTATTTGATAAAAAATGGCGTTAAGAGCGTTAAGAGCATTATTGTTTCAACGAATAAGAAACTGAATGCTCAGGGCGGCATGTCATCATATACCCATGCAAGGACTGACTTAAATCTTATGCTCCAGTCGAATCCCGATAGCTGTTACGAGAGTCACATTTTTACTACTATGTTTGACTTCTATGCCCTTCCTAACGATTTCCCTGGATATGAAGAAGCAAGTTCTATTATAGAACCGTATGCTCATATCAACTCACTTGAACAATCATTTACTAATGCAATTAATGATTCGCGTTTCATCCCATATATACAACTACATGAGTTTGAGGCATTGGTGTTCTGTGGTATCGATCATTTGGTGAAGATATATCCGAAGTGCAAAAAGAGTTGTGAACAGTTGACAACAGTCTTGCATAAATCAGGAAATCCAGAACTCATAGACAATGGCCCAACCACGGCACCAAGCAAGCGCATCATCAAGGCAATAGAGGGAGAAAAAAAATACAAATACAATAAGCCAGCCACAGGTAAATCTGGGACTAAGGAAATCGGCATTGACGAACTCCGTGCCAGATGCCAGCATTTCAATGAGTGGATAGAGCAATTATTGGACTAATTGTGATTGATATTAGATGAAGAATTGGATAAATAGTAGGTGACAAGGAGGTGACAAGGGACAGGTTCATGTCACCTTTTTGCACCAAAGAAGGTGTTGCCTATGCTATTTACAGCAAATTTGTTTCTTATTATTCATATTCTATACGTATTTTTCTAATAAATATCACGATGTATTTGTTTTTCTCAGATTTTTTATATATATTTGTCCCGAGCGCGGCCTAATAGCGGCAAGCGCACAGCCAAAGACTAAGTGCCAACGATACCACACAGGAGACAGAAGTGATGGGGAAACTTCTGCTACCAGCAAGTCGCCATCAGGAAACTCTACCCGCTCTACCGCCATAACAGGTAATAGCAAAATATCGCCATCCGAGCGAATGCCAGAAATCTTTTTCAGCAGAGCATCGTCCACCTTCAGTCCCGACAGTTGTCCGTCATCATGGGCACCTATCAACAGATAACCCTTTTGACGAGAGTCTGGCAGATCATTGGAAAAGGCACAAATTGCCTCACAAAACTTATCCATGTTCGTAGTGGATACCGTTCGCTCCACCCGAAAAATCTCCGTACTATGTAGCAATGCCCGTATTTCTTCTTTTGATATCATATATCTTTCTTTTTGTCTCTGCTTTCTTACGCTTGCAAAGTTACATTATTTATCGTAAACTTTTAGAATCCCCACATTAACATTATGGTTTACTATTCGCTTCTTTTCTATTTCGGAATTGTTCTTCAATCTTGTTTAATTCTTCTTTATATTCAGTGAGAAAACTATCAGGAATACCCACCATGAACGGAAATTGAATCATATCCCCTTTTTCAATGGTTCCTTCCTTTGACTTTTCTATGCATACGGCTATCTTCTTCATTGACTCTATGGGGTATTTCTCCATTTCTTCAATAATAGATGATGGCATCCCTGAGAGTATTTCCATTAAATGCTTACACTCTTTGGGAACAACCATTCCTTTTACAGACGTTCCCCATCTAAGGAGGTTGGCATAAAACTCCACGTATGTACTTGCCACATAATACATTCCTCGCAAATCTGACTCATCACTATTCTCCTTATAGAAAGCCTTAAAAGCATCAGACAAGTTATGCAGAGAATCTATATAACTCCACATTTCATCCACTTTATGGTCAAGCCAAACGAAAAAGTCATTAAGATTGCGTCGCTCATGTAGTGGCTTTAGAATTATAGAGTATTGATAGTCATTCTTCAAATCACGACATTCTGCAATTCCATCTTGCATGACTTGCATAAAGAACTTCACGTCATACACCTCTTCTTTTTGCATAATAATATTCAAAGCCTTACTTGAAACCTTTCCATAGAGGTCTTTGTATGGAGATGAAACGATTCTCTTGCGCAGTTCCAGTGAATTTTGAAACAAAATAGACAGTTGCTTGCGCAATGTATCTATAATGTCCTGAGCGTTATCAAACTCAAAATTCCATCGTCCACTTTTCTTACGCACATCAGCAAGGAATTCAAAAATTTTGGGATTATCTACTGCATGTGAATAATCTGCATCAGGATTGCGCTCCCACATCGGTAGCAAAGTCGTCATTTTCTTTAAAGAGAACGTATAGATGGGGATACCTTTTTGAACTGCGGTCAAATACTCTGTATTGGTGATAGACTTTCCCGTTTCTCCCACGGCCCCATATCTATTACCAATGATGAGAACAAATATATCCGCATATTTTTTTACTGCATTAATGCAATTCTCCCAATTATCAAGTTGAGGATCTATCGGGAAATCATTTTGTTCTGACATCATCGGGGTATGTCCTAAGCCAGATATGAAGTCACGCAAGTCTTGCCTGACTTGCGACAAGTCATAGCATGTAGAACTTATAAAGATATTAACGCCTGCCATAATTCTTGCTTTATAAAAAACATCTCGTTTCGAGTTACCCACTTTGTGTATTATAGTTACCCATTAACTCATAAGAGTTACCCTATATTCAAAATACAATCATCAGAAATTTTCAATTTTCTTTTCAAAATCTAACAAATCCTTTACATCTGCAATCTTCTTAAACTTTTCTTCGTTCACATATTTCTCGAAGACAGGCCATCCTACTATATCAAATTTGTACAATACTTTCTCCTTAATTGCAGCATTTAAACTTGAATACATACGGTCTCTATCATTAACAAGAGCATAAGCTGCTGCCAAGACTATTTCTGGATATAATTCTTTTTTATCTAAGATTTTACTCCGGATTTTAGAACTATTGTCTTTCTTGTTATATTTTTGATCTGCTAAGAAATAATTAATATAAAGCACTCCATCAAAATAATCCGGGTTGTCGTAATATTTTTTGCACAATTTATATGCTTTTGCTTCTTGACCATGCTTTAGACATGCACATGCATACATTGAAATGTCTGATATTGTATGCGGATTCGTCTCCCAATAACTTTCCAATAATTCTATTATCTTTTCGTCATCACACATGCTGTAATAACGCACTTTTTTATACATGTCATTGGAGAAATACCTATTCAGAAGCTTCTCGGCTCTTTCTTTTTGATTTGTATCACAAAAATAGTCAAACATCAAATTTTTCCATCTATGAGAATTATATCCATTAATATTTTCTTCTGCCTTCTCAAACTTTGCAAAATATTTTGCATATGCAATCGCTTTGTTATAGTCAAAATCTTCAGACGGAACATATTCTTTCTCATACACCTGCACAAACTTTTCAAAATCTTCTATTTTGCACTGCTTCATATAGAAGTTTAATAGGGATATTGCACATGCCTCTACAAATGTCAAATTATCAGCCTTTTGAGAATATGTGAACAAATCCTGAAGTTTCTTTTCGCACTCACTCTCTCCTATACCTAAAAGTTTGTAATATCTTTCATAAGCTATGGACAAATATTGTGATTTTACATATGAGAAAGAATCAACAACTTCTTGGATTTCGCGTTTACTTTTTTCTAGGTCTTTTTCATTAATTCTTTTTAAGTAATCGCATTTAATAAGCCAAGCTTTATTATAGGGAGTGTTGTTAATATCCAAACTTTTGTCAATTGATTCCTTTATTTCGGAAAGATAATCTTGGGGTGAGTCATTTTCCCAAAAGTCCAAACACTCATTAATCAAATATTCTGCCTTTTCATTATACAAATAGGTATCATTAGGGAACAATGCTATTGCCCTATTTAAATAACTAATACTCAATTTGTAATCGTCAATAGACCTAAATGCCTTTATATAGTTCTCTTCAGTATTCGGCATTAGCTCAATCATCTTATCAAGAGCTTCATGCAATAGTTTTTCTTTACCAGAAACAGACTTATAAACAGCAGTCCTCATATCGTACAAATAATATACGAATTGTGTTTTACCGGTAGTTTCTGAAAGAGCTTTTGTTATTAAAGTTTCAGCTTCTTCCTTTTTTCCTTCCACTAGCAACTCCTGTATATCGTCTAATTTTCTACGTTCTTCATCTGTTAAAGCTTTAAGACCATCTTTTCTTTTAGGTTCTGCATTCGACTTGATATTACTATTTCGTTTATTCATAATATCAAAAAAATCATTTATGATATTTTTACTAAGGTTTTTCGACAACCGTTTCATATCTTTTTTGATAATATCATTAGCCTTTGTTGCTTCACTAAAGTATTTTTTATCAGTTAGATCTTCTATCATTTTTTTCTGCTTTCTAGAAGATAGCAATTCGTCTTCTATAGGGAGTTTTCCATCATTGAGCCGTAAGTTTAGTTCTGCCATTAATTCATCGAATCCATCAACCTTCACATAGTAAACACGATCTTTCCATAACAATTGCCTCAATTCATCGCTTATATTGGTATCACCCTTTCTAATACACCAATAAATGCCATGCTTAAAATAATCTTCTTTTTGCAATAGCATTGAAAGAATATCCATTATAGAACGGTCGTTCCCCGCATATCCAACAACAACTAAACCATGATCCTTTGCGAATTCTATGAATTTCGCTTTCATATTATCATTTAGTGATTCTGTTTCTCTCAGCGTACTCTTGATATCATCAAACAGATAATCACCATGTAATTTGATAATTTTGGGACGCTTGGACGTTACTGTAATACTGGCGATAGAAGAGTCATGAGCGCATACAATTGGACGTTCGCTAGAAAAACGATAGAAGGCCTCATTAATTAAATCATCAAAATTTGTTGTGAAAACCGTATTAAAGTAATCATTTTCTATGAGTTTAACTAAATAAGCATAACCAATAGCCGGATTTTTTCCTGCCACCTCATTTTCTACAAAAATTCTTCTTTGTCTTGGTAAATCATACTTTTTCTGAAAAAGAGAAGAATACGGATTCCTTGGATCATACCATGAAAATTGGTCTCTCCAAAATTCATCCTCGGAAATGTCATCTTGTTTTTCCGTTTCATATATCTCTTTCTTCCATAAATTGACCAAATCAGCTCCAGTGTTGATACCAGAAGTAACAGAGCAGCCAGCCCCTAATAACAAAGTGTAATTAGGAGTGTTTTCACATTTGTTTTTCAAGAAGGAGGCCAAATCAGAAATGTGCCTTTCCTTATGTGCCAAGTGTTTTAACACATCGTCCATTTTAATGTTTCTTTCCATAGTTTTCTTTTTATTAGTAATTATAATTGAAACTCATATTATTGAAGTTTCGGAAGTCAATAAAAACGTGAATATATAGTTGCAAAAAAGGCATTGGATTCTTGCATATGTCGCAAGAAATGAGTATCTTTAAGGTGCGAAACAAAAAGACTCATTACACCAATGCCAGTGCACAAAATTACTAAATTTCTGTCAGAGATAAGCACATTTTTCAAGAAAAGTGATTCTGACCATGCAATGTTTGCCATTATGGACGTGATTAAGGGTATAAGGATGAATGAACAGACCCTGTTTGGGCGCAAGAGCCGCTGTAACAGCAAGTACTCGCTGCTGCAGGTGTTCCAGCTTTTGTTGGTATGTCCTTGTTTCATGATTCGTAATCCTTTCAACATCTTTGGCTCGCCTTTAGGCGGCAAGCTTGGTTGTCGTAAAGATGTGTTCTATGAGTTCCTCAACGATGGCCGCACAGACTGGCGCAAGCTGATGTACCACATCGTCTGCCAGCTTTGGACGAAGGTCATCGTCCGCAGCGACCACAAGTCTGACGACACCTGCCTGATGGTTGACGACACGGACTTCCCCAAGACAGGTCGTCGCATGGAGCACATCGGGCGTGTCCACTCCCATCTTGAGCACCGCAGCATCCTCGGCTTCAAGGCTCTCTTCCTCGGCATCACTGACGGCATCAGCCAGATGCTGCTCGACTTCTGCATCCTTGGTGAGAAGGGCAGGAAGGGCAACTATGGGATGAGCGAGAAGGAACTCTCCGCAAGGTATAGCATGGAGCGGGATGAGGACACTGCCATCCAGACCCGCCTTGACGAGTATTCGATGAGCAAGATCGACCTCACCATAGAGATGATCCGCAGGGCTATCAAGCATAAGATACGCTTCCGCTATGTACTGGCTGACAGTTGGTTCACATGTGCCAAGATCGTCAAGTTCATACGCTCCCGCCATGTCAAGTGCGACTATATCGGAATGATAAAGATCGGTGAGGAAGGAAAGACCAAGTACCACTTTGAACGCAAAGCTATCACGGCTCCTGCCATCATCAGGAAACTGAACAAGAGGGGTGAGAAGAGGTACAGCCGTAAGCTCAGATGCTGGTACGTGAGTGCCGATGTCGTTTTTGCAGACACGCATGTCAGGCTCTTCTTCATTCGTCGTAGCAAGCGGGGGACATGGAGCGGACTGCTCACGACTGACCTTTCGCTGGGATTCTTCGAGGCATACAGGATTTACTCCAGACGCTGGTCTCAGGAGGTCATCTTCAAGGAAAGCAAGGGACTGCTCGGACTTGGAAAATGCCAGTCGGCTAATTTTGCTGCTCAGATTGCAAGCACGTCCCTCGTGGCGCTCCAGTACAACATCCTCTCTGCCGTGAAGCGATTCATGGACTACGAAACTATTGGCGAACTCTTCAGACAGGTGAACCAGGACAGCCACGAACTGACCATCAGCGAAAGAATCTGGCAGGCGATTCTTGAACTGGTGGCAGCCATCACCAAAGTCTTCTCCACCAGTGATGAAGAGGTCATGGATGCCTTGGTTAATGAATCTGAAGAGCTTGCTCATATCTGTGAATTATATCAATATAAAATGGCGAGTTAGGAACTCCCGAAACTTAAATTATCTAATGTTTGCTATCATATCTTGTCTGTCCTCTGTCGCTATACTGCCACAAAACGGATTCCGCCGGGGCTGCGCCGGAGGGCGATGATGAGGGCGTCGAGCTCGTTGAACTTAAACGGCTGTTTCGCACTGAGTAAGGCGATGACGCTGTCGAGCTTCGCCATGCCCTCATCCTGCCGGCCTGCATGCCACATGGCTGTCCCTAATACTGTCGTGCCGCAACAGCCGCTCGCCGATGGCACGGGCGGTGTCAAACCGTGCGCCGTCGGTCCAGTGCATCAGCGAGTCGAGCCTGCTGCCCGCACGGGTCTGGCTGTAGATGCGGGCGCGATGCTTGTCGGCCCACCAGTCGCTCACGTTTCCCACGATGACCGCCGAGTCAATAATCTGCAAGGCCCGCTCCGGCTCGTAGTCATAGACCATCAGCGCCTTCTCTGCGGTATAGAGCGTGTCGGTGGGCTGTGGCTGCCTGGCACTCTCCCCTTCAGTCTGAGAACGTTTGCCCGTGCAGCCTGCCGTCAAGACAGTAGCCACGACTACGTATAATATAAGTTGAAAAGTCTGTCTCATATTATGTCGGTTTATGTTTCCACTTCGTTGCAAAGGTACAAAAAATGCTCTTATTATCTCCCATTTCGGAAGAAAATCTTCTTGGAAGAACGTTTTTTGAGGTCTTTATGCCTTATCAATCTGTTATAAAGTTCCCATTTACTCGTTTATGAAAGTTCTTGCCGTGCAAGCGACCTA
>JAEEGI010023699.1_pt1 | contig 12029 bp, 5 predicted proteins | sample 8958751 | NCBI WGS metagenome assembly JAEEGI01 (sample SAMN16246545, study PRJNA631951) | gut metagenome | biome: gut microbiome; feature: rumen; material: KS-attached | host: Bos | place: Iran: Karaj | collected 2018-10 | reverse complement strand
GTATTTCGGATTTCAGTCAATCATATTGCTCCATTTTTTAGAGCTGGCAACATTTTTCATTCTGAAAGTATGTTTAAAGGACATGAAACATAAAGATCTGAACCAGCAGGAACTTGGCCAAAAGGTACAGTGACGGTATGTTGTTTCGTGTGCCGGCAGGGTACAATGGTGCCTTGTTCAGACATGGAGTCATGGAACAGGGCATATGGATGTGGGCTGTGATATCATCTCCTGCTGGTTTTGAAGACGGGACCTCATTTACGTAAAACCGGAGTGATGAAATCTGATGTAAGGAAGAGGGAATTTGTAATGAAGTATCGCCCGTACGGTGACGCCAGGGATTTATATCTTATGGCAGTGGTTGGATTGCCAGCGTTGATAGTAATTGCAAAAATAATGATTTCTGAGGCTAAAGAATGGAAGCTAAGGCAGCAGCAGATTTTTCTGTCCACGAAGTATAATGTTAATGAAACCGGCAGTTTCGAAGATCTCATAAGAAAAGAAGGACGTCAGTCTGATGCTCTCGGATCCGGGTTTAGGTTCTTTATGAGCTGTCTGGTTATCATGAGCCTTTCTGCCGGAATTTTTTACCTGATCTGGAAGGATCACGTGCTGTTTGACGGCAGTCAGGGGCTGACTCTTCCTGTCGTCTGCGGTCTTGCTCATCTGTGTCTCGGATTTTTTCTCTTTACAGTTTCCGTATACCGCAGGTATGTCGTATGGCGTGTAATAATCTATGGCCTGGCTGGTGCTCTGTTTCTTAACATCAATTTTATCCATCTGCTGTTTGTTCCAGGTGCCGGTGCCGGTGATTTTGTATTTCCTGCAGTGGTACTGATCGGAGCATGCTGGTTTTTCTGTACAATGAGATGACAGTAATCCGCCGATACTGTTTCCCTCTATTTTGGATGTGAAAGGATGGATCAGTGCCGGGCAGAATGACTGTTGTTTTCCTGCGAGTCTGATGATGTGCCGATTAGGATCTTCAGTAAAAGTACGTTTTTCTGACTGGTGAGAGAGCGTTAGTTTTTGTCTGCAGATGAATTTCTCCAATTCTCAATGCAACTGTCTGACAGGCAGTAACCGTAAAGTTACATTCTTTTTTATACTTACAGTTATGTGATGCTAACCTGATGTGTTATCATATGCTAACTGAACATTTCAGCAGCTGGCGATGCTGCTTTCAGTCCGTCCTGGTATGTCAGGCGGGGATCAGAATCAGGTTCTCTTTAATTTCTTTTGGATATGGGTGAATATATGGATGCAGAGGACAGCTGTATTCGTAAAACAGATACGGCTTCGGGAAGAACGGAAGGTCTGGATATTGTCGGAATAGCGGGGAGAACTGACGGCAGATTTCAGGGGCACTCGGCAGTAAGGAGAGTCCGGAAAACTTCTGTTCACCGTGAAGCAGAGCCGTGTGACATCAGAGTCGGATCTTCTGTCTCATCGTCTGATGAGGGTAACAGAAAACGGAACGCGGATTATGGATGCGGATCTGGAAATGCTGCAGAAGAAAATAGCGATCTGACGGGAAAGGAAAATCGTGACGGGACAGGCGGTTTATCTCTGCTGTTTAGGGTTGGCGGACTGGATTGTCCGCACTGTTCTGAGCTTATTGTTGCAGATTTACTGAAGTATCCGTATATAGAGGATGCAAGTTGCAGTCTCATGACAGAAACCCTTACACTTAACGTCAGGAAAGACTGCAGCATGCCCCGGGATCTTACTGAAACAGTAAGAAAGACAGTTAATGCCTTCGAGCCGGATGTGACTGTGGAGCCTCTTTTTGATATCAGTGAGATTTTCAGCGAAGAAGATCGCGATGCATGTACAGCTGATGATTGTGATCACGATTCAACTCATGCTTCTGAAAAGGCAAATCATGGATCTGATCTGAAATTCGTACTGCTGTCAGCAATATCTGTGTTTGCGGCGGGACTGATCCTTTTTTATGGTTTTGCTGACAGCATTGTTTTAAGAACTGTATCCTGTATTCTGCTGCTGGTTTCCTATCTTCTTTCCGGGTTTGACGTCATTTGTGATGCCGTCAGAAACATAAGAGGCAGCTTTTTCAGCGAACAGATGCTGATGACTCTTGCATCTCTTGGTGCTGTGGCCATAGGTGAATATCCGGAATCTGCCGCGGTGATGATCTTCTACCAGATTGGTGAATATTTTCAGAAAAAGGCGATCCGCCGTTCCAGAGATTCGATTAAGGAACTGATGGAGATCTGTCCGGAAACGGCCTGCCTGGAGACTCCCGATGGCATACGGGAGATCAGAGCTACGGAGATCTGTATTGGTGATCGGGTTGTGGTAAGAGCAGGGGAAAAGGTTCCATGTGACGGTGTGATTGTGGCCGGGCATTCTGATTTTGATACCTCCAGTCTTACCGGTGAATCAGCTCCGCATTTTGCCTCAGTCGGTGATGAGGTTTATTCGGGATTTATTTCACAAAGCGGAGTCATTACACTTGAGGCCAGAAGGCGTGCTTCTGATTCAGCCGCCTCAGATATTGTCAGAATGGTAGAGAACGCATGGGAGAAGAAATCAAAAACCGAGAATTTCATTTCAGTGTTTGCCAGATACTACACTCCCGCAGTTGTTGTCCTTGCAGCAGTTACCGCGTCAGTTCCGCCGCTGCTTTTCGGCAGTTCATGGTCAGTGTGGATTGAAAGATCTCTGGTGTTTCTGGTGGTTTCCTGTCCTTGCGCTCTGGTTCTTTCGGTTCCACTTACGTACTTCAGCGGCATAGGTCTGGCGTCAAGACTCGGTATCCTTTTTAAAGGCAGCTGTTATCTTGATGTTATGAGCAGGGTGGGTACAGTCTTTTTTGATAAAACCGGGACACTTACCAGGGGATCCTTCAGGTTAAGCAGAATACTGAGCAGTGAAACAGCATCAGAGGAGCATGTTCTGCAGCTGGCCTGTACGGCGGAGTACGGCTCTGTTCACCCTGTTGCCAAATCTATAGTCAGGGAGGCTGAAGTCAGAGGGCTATCACCTCTTTCCGCAGATAGTTTTTCCGAGACTGCAGGTCAGGGGATCAGTCTTCAGATTGATGGCAGAAGGATCCTGGCGGGCAGTGACAGGATGTTTTCTGCAGAGGGGATCGCCGTTCCTGAAATATCCGAAACCGGAACTGTTGTTCATGTTGCCGAGTCGGGGAGGTACTGCGGAAGTCTGGTGATATCAGATGAAGTAAAACCTGACAGTCAGGAGACGGTGAAAACGCTGAGAGGGATGGGTATCGAGTGTATTATGCTGACGGGAGATAAGGAAGATACGGCTTCGTCAGTGGCTGCGAAGCTTGGAATGTCAGGATATCATGCATCTCTTTTACCGGAAGACAAGGTGAACGTCCTTGAAAATAAACTGAATGAGCTGAGAGGCAGCGGGACAACTGTGGCTTTTGTTGGTGACGGCATCAATGATGCGCCGGCCCTGGCTATTGCCGATGTGGGTGTGTCCATGGGTGCTCTTGGCTCTGACGCCGCCATAGAAGCAGCGGATGCGGTGATCATGAGTGACGAGCCTTTAAAACTTGTTACCAGTATCAGAGTTGCACGAAGAACCCGGACTATAGTCATGCAGAATATTATCCTAGCTCTGACGGTTAAGTTCCTGCTGATGATTCTGGGGGCTCTCGGTATTGTCGGAATGTGGTTTGCAGTTTTCGGGGATGTGGGTGTTCTGATTCTTGCCGTACTTAATGCCATGAGGATGCTCTTTGATCGCAGGATTGACAGTTGAAGAAAAGATTTCGAAAGATTTTGTAAGTAACTTTTTAATTCAGTTTTTCAATCGTGCACTGGTGATCTTTTGTTTTCGGATTGTAGTGTCTGATATAGTGTGTGAGGGAGGAGAGATAAGGGCTGGGAATATGCGATCGGGTTTAGCCTTTGACTACAGGATCTGCAGGATGGGTATTGTCGCAGAGATCGCAAAAAGTTCCTGTATAAAATTTGGAGTTCAGACAGGTTGTGAAGAAAAAGTCTTGTAGTATTATGTTTGAGAGTGATTATTTTGAATTTTGTAAAACAGTTTGGCAATCAAACTTCAAATCAGATAGTTGCAATTCAGCAGTTTTCTTTATGAATGTCCGTTGCTGTTTTATACATAAAATTCCAAATTTACTCCACTAATTCGCAGGATACTACAGAACGGTTTAAACTGATGAGAACCGACTCACATACGATTAGACTACTGTTTCATTTCTTGGCTTTGGACCCGGTTTCTGTCTTAGTGTGCCATCATTCTTGTATAGGTTACGCTTAGTGCCAACCTGAACCCCCGGCTTCTTTCTTGGGGTTCCATCTTTATTGAAGTCACCTCTTTTGGTTCCTGGTTTTACTCCGCGCTTCTTAGGTTCAGCACTGAGATGAGGCTGGATATCTGATTGTTCACTTGAAGATTGAGTCACAGTTAGATCAGAAAGATTAGCATTTCCGCTGGAGGTTTCTTGAGTGTGTGGTGCGTTTGGTCTGTCAGCCGCACCTGTTGAAACTTCCGAGCCTGAAATTTCAGATGCAACTGGTGATCTGTTTTTATCATTTGTCTTATCTTTGGGCTTTGGTCCCGGTTTGCGATAACTTGGCGTTGGACGACGACCGGCAATCCGATCATTATCCTCTTTTACGCATTTATCAATCAAAGTTTCAGAACAGCCGAAAAATTCAAGAAAACTCAATTGGCGCTTGTTTTCAATATGTGAAAATGTGTACACATCATTAATTTTTATTTCCGATAGCATATTCATTTCCCGGATCATGCTCGATGTGCTTTGATCAATGCTTCTTGCATGAAGCTGCATTTGATATCTGATGATAGAAGAAATAAAACCTACGGCAAATTTTGAATACAGACTTGAAGTAAAATGAATGCGAGTGGTACCGTATCCAAGTTCCGTCTTAAAGATTTTGTACTGGATCTCAGAAGATGAACGGGATGAATACAATTTATCTATATCTGCCGGACTCAATTCTTCAGAAGACAAAATACTGTACAAACCTTTTCTGTTAATGGCGTTTTGAAAATTTTCGGTATTGATAGTAACCTCGTACTGTGAAGACTTGTTATTGTCAGATTTACCATCATCAGATTTGTTATTTTCGGATTGAGCATTTACTTTTATTGACAAAAAATCTTTCAAATTATCCGAGACCTTTGGAAGTTCGGGTTTTACTAAATTTTCTTTTTCTACATCCTTGCCTTCGTCAATAAGTTTAAGAGCCCTGGAATAATAATTCAAAAGTTTATCTTTGTACGTTGCAAGAGCGTTGACAAGACGACTTTTCTCACGATTGATCTTTTTCATGAGAGTGGTGATCCTGTCTGAAGCGTTCGTACAGTCGAAAAAGAGAGTCAGATAATCAATATGCCTGTAATCCTTAAAAATTTGGTACGGCTTCTGTACTCCAAACAAGGTTGTACCCTCAATGAAGTAGGAAGCGTTGCCTTTGATTGCTTCTCCATACTCAGTAACGATTTGTTCAGCTCCTAAAGGAGATCCTTTTACGATAACAATGTAGGGTATCTTGTTATCGCATAAGAACTTTATGGCTTTTGAGTTGCAATATCCTCTGTCAAGGATGACGCCCCGAATACCTATATTACATTCCTGCAGAAAATCGGTAATCTGTTTCATGGCCTTTGCATCTACCAATCCACCGCGATATACATTGAAAGTAACAGGCAAACCAGAAGATGTTACAGCATATGAGAAACTGACAATATTAATATTCTTATGGGATTTTGCGTGACCCTTCTCAGCAAGTTCAACACCTTTACTGGTGCAGTCGTCATTTGAACCGTCAATGCAAAGCCATACATTATCAATACCTTTGGTCCGACAATGAAGAGCCCACGATTTTTTGAATTTAAGAATCGAACTTTGACTTATTTCTTTTTGAAAAAGATTACTGTAGTAACTGTCGCTCTTTGGCGATTTGTTGAACAGCATCTGTTCGGACATGGACTTCTGAAATAATGACAGGGTAGCCGATTTATGAAGGATTGAATACATTGCGAAATCCAAAATACTGTCAGAAATTTCGTCACCAAACGACTCTTTTACCAAATCAATTATTTTCTCCTTATTGTTAATGGCTTTGAGAGCACAGTACATTCCTATTTTCTTATATGCCGGCGTTGCAGGTTCGTTGGAATTTGTCGACCATTCATCAGGAAATATTTGTCTGTATTGCGAATTAGGAAACATCATATTTGGAGAATCTGGGCAGACATACCCAATGATTGTTCTTTTAATTTCAGCAGCCTTTTTTCTTTTATCATAGGTTTGTTCAAGTACATATTCGACTGGGCATTTGTTCGTATGTCTAATGGTAACATGTTCCTTTGGGATAGGTACCCTTACATCGTAGAAGACAGTCATGGCAGTTATTTAATTCAAAATTATTTAATAAGATTTGTGTGTATAACTATGTGTAGTCTGCACATAGTTATATTATACCAATTTATTAAATAATGTAAATAATTATCTCTAAAAAAATAGTCAGTAATTTTCATCTTGAAAATTACTCAAAATATTCGATAAAGACAGATAAAACGAGGTGTTGATTATGATTTGAGATCAGATCAAAAAATTGATATTTAAATCATAATGTCATTGTATGACATCATAAAAATAATTACAGGAAGGGGTTAGTGTAGTTCGTTGGGAATTTTATGTTTATAATTTACTTGGTAAGTAACTGTGTTTACTAAGTAAATTACTGCAAATATGCAGTTACAGGTTTCATCCTGCTTATTACCTTCCGTTTCTTGCCATATAAAGAGAGTCATCTTTTTGAAAGTAATGGATTGCCGGAACCGGTATACAATCATCAGCGTTTGGCAGGAGTCAAGGATACCTGTGTTAAAAAATGATTTTTCAGGTTGAAGAGAATAACATTGGGTTTAACTGAATTAGTGCGAATTTGTTCTTTAGTGTTTCAGAAAGGAATCAGACTGGCATTGATTGTATTTGTGTGGCTGATAATTTAACTCCTGATGTTTCAACGAACGCTTTTGATGATTCAAATTCTGTCAGAGATTTGAATGCGAGGTATATTAAAATGAAATTTCACTGAATTCCTGTAATGTATGATCAGCGGATCTGTGAGCGAATCAAAACTGCCGGTATAACGGGGTGTCTGAGGGATTTTGCAGGTTTTATATCAGTCCGTCAGTTTTAGAAGGATGAGAGTTCAGAGCAGGTTCCAGACCTTGGAATTTTATACCTCCTGTATCCGCTGAATTTAGCTGTAGACACAAGTATAACAGTGCAGTTGCAGTTAGATAACAGTTACGACTAAGGATATAGTCTTTTGCGTTGTATGTATTGTTCCGATTTGGATACTTGAGTGCCTGCAGCACACTGATTATCGTCGAGTTATTTTCCGTATCTATGACAGAACTTTTTTATTCTATCCTGTTTATCGCTATGCTTGGTTCAGTTTAGCAGTTCTTCAAAACAATGTTTGTAAAGAGTCACATTTTTTGCAAGGAGCCTTAGAATTAAAGAATTTAAACAGATGTTATCCTGCTATGATATTATTTATGCTTTGAGATCACACTTTTTGATTCAAGTGAAAAAAATTCACCGTTATTCTGAGAATCAGAATAAACTTATTCTCTGTTCTTATGTTACAGGATTGTTATCCGTTTTAAGCTTTTGGAGAAGTTGTCGGTATGGAATTTAATGAATTTGAATGGAATGAGAAACAAAAGGTTTTTATAAGCAAAATAGAGAAGTCAATCGACGCCTTTGAACACATTCTTGCTATTGATTCTGACAATTATGTTTTGTCAGATCAGAGACGTGAAATTAAATCATCCATAAATCACAATAAAACATTACTGGCAAAGTTAAAAAATAAAGAATGTACTATAGCCGTTGTGGGTCTGGAGAAGGCAGGTAAGAGTACTTTGGGTAATGCATTGCTTGAAAATTCCTTCCTGCCGGAGTATACCGAGCGGTGTACCTATACAACTACCGAGATTAAGGCCGGTTTAAAGAATATAGGTACAGTAGAGTTCTACACAAAAGAAGAATTCCAGGAAAATTTTGCACAACTGCTTCAGTTTTTGAAATATGAAGGCAACTTTGATTATTCATTGATTTCAGGTGATGAGTTTGAGACCTGGTGGCAAGATACTCATGTTGTCAGTAATTCAGAGATTTATCAGCTCTATAATGGAACAATTCATAATGATATTCTTGCAATGCTTGCTGGGAGACAAAGAATTTTATCATTGCTGGGAACTGATCCGAAGGTATATGAAGGCATTGATCAGCTAGATAGTTCTGAGTTTACGGTTTTCATTACGGGTATGAAATACGGCAGTAATGGTCTGAAAACTTCCGGTAACGGTCCGGAGCCTTATGCTGTAAAGAAGGTGAGTATTGAATCCCCTAAATTTGAAAAAATGAAGAATGTAATCCTTTACGATGTTCCTGGATTTGATTCACCTACCAAATTACACAAGGCTCAGACTGAACAAATGCTGAGAAAAGCTGACGTAATAATTCTTGTGACAAATGTTGGTGACAGACCTGATTTAAACGGACCTCAGATAGATATGTTATGCAAGAGCGTTGATGAGGATGGCATTTTGCTGCATGACAAGTCATTCGTGTTTGGCAATAAATTAGACATGGCCGGTAATGCTGTAAGAGCTGCTGATAATATTGAGGCATTATGCAGGGAAGTAGAGGAACGTTACGATATAGCCAGGAGAGAAAGAGTTATTTGCGGATCGGCCAAGGCATATCTTGAGAAGATAGGTAAAGTTTCTAAGGATGAGAAAGCCAGAGGGGGAATTGACGCATGCAAGAACCTGGATGAATGGAATATGGGTGACGGGATCAAAGAACTGTCTGATGCAATGGTTAATTATTACAGTAATGAGCGATTTGAAATCATACAGCAGCGTGTAGAGAACTCACTGAAGAAAACTCGAGGTCTTCTGGAAAATATTCTTGAGATAGCAAAGACTAAGCTTACTACAGGTATCAGCGACACTGGAGCATTAGCTCTTAGGGCGAAAAAAAATATCAATAAGTTCAAAAGTGTGTTGCAGGATTATATTAAGACTTTATGTAACGAGATATCGACAGATAAGCCTTTTTCTTCGTCTGTCATAGATAAGATTGCTGAATTATATCCGAAACAAACTCAGGATAGTCCTGCTATTGTGGAAGCATATAATTCTGCATCTAATGATATAGATCAGGTATTCCATCTCAAATTCGTCGACAGCCATGCAAGGCAGATATTATACAGGGATTTCATCCAGAAAATACACAGTAACACTGGTCATATGGTTTCTGATTATACAAATGATGTTAAATCAAAACTGACTGATAAACTTCTCGAGTTGTTTGAAATTAATTACCCTGGTAATGAATTAAAACAGTCGATAGCGGATCTGTTTAAAAAACTAGAATGTTTTGATGGTAATTATTCCTGTATGTATTTTAAATCTTTGATTGAAAGATTTAATACAAATTTAATAGAATCACTAATTTTGATGCCGTTTGGATCTGCTGAAAGGTTTTCAAAAATTACTGAGAAAACTCTTCCTGAATTTATTTCACTCTCTGCTTATTCATCTAACAGGACTGCTAGTACAGATCAAAAAATTTTTGAGCCTACAGATTTGCTGGATATTTTCTGTCAGATATTAAATCACGAAAGTTATTTTGATTATTGCGTGAGTATTAATAAATTTTTTATACAGAAATTTTATGATGAAATAGACCATAATCAATTTATAATTCCGCAATTCATGATAAAGAGAATTTCTGAAAATAACTCAAATATTAGTAGCGGAATTTTAGGTATTTTAGGAATATTTGAAAATGAAGATTCAGATTCAGCTCGAAGTGATATTAAAAAATATATTAACGCTTTACATGGGATTTTAGAAAATAAAGCTTTGGATCAATCTGTTGACCTTCTGTCTGAGCGTGGTGTTCTACTTTCTGTATGTTTTGATGACTTTAAGAATTTTGTGTATGAATCATTAGCTAATACGCTGGAATTCGATAAAATAAGAAGTGACAAATTGACTCAGGATGTCTTTATTAATGATACAGTAATTCAGTATTGCCAGAGAAATCCTATTATGAGTAAGTTTTCTGAAATTTTTAAGCAGTTCCAAATTTCTTCTTCAAAAAAATCTGCTGGAGTATCAGGAGTTAATCAGGGTATTTTGAACTTAAATAATTTGTTATGTTATTTAAACGATGATATTGATCTGATTCGACGAATTACGGTAAATTCTCTGTTAAATCTTATTGGAATGGAACGGACTTTTATTGCTTCATTGAATAATAATGCTGAAACGTTATGTAAGGCAATTGACGTTGTAGAAAAAAATATCTTTGATACCTGGATAAATCGCAATCTTAATTGTCTTTATCCGAGAGAGTTTAAAAGTATTGAAAGAGAAAATGAAATAATTTCAATTAAAAAGCAGATTGTTAAAAATATTAATGAGTTGCTAAATAATATTGGTTCTGTTTAAGTTTTTAATGAGGTATGGTATGTCTGATAGTCCTGCTTTATTTTCTGATGATTCTGAAGATAACACTAATCACTTAAAAACGGAACTTTTAACATCTCATACTGATGGTTTTGATTCTAAGATATTTGATCCAAGTGAGAAGTATTTACCTGGTACCTATCTAGTTGGTGACGATATACCGGATGGCTTGTTCAAGATAGCGTGGTTTGATGAGAATTATGATTCAAAATCATTACTTGAAATAGGAACTATTAATACTCAAACTAGAGTTAAGTCGAGATTTGAAATAAATTTATCATGTTGGTTTTTTAATTTGGATAAAAACACATGTTTAACTATAGCCTGTAATTCCAAAGATTCAAAATTTCGTTTCGTTTCGTCTAAATATCTTCATACTTTTTCCAGAACAGATTCTCTTTATAGTGGAATATACATGTCTGGCAATGAACTGAAAGTTGGATTGAACAAGATTCTATTTCCATCTACGAAGCAAAAAGTTGTTAATCATATTGCTGTCTATGAATCATCTGATTTAGTATCTTTTAATTTAGTAAAATCAGATAACATTGATTTTTGGTTTGAAGTTAAATCTGACAGATTTTATAAAATTGTACTTGATAATATTTCATATCGTTTTAATATTATCCATGAATCTGAAGTTTGCTACTATAATAATTCACTGTATTTTATACAAGGTGTTTATTTGGTGGATAAGGAATTACCTTCAGGATTAATTAAATTTGAGATTTTATCAAATCTTAATCCAAAAGAAAATTATGAAATTTCTTTTTCAGATAATCCTTATATTTTTACTCGTTTTTTTAAAATTAATAGCTGCTGTCAGTGGTTTGAATTTAAGGCGAATTCTTTTGTTAAAATTGTTTCATCTGATTACGAACTGAAATTTAGAATTTTTGCTGAGGCTGATGTTTATTTTGTTAGTTTTGAGAACAAATATCATGATGGTGTATATAGAGTAGGTAGTGATATTCCTTCAGGAAGCGTTAAGATTATTAACGATTCTGACAATGATTTTTATTATTCTGTTTCTGAAAATCCTATGAATTTTTTACATAAACATCGTGTTTATCGTAGATATACAAAAAGTATATGGTTAAATTTGAGTAAGGATGACTATCTTCTTTTGGAATCTTCAACCACCGAATCTTCTTATTTTTTTAAAATACCATCCTTCTGTTTTTTTGATTCATCGAAGCAATTTTTTTCTGGTGTCAGAAAGGCAGGTGTTGATGTTCCATCTGGTTACTTACGTATTTGGTGCGAAGATAAAAACTTTTCTTATTCAATTTCTAATGATCCGTGTAATTTTTCTAAATATATTAGTGCTGATGTTAATGTAGTTTGGATTTATTTAAATGATGATGACTTTGTTGATTTAAAATCTGATATGAGTCCTTTCAAGTTACTTTCTGAATTTGAATGTTGCTTCGATCCTTCTGATGATTGTAAATTTTATCCGGGTGTCAGGAAGA
>JAEEGI010023680.1_pt1 | contig 12033 bp, 3 predicted proteins | sample 8958751 | NCBI WGS metagenome assembly JAEEGI01 (sample SAMN16246545, study PRJNA631951) | gut metagenome | biome: gut microbiome; feature: rumen; material: KS-attached | host: Bos | place: Iran: Karaj | collected 2018-10 | reverse complement strand
CTTTTTTTTCATTTGTTTTCAAAAATAAGAAATTAAAGAACATATTCTATTTCTTAAAATAATAAATTACATAAAAATACATAAATAACAAATATACAAAAAATGAAAAAAAAGACAATTATTTTCTTCCTAAAAAATTTGTATCATTATTAACAATCTTATAAATATTTTCTTTCATTTTTTCATAACTTTCATAACAAGGCAATAAAATTTTATTAAAACAAGTTTTAGCTTGAATTAAATCATTATTATTATATACTTTTTCAATGCAAAATTTAACAATTTGATTTCTTGAAGTTTGTAAAACTCTAAAACCATTTAAAGGAGCTCTTGCCATTCCTGTACAAAAAGTAAAGAAAATTTTTAATTGAAAAGGTTTTAAATTTAATAAAGAATCCCAAAACCATTTTATTATATTATCATTAGGAGAATAACCTATATATTCAGTATTAGTTTTCCAATCAGTTACATCTATTTGAATTTGACCACTTAATAATAAATCAAATTCTTCTACAGAAAAAATATTTAATTTATCTGATGGAATTAAAGAATTAAATCCTTTTAAAATTGAATCTACTTTTTCTTTATGTCGTAAATATGTATAATATTCTACAAATTTTTCAAGGAAAAAATATTTATTTTCATTATTTATATATATTTTTTTACCATTTGGTATTAATTCTATTTCGTCTAATTCACCTGTTATATTATTTTTTAATAACCAACAAAAAGTTAAATTATCACTTTGTTCTATATTTTCAGCTTTAATTAATTCTTTAAAAGAAATATAATAATCCATATCAATATATTTAATATCTTCATAATCAATTTTTAAATGCATTAATTGTTTTAACAAAATATAATTTAAATTTTCATTTAAAATAACTCTATCAACTAAACTTTTAGCAACTAATTTTCCGAATAATTCATAATATTCTAAATCTTCATTATTACAAATAAAATCATCATTAATTATAATAGTATTTCTCCCTAAACTTTCAAAATTATTTTCTTTAAATAATTTTCCAGAAAAAAATTCTTTAAAAACACAAGAAAACCATTCTCTATACATACCTTCATTATCATTAGAATCTTCATCAAGAAAAAAAACATGTAAAGGTCTTTTTAAATCTATGTCTTTATTTGTTTTAAATTGATTTAGAGAATCTTCTAAAATATTATTTCTAGAAACTACTAAAACTGGATTATCAACAATTTGATCTGAAATAACTTGTTGAATATAATTATTTACCCAAATTCTTCTTTTAAGAAAAGATTCATTTTTAATTTTCTCTTCTGGAGTATTTATTATTTTTTCTATTTCATTTTTTGATAATGTTATTTTACCATTATTTATCCATATATTTTCACCATTTATATTTTTTGATAAAGTCCAATTTATATATTCTCTTATTTTATCGTAATTTTCTTTTTCATTTAGATTTGCATTTCTATTTAAAGTTTTCACTAAATGTATTATATGATTATTTCTATTTGAATGTAATACTTTTTCATCTTCGTTTTTATCCAAAAATAGTTTTGGATATGGATTTACATATGAATTTGAATTAAATCTTAATGAACCTAATTTACTATAATTTTTTGGTTTTGTTTCTGTATTTTTTTTTTCTATTTTTGGCTTTTCTGCTTTTGTGTTTTCGTTCTTTTCATAAACCGTTATATTACTTTCATTTGTTAAAAGAATACCTTTGCGCTTTTTTTTATTTGAAAAACAACCCATTTTTCTTTTTTATATGTTTAAAAAAAAATTAATTCACATGACATAATTTTAAAATAAAATTAATTAAAAATAAATAGAAAATAATAAAATAACACATAAATTTAAATCATATAGAAAATACAATACTTTAAAAAAAATATATATATATAAATAAAATTAATCATTATTTCCTTCCAAAGGTAACCAACTATATTCTTGATTTCCTAATTTTTCCCAAACATATCCTTCAACTCTGGTAAAATCATTAGGATTTCCCAATTCCAAATAAGTTAAAAAATAAACATAATTCCACAAATTATGAGTTTCCAAAACATGTTTTTGAAAATCGACATTTCTAGCTAAGCAATTATCAGAACTTAATTGACAAATAAAGCAAATTGATTTTTTATCTTTTTCAGTTTGCCAATTTTTATTTCTTAATTCTCCAAAAGCATCGACAATAATTCCAAGGAAAATATTAAGTAATATTAATACAACAAATAAATGGAAAGATAAATCAAAAAGGAATCTTTGAACATAATATTTTTGATTAGTTTTAAATGAACTTTTATGTAAAGCATCAGCAATTCCTCCTCCACTTCTAATACCATAATTAAGAACAGTCATCCAACATTGAATTGAAGAATAACAAAAAGATTCTGAAATTTCTTCTCCTGTATTTATATTTAATACATCATTATATACAAAATCATCTGCAAAAATATAATAAGCTAACCATGAAAATAAATATACAATTAAATATGTGAATAATAATACTATTCCTAATTGATTTGATTTTAATTTTATTGCTTGAAATATTGCAAAGAGAGTATTTGATAAATTTGCCACTAATAATATTGGAATTACTAAGAAAATTGCATTTCTTGTTAATAAAAATAATATTATTAATATTCCTGTATATATTATTACTGATATTTCACGGTTTGATAGTACTGAATTAAATATTGCTATTGATAGTTTATTAATTAATGATATTTTCTTATTTATTTCCTTTGTTACATCACTTACTTTTGTTTCTGTATTTGAAAAATATTCTAATATTATTGCTGGAATTTTTTTCTGTCCTTTATCTTTTTTTTGTCTATAAACAAATGTCATATTATTTTTTTTTAAAATCTTTTTCTCATAATATAAATAAAATTTAAATTTAAACCATATTGATAATACTACTATCACAAATATTAATTGTATTATTGATATTATTAAGATTTCTTTATCAAATTGATAAAATGTTTTCTCTTCTTTTTTATTATATTCCTCATCTGATAATTGTGTATTATGATAATTTCCTCTTATAAGATCAATATTATTTAAAATAATTAAAGCGAAATTTATCCATTCGAAAATAGTATAATCAATTTCTCTTAAAAATCTTTTAATTCCTTTTTCACATTTTAAATTTTTATTAGTGATCATTTCAAATAAAAATTCATCACAAGAACTAATTAATCCAATGTATTTTGTAGTGGCTGATTCTCTATTAACATTATTAATAAAAGAATTAATAGTTTGTTGAGAAAGAAAATAAGTTAAATATGGTCTTACAAAAAAAGTAATTTCATTTTTTGAATTTTGATTTTTTTCTTTTTGATCTTTTAAAATAGTAATTTCATTTTCAAAAGAAATTTCTTCATTTGGATCAATTATATAATCAGTTTTAACTTCAATTGATAATATTAGTTCCTCTAAAAATTTATATATTCTATAAGCAAATCTTGAATTTATATTCCAATTATCTTCACTTTCATCTAATAAATTAGTATCTTGGAAATTAGGTAAATTTATTTTATTAAAATGTTTAATTAAATCTTTTTGACGATATCTTTTTTCAAAAATTTTAATTAAAATATATATTTTAAAACAAATTGTTAATTCTAAAGTTTCTCTAAATAAAGGTTCATAAATATATAATTCAATTAATTCTTGAACAAAACTTTCATCACTTTTTTTTAAGTTTAATTCATTCATTTTTTCAGGAATAATTTTAAAAGAATTTAAAATAAGTAAATGAAAATAATATAATATTTCATTATATAATTCTAAAGGAGTAATATCTAATTTTTTTATAGTATTATATTTTTTACCATTTTGAAGATAAGTTGTTGTTAAAGTAAATAATTTAATTTTACAAAAAGTAATTATTTTAGTTCTCATTTTTAAATTTTGATTAGATTTAAAATTTAATAAATCTATCATTTTAGGTTCTCCAAAAAATAAAATATTTATTTGATTTTCTAAAATAGAAGAAAACTTTTTTTTAGTGACAAGAAATTCAATAATAAAATCAATTAAGTTTGTCATTACAACAATTAATTTATCATAAGGTAATTCAACTTCAATGTCTTGACTTTGGAAAAGGAAAATCAAAGTTTGTTTTAAAGAAATAATAACATGTTCAAAAATAGGTTTTTCATTTTTATTTTCTGGATTAGTTGTTAAAAAAATTTTTTCATGAAAATCAGTACAAAATTCTTCTCCTAATAATTGAAGAAATTGAAGAGTTAATTTTGTTTTTTGAGCTAAAGCAATATGACGATTTGTTTCTGAAATATTTTTTGTTAAAACAAAATTTCTATAAATACACTTTTGAACTAAGGAATTAAAATTAGAATAAAAAGTATTGTCAAGAACAATTTTAAAATTTTGTTGCATTGAATTAATATCATAAAAAAAAATTCTTGTTATTATACAATGTAAAGAATCAAAAATATCATTTGTAATATCACTGTTTAAATAAGATTTAAAATAATTTATTATATTTCTTCTTAAATGAATTGATTCATTTGTTAAACTTTGAAGAACATTAAAATAATTAGTATTATCATTATCAAAAAATCCATCTATATAATAAGATTTAATTTCAGCTATTTTATTTAAATAAATATCTTCTGTCAATTCTTTATGTTTTTTTATTTTTTCTTCTTCATAAAAAAACTCATAATCTTTTGGTTCTAATAAACAAAAAGGAGAAAAATTTCTTTCTTGTGCTGTATCATAAATTGCAGAAAAATAAGATAAAGATATATCATTATTTAATTTTGTTTTTTTAAATATATCATCCATTACTATTGATAAATATTTGTATATTTCATCTCTGTCAAAAATATTAAAATTATGGTTTTTTAATATATTTATTATTTTTTTATTTGTTTCTCTTCCTAAATATCCCATTCTTTTTAAATCAAATTTATTTGTATTTAATATGTGTATAAAATATTCTGTTTTTGGTAAAAATTCTAATGCTAATGAATAAAAAGATAAAAAAGGCTTTTTCCATAAATTTCTTTCTGAATAAAAAAAATCTGATATGTGCTTTATTCCTTTTAATAATTCTTTTGAATAATGTTTTATTTGAGAAGTATGATTTCCAATTAAACAAATTGGAAAAAATTCTAATTCAAAAATATATATTTTTATTAATATTTCTATTCTATTTATTTGCTTTATTTTTTCTTCTATTATATTTAAATCATAATTTTTTTCTTCTTCTTCTATTTCTTTTGAAAGAGAAGAAAATTCATTTGATTTATTTTTTTTTTTTATATAATATAAATATTCTTTTGAAGTAATATGTTTATTCATATATTTAAAATTTTGTTCTTTTGTCATTTTTTCCATAAATAAAACTTTATGCATCATATTTAATAAAATTATTCTTTCTCTTAATTTTAATTTTTCACATTTAAATAATCTTAAAATTGCTTTTTCATCATTATCTTCAAAATCAAAAAATTCATTTAAAGGTTTTAATAAAATATAATCTTCCTCAGGCATATAATCTTTAATTTGACTTAATAATTTAAAAAAAGAAAAAATTAATTCTATATCAATTTTTCCTTTTATTTGATTTTCTTTAGAAGAATTATTTTCTTTATTTCTTTTTTTATGATTAAAAATATTATTATTTAATATTAATTTATTTTTTCCTTCAGAAATAGTTTCTTCATTATTTGAATTTAATATTGAAATTTCATGTTGATTAATATTATCTTTATCATATTCTTTATAATAATAAGAATAAAATATATTTGCATCACAAAAATTATATCCTGAATTTAAAAAAATAATTAAAACTTCTTTAAAGAGTATTTTAAAATCTGCATCTTGATAATATGGATTTAAATAAGAAAAAATTTTTAAAATTTTGTTAAAATGAAATTTAAACTCTTCTATTAAAAATGATTTATTTGATAATATTGATATATTATCTTCTAAATCAATTATTTCTTCATTTAATTCTATTTTTTTTCTTTTGAAAATAATATTTTTTTTCTCATTGTCTAAATCACTTTTAATATAATTAAAATACTCAGTTAAATGACTAATAAAATTTTTTTTTAATCTAACTAAAACTTTATGTCCAGTTAAATTGCAATTATGCTTTTTAACACCTTTAAAAAATAAATGTAAAAATTGTAATAAATGACTAGTAATTTTAATTTTTTCTTCATAATCTTCAATATCATTATTTTTATTTTTAGTTAAATTAAAAGAATATCTATGAAATAATTTATTTAATCTTGATATTGTTTTTCCAACTACTAAAAATCTTATTCCTGTTATTGTAGTTGAATATAATGATAAAATTGAAAGACATTTTTCTAATAATTCAAAATTTAATATTTTTGTAAATCTTTTATCACTTAAAAATATTGCTATTTTTAATAATATTCCTTCCATATTTGAAAAAGACATTTGTCTACTTAATTCTCTATAATTAAATTTTATTTCATTGTTATATATAAAATCATTTAAATGACCATATATATTATTTATTTTTCCTATATATTTGTAATCATAGATTTTTTTATTTTCATTTTCATCATTTAAATATTCTTCTATATTTTCTTTTACATATTTATTAAATTTTGATAATTCTTTTAATATTATTGAAGGAATAAAATTTTTATCTTTGTTATTGTATTTATTTAAAAAAAATTTTTCTAATAATTTATTTAATGATAAATTAAAAGTGTGAAAAAAATGCCCTTTAAAATCTTTTAAAGTTACTTCATTATTATCTTTCAAAGCTATTTTTTTAATATTTTCAATTGAAGTATTATATAATATTATACTATATTTATCTAAATTTTTTAATTGATAATAATATACATTATCAGTTAAAGAAAATAATTTTAAACTTTCATGAAATAATCTCAAAGTTTTTTCATATAAATATCCTTTATCAGGTTTTTTATAAATAATTTTATTTGGATTTTTTCTTTTTCTTTTTTTAATTTCATTAATTTTTTTTTTACATTCACTTAAAACATCATTATCAATAATAATATTATTGTCAATATTATTATTATTATTATTATCAATATTATTATCAATATTATTATTATTATTATTATCAATAGAATATTGATTATAATGAAGAGAAACAATATTACAAGATTTTAATATCATTTTTAACAATAATTTTCCATGTTCACTTTTAAAATGAATAAAATGATGTTTAAATTCTCCAGTTTCAAAATATTCTTCTACAACTTGATCATTATAATTAGCTCCAATCATATAGAAAATTTCACAGAAAGTAGAAAATAATTCTAACCAATTTATAATTTCATTTTGATTTGAAATTCTAATTTCTTCCATGAATTTTTCATGGAAATTATAAAGTAATTCAATTAAAATTTTTAAATCATCAATAAAGAAAAGTTTATGTTTTAAAATAAAAGAAATAAATTTTAATCCTATATCTAATTCATCTTCATCTTCTAAAATATTTAATAAACCTTTATTAATTCCTTCTTGAATAAAAGGAATAAAATGTTCTAAAGCAATTTCTCTTATAATACCACAATTTTTTTTTTTAAAATTATATTTTTCATGAATGTGTTTTGTTAAAGGACTTTTAGTAAATATAAATTTTTTATATATTATTCTTTCTATTGATGATGAAACTGTAAAATCAATTGAAGTATATATTTTAAAAGAGTCGAAATCTTTTTTAAAATGAATAAATAATATTATTAACATTATTCTTAATTTTACTAAAATATTTTCTTTTGTACTTATATCAATTTCTTTTAATAAATAAACTAATTGTTCAAAAGGAAAAATTTCTATTAATTTTTGATGATAATAAAAAGTTTTAAATTTCCTATTAAACATATTTGAAAATTGTTCTATTAAATAAGGGAAATTATGTTCTTTTGAAAAAGGAATTTCTGGGTTATAATTATTTAAAGTATCATTTAAAAATTTTCCTAATTCATTAAAAATATTTTTTTCAAATAATACATTTATTATTTGAATTGGCCAATAATTAAATTTGAATTGTTTTTGATATTCAACAATTGGAATTTTAAAAACAATTTCATTATAAATAGAATGATTACCAATATTACATTCACATTTATTTAAATTCATAATATTTTGTTTTTTAATATATTTTTTTTTGCAATTTTTATGACAAAAAAAATAACAAATTGAACATAAATAAGAATTATCATCTTCACAAAAAAAAAAATTTCCTTGATAAAAAGTTTGATCAATAGATAATAAAGGACAAGAAATTATTTCTTTTTTTTTTAAAGGCTTTGGAAAATGTTTCATGATAATTCCACAATCACAAGAAAATTTAATATGAGGAAAAATTTCATATTTTTCTTTTGAAAATTTATTTTTTTCAATTTCATATTCTTTTCTACATTTTTCATGACAATTTTCATAACAAAATTTACATAATTTATATTGTCTATTTGAATCACAAAATCTACAAAAAAATCCTTCTTGTTTGATTGGTTCTATTCCAAAACATTTTGAAGTACATTTTGATTCTATTATTGTATTTATATTAAATTTTTTTGATTTATTATATGATCTTTGCATTATTTTTTTTTATTAAAAAATAAATAAATTTTTTTATTTTTTCAAATCAAATTTATTTTAATTTATATATTTTAAATTTATCTTCAATTTATATTATTTAGACATTTATATTATTAGTAGTAATATATATTTTATAAAAACCAAAAAATATACTTACAATAATATTTTACTTTTTATATTAGAAAATATCAGCCCAATTTGGGTCAAATTTTTTGTTTTTATTTTTATCTTTATTTTTTTCATCTTCTTTTTCTTCTTTTATACTTTCTTTCATTTTTTTATTATTTTTTTCGTTTTCTAAAAAATCAATATATCTAACATTATATTCATCAAAATTTTTCAAAGAAGAATTTTTAGGAATATAAGGAGGATTTAATTTAAATTCAATTAATTCATCCCAATTAAAATCTTTATAAAATTCATGTCTTTTAATAATTTCAAAAGAACAAATTCTTTCATTTACTTTTTTTTTTAAGAATCCTTTAACAAAATCATTAAAAACATTATTTCCATTTTTAGGTAATTTTAAATCTTTTTTGATAATTTCTCTATAAACATCCATAGGATCATTAGCTTTATTTCCAAAAGGATAAAAATTATAAAATATTTCATGAGCAATAATTCCAATAGACCAATAATCACATTGGAAAGAATAACTTTTTCCAATTAAAACTTCAGGTGCTATATAATGAGGAGTTCCTGTTATTGTTGAAGTATAATTTTTTATTTCTATTGAAGTTCCAAAATCTATTAATTTTATATATCCTTTTTCATCTATCATTATATTATCTGGTTTTAAATCTCTATGACATATATTTTTACTATTTAAATAATTTACACATATCAAAATAAAAGACAAGTAAAATTGAGTTAAATATATATTTTTTATATCTTTTTGTTCTCTATTTTCTAAATATTTACTTAATACTTTTCCATTTATATATTCTGTCATATAAAATATATTTTCTTCATTTTTATATGTTCGAACTAATTTCATTATAAATGGATGATCTAATTTTAATAAATTTGTTCTTTCTGTTATAAAATATTTTATTAATATTTTTTGTTTTTCTGCATCTTTTCTTCTTACTGCTTTCATTGCATAAAAATTTTTATTATTATGTATTAAACTAACTGTTCCAAATTTTCCTCTTCCTAAACTTTTACAAAAGTAGAAATCTTCTAATTTATTATTAAAAGAATCTTGTAATGAAATTTTTTTTGATAAATAATTTAACATATTTTTATCTATACAACTATTAAAATTATTTCTTGTTAATGAATATAATGACACTTTACTTTGTGCTTTTACTGTTGCTGTTCTTTTTTCATTTATTAATAAACTCATTTCTCCAAAACAATTTCCTTCACATAATTCTCTTATAAATTTATTATTTTTATAAACATCAACTTTTCCTTTTTTTATTAAATATAATTTATCTCCATTTTCTCCTTCATTAAATATTATTTCATCTTGATTAAATTTTTCTTTTTTCATCATTTTACACACATCTATCAATCTTAATTCAGAAGTGTCTTTAAATATTTGAATTTGTTTTAAATGATAAAGTTGATTAAAGAAATCTAACATTTTTTTCTTTTCAATTTTATAATTAAAATTATCTTGAATAATAGAATCCCAATTAAAAACTAATAATTTGCAATTTCCTTTTGTAAATATATTATGTTTAAATCTTTTATTTTCTTTTAAATTTATATCTCCAAATAATTCACCTCTTTTAGTAATAATAATTTCATTTTTTCCTTCATCTTCAATTCTTAAATCTCCTTGAATTAAAATATATAAATTTCTATTATTTTCTCCTGATTTAACTAAAATTTCATTATTTTCACAAATTTGAATTTGATGATTTATAAAGAATTTATTGAAAAAATATTCATTTTGAAATAATTTTAAATATTTACTATTTTTCAAAGCTGCTTTGACAATTCCTTTCAAAATAATATTTCTATAATTTTCTCCTAAACTTTGAATAAGCATTCCTTGTGAAATTTGATAACAAGAAGTTTTTGAAGTAGCAAAAACTGAAAGAGATCTTTTTTCATTAAATAATAACGCATTTTCTCCAAAATAATCTTTTTCTTTTAAATGTCTAATAATAATTTCTTCTTTAGAACAAGCAACAGAACCTTCTTTTATTATAAATAAACTTTCTGCATAATCTCCTTCTGTAATTATTCTTTGATTTATATTAAATTCACATTTATACATAAATGAAGATATATTATTTAATTCTATTGCATTTAAAGTTCTAAATATTGGAACATATGATATAAATAATAATCTTTCTTTTAATTCACTATCATTTATTTTTTGAACTATTTCTCTAAAAATTTCTCCTTTTAAAACATAAAAAATTGAATCTTTTAATATTTTTACTTTTATATTATTTTTCTTCTTTTCTATCAATGCTATTTCTCCAAAAGTTTCATCTTGAATATAATTATTTTTTATTCCTAAATTATTTGATAATTCTACTTTTCCTTCTTTTATTATATAAAAAGAATCTATTGATTCTATTTCTGAATTTATTGGATATTTTTTTATTTCTATTTTCTCCAGAATTTGATTTATAGTTTCTGTGTTTTTATCTTTAAATAAAAAATGCTCAGATAAAATTTTTTTTACTGATATTTTCTCTATATCACTTAATTCTCCTTTTAATTTCACATTCATTGCACTGTTTCTTTTTGTTAATAATTTTGAATTTATTCCTTTACCTTTTTTCGGTGACGATGACATATTATTTGAATTTGAGGTTGTAAATACATTTATATTATTTTTTGATAAAGTTAATATTTCTTTTTTCGATGTTTTTTTCATTGAATTTGGGTCTTCTGTCATATCATTATTTTTTTGATTTATTTCAACTTTATAAACTTCTTTTTCTAAAAAATACAATTATATATATTAAATTACCTTTACTAAGAGGAGAACATCCCATTTTTAAAATTGAAATTAAGAAAATATAATAGAATAACCTAAAATAAAAAAAAATAAATATAATTTTTTAAATATTAAAAAAAGGAAAAAGAGTGGGAAAAAAAAATGAATTCAAATAACATAAATCATAAATCAAAAGAAGCATTACAATTAATGTTTGATTATTCAGGAAGAAAATTAGATTTATGTGGAATATGCCATCAAAAATATAATGTAGGAGATAAAATACCTAGAATATTAGTGAATTGTGGACATACATTTTGTACATCTTGTTTAATGAAATATTATCATAATAATCATATAAGATGTCCTTATTGTAGAAAATTAGTAAAAAATTTAGATAATGTTGAAACTCTACCTTTAAATTTATCTATTTTTGGAGAAATTGTTAAAAATGATCCTGTTATTATGTTATTGATTGATCCTTCTTCTGATATTTCTTTTTCTTCTTCTTGTAATCAACATCCTGAAAAACAAAAACATT